>ULTJ01060131.1_pt1 | contig 10765 bp, 11 predicted proteins | sample 1957491 | NCBI WGS metagenome assembly ULTJ01 (sample SAMEA4835731, study PRJEB28245) | human gut metagenome | biome: gut microbiome; material: fecal sample | place: Denmark | collected 2008 | reverse complement strand
GGCGGCCAGTTTGAAAGCGAACAGGCGGCGAGCCGCACGCTGGCATTGACTTCATTCATGTCTATTGTGGTTATCTTCCTGTTGCTCTATCATGAGTTCCGCAGCGTGAAAGAGAGTGCGATTATTCTTATCAATCTGCCTTTGGCACTGATTGGTGGTGTATTTGCACTGCTCATCACTACGGGTGAAGTCAGTATTCCTGCCATCATCGGTTTTATCTCGCTGTTCGGCATCGCCACCCGAAACGGTATGTTGCTCATCAGCCATTATAACCATTTGCAGCAGGAAGAAGGGTATAGTGTTTACGACAGTGTGATACGTGGCTCATTAGACCGTTTGAACCCGATTTTGATGACGGCTCTTTCCAGTGCTCTTGCGTTGATTCCGCTGGCATTGAGTGGTGATTTGCCCGGTAATGAAATACAAAGCCCTATGGCAAAGGTTATTCTAGGAGGACTTTTAACATCCACGTTCTTGAACGGTTTCATTATTCCGATTGTTTATTTGATGATACACAAGAAGAAATGATAATTTAATGAAGAACTAAGAATGAAGAATGAAGAATTTGGCTACGCTACGTAAGCATGCTGTAAGGTAATTCTTCATTCTTCATTCTTAGTTCTTCATTTCCATATAATAGCTAAAACAATGAATAAACGAATACTTATATTTAGTGCTGCCATTTTTACTTGCGCGTGGATAAGCGCTCAAGAAAGCAGTATTGACGATGTGCTTCATCAGATTGAAGCAAACAACAAGGAGTTGCAAGCCAATGCACAACTGATTTCTTCTCAAAAGTTGGAGAATAAAGCAGAGAATAACTTGCCTGACCCTACCCTCTCGTATGCCCATCTTTGGGATTCAAAGAATAGCGGTGAGACAGTGGGCGAACTGGTTGTTTCTCAAAGTTTCGACTTCCCTACGCTTTATGCAACACGCGGAAAGATGAATCGTCTCAAAACCGGAGCGCTTGACGCTCAATCAACCGCTTTCCGTCAACAGATATTGTTGCAAGCTAAAGAGATATGCCTTGACATCATCATGCTGCAACGCCAGCAGGTATTACTCAATGAACGATTGAAGAATGCAGAGGATTTATCTACCATGTATGCCAAACGCCTGTCTACCGGAGATGCCAACATTCTTGAAACCAATAAAATCAACTTGGAGTTGCTGAATGTACGCACCGAATCGCGAATGAACCTCACGGCTTTGAACAATAAGTTGAAGGAGCTGACGGCTTTGAATGGAAACCAACCGCTTGGTGCCAATGTAGATGCTTTGAGGTTGGCAGAATATCCGGTTGTCCCTCTCCCCAAGGACTTCAAGCAAGTATGTGATGAGTTAATTGCCGCCGACGCTTCACTGCAATCTCTCAACGGCGAAAGCGCTGCCGCCCGCAAGCAGATTTCCGCGAATAAACAGGGCTGGTTGCCGAAATTGGAACTCGGTTATCGCCGTAATACTGAATCCGGTCATCCACTGAACGGTGTAGTGGTAGGTTTCTCGTTCCCTATATTCGAAAACAGGAATAAGGTAAAAATCGCCAAGGCTCAGGCCATGAATATAGACTTTCAGAAAGAGAGTGCCACCGTCCTTGCCAGTTCGGCATTGTGGCAACTGTATGAAGAAGCGCAGAACCTGCATGCTTCCATGGAAGAATATGAGCGTACTTTCCAGCAACAACAAGACTTGTCATTACTGAAGCAAGCCCTTGTAGGAGGACAAATCAGCATGATAGAATATTTCGTAGAAGTTTCTGTGGTTTATCAAAGCAAGACAAACCTCTTGCAACTGGAAAATCAGTATCAGAAGGCGATGGCACGAATGTATAAGAGCAGGCTGTGAAATAATGTTGAATGATGTATTTTTAATTTCTAATTTTTAATCATTCATCATTGTCTTCGTTATTTCCGGCAAGTATCCGCTACGTATTCTCCATTCCTGAGGATAAAGATTGTTGGCACGATTACCAATGTTCTTAACAAAACCGATAGGAATATTTTTATAAGTAAGCAATACTATCCCACGAGAGACTGTATCCGAAAGGGTGACAGTCTCTTTTCGTAAATAAGCAATAGCTTGTTCGTATGTAATTTCTTCACGTGGAAAAGCATCCGGCTTCAAAACCAGACTCATGGACAGGGCATGGTCGGGTATCCAATCTTTGCCTTTGAGTTCGGCAAGTCCCACTCCCGCTTTCACGATACGAAGTGATGCCTGCAAAGCGGACAATTCCTGAAGATAAGTGTGGGGAAAAGCGATAACGCTGTTTCCATTCAAGACAAGTTCATAGTCATCAGGAGAAAGAAGCCATGTACGAAGCATCGAAAGTTGTTCCTTGGAAATGCCCGGTGTTGCAGCTCCTTTACCTTGGGATTTTCGCCCTCTTCCGCCGGACTTCTCATTCTTTTTTCCCGGGAGTTCTGCAACTACTCCTTGGAGTTTCCGAAACTCACCACTGGGATTTACAGAAACAGAGTTCAGGTTGGCAGATGTAAGGCTTAGATTTACGGATTCAGAATTTATATCTGGTTTACGGAGAACAGCCAGAAAGAATCCCTCTCCTTTCGTCATATACGGCAGAAAACGATAAACCGGGAAATATTCGTCAGGAAGCAGGTTTCCCGTGATGTTCCAGCCTTCAGGAATTGTAAGTGGAAGTACCTCTGCACCAAACTCATCACGTATCCAACGGATATTTTCTTCGTTTTCTTTCGTATTATAAGTACAGGTACTATATATAAGTAGCCCTCCCGGTTTAAGGCAAGGCCAGATATTTGAAATGATACGCCGCTGGCGTTGCCAGCATATTTCTACATTCTCTGAATTCCATTCGCTTACGGCAACGGGGTCTTTGCGGAACATACCTTCGCCTGAACAGGGAACATCTGTCAATATCACATCAAAGAAATCTTCCAATGATGAAAAGTCTGCGGGATCATTATTAGTGACCACTACCCCGGGATATCCCCACTTCGTAAGATTTTCAGCCAATATCTGCGAGCGATTGCGAATTATTTCGTTGGCCACCAGCAAACTACCTTCAGGCAATATGCTGCAAGCATGCGTCGATTTACCACCAGGGGCGGCACAGAGGTCGAGCATTACCAAGGGCTCTTCGCCAATATATTGCTTCAAAGCCTGTTCCACAAACATGGACGAAGCCTCTTGCACATAGTAACAGCCGGCATGAAACATAGGATCAAAAGTAAACGTCAACCTGTCTTTAAGGTAGAAACCTGAAGCGCACCACGGTACCGGGATCAGTTTTTTTTCACTTTTGAGTTTCAACTCATTCAGCCTAATACTGACTGGCTGTTCCTGCTCCAAGGCAACCTCCAGTTTTGTATATTCTTCATCACCCAGAAGGGCACGCGTATACTCGATAAAAGAAGCGGGTAGTTCCATTTTTTGCTATTTATTGGCGCAAATATCAAAAAAATATCGTCACTTTGCAACTTTATTAAAGCTTGAATACGTCTAACCTACAAAGAAACAATAATAAAATAAACCTATATGATTATGAAACGTATCATTTTTGCATTAATGACCGCCATGATGCTCTGCACATTGGCACAGGGAAAAAACAGAACTGTCACAGAAAATGATAGCCAGGGAAACAAAAAGAGAGTGATTGAATTACAGGATACCACTATCAACGGAGAAGTTGTGACAGATACGCTTAGCGTGATGACTTATGAGAACAGTACCAGTAGCGAAAACGGATATGAGCACCACAGCCAGGCTTACCAATTCGGATGGGACTTGGGACATGGTACGAAAGAAGCCGTAATCGCTATCACAGCCATTGTTTTCGTTTTCGGTTGCCCTCTGATTATCATATTTATCGTGTTCTTCTTCCGCTATAAAAACCGCAAAGCCAAATATCGCTTGGCGGAACAGGCATTAGCCAGCGGACAACAACTGCCGGAAAACTTCTTCAAGGGAGTAGATACAACAGACATACGCAGCAAAGGCATCAATAATATTTTCATAGGTATCGGTCTTTTCATCTTCCTTTGGGCCATCACTGGAGAATTTGGCATCGGTTGCATCGGTTTACTTATCATGTTCACCGGATTCGGACAGGTTGTCATCTACTATACACAGCAAAAGGGGCGAGGAGAAAAGGACTCTATCCCCACAGAGAAAAATGAAGAAAGATGAGTCAGCTCAATGACATATCGTTAGTCGCACAGGTCGTGGTGTTTCACAACACCAAGGCCTTCGACCAGTTAGTGAGAAAATACCAATCGCCCGTACGACGTTTTTTTCTACACCTGACCTGTGGCGACAACGAATTGAGCGATGACCTGGCACAAGATACATTTATCAAAGCATACACTAATCTGGCCTCATTCAAAAATCTGTCCAGTTTCTCGACTTGGCTCTATCGTATTGCTTATAATGTATTTTATGATTATCTTCGCAGTCGGAAAGAGACTGATGACTTGGAAGCCAACCGGGTTGATGCTCAATGCAGTACGCTGCAAAAGGACATAGGTCAGCACATGGATATTTATCGCGCACTGGCCACTCTGAAGGAAATGGAACGAACCTGCATCACTCTTTTCTATATGGAAGACCAAAGCATTGAAAAAATTGCAGGTATCACCGGATGTCCGGCGGGAACGGTAAAAAGCCACCTCTCACGGGCAAAAGAAAAAATGGCCAACTATTTAAAACAAAATGGTTATGATGGAAAATAATGATAAGCTTATAGAACAATTCTTTGCAACAAACCGACAGGAAATAGCCGATAATGGCTTTACCCGTAGCGTCATGCGCCGCTTGCCTGACCGTACCCGGCGTATTTCGCAGATATGGGTGACTTTCTGCTTCACGCTGGCTTTAGTCTTGTTCTTCGTCTTTGACGGCCTGCAACTGGTATTGGATACCCTGCGGGAAACGTTTGTTGCTGCAACAGAAGGCGGTGTCGCGCAGCTCGACCCCAAATCTTTGTTGATTGCGGGAGTGGTGTTACTCTACTTCATATATCGGAAGATTTGCTCTCTTGCCTGATGGTGTTTTTCAGGAGATATTTAAACTCCTACCTCAATAATTAACTAGCCTTTACTTCATTAAATGACGGTAAAGGCTAATTTTTTAGATACAAACGAGCATATTTCATCGATATATTGTATATTTGCAAGCTCGTAAAACTAAAAAAGACAATAAAGTTTTGAGACAAGTACTATTCGCCATATTATTAGTTTTTTCCTTAGGAAGTATCCGTGCTCAGGTTACAAGTGATTCACTCGTCATGCATTATATGCAGGACATGGGAGTGCCTTTAACTTATAATAACAAGGTCGAATTACTAATGACTGGTCGTGATAAATTCGTTGACCTGTTTGAAACCATACGCCACGCCCGCCATCACATCCACTTGGAATATTTCAATTTCCGTAATGACTCTATCGCCAATGCGTTGTTCGACTTGCTGGCGGAAAAGGTAAAAGAAGGTGTAACGGTCCGTGCCATGTTCGATGCCTTTGGAAACTGGTCTAATAATCAGCCGTTAAGGAACCATCATCTGAAATCCATACGCGATCGGGGTATAGAAATTGTAAAGTTTGACCCTATTACTTTTCCGTATATCAATCATGCCATACACCGTGACCATCGTAAAATCGTTGTTATTGACGGAAAGATAGGTTATACGGGTGGCATGAATATCGCCGATTATTATATCAACGGTCTGCCTAAGATTGGTAACTGGCATGATATACACATGCACATCGAAGGGGATGCAGTACGATATCTGCAAGGTATTTTTCTCACGATGTGGAATCGTGAGACGGGACAGCATGTGGGGGGGCCGGCTTATTTTCCCGATATACCCCAATTTCCAGACAGCATAGCCGAAGAAATCGCGATTGTAGACCGAACTCCGCGTGAAACGCCTCGCTCCATCAGTCATGCATACGCCATTTCCATTGAGGCTGCACAAAAAAATATCCAGATAGTAAATCCATACTTCTTACCTACCAAGTCTATCCGCAAAGCCATTAAAAAAGCTTTGAAAAAGGGTACGGAAGTGGAAATAATGATACCTGCCGTATCAGATATTCCTTTTACTCCTGAAGCTTCTTTCTACATCGTGCATAAGTTGATGAAGCGTGGAGCTAAAATTTATCTGTTTAATGGAGGTTTTCACCACTCTAAAGTAATGATGGTGGACAGTACTTTTTGCACGGTGGGTACAGCGAACCTCAATAGCCGGAGCCTGCGTTATGATTACGAGACGAATGCTTTCATCTTCGACCCGGTAACGACTCATCAACTGAACAACATGTTTATGAACGACAAGCAGAACAGTACCCTACTCACTCCTGAAGTCTGGAAAAAGCGGTCGGCATGGAAGAAGTTCGTCGGCTGGTTCGGTAATCTGCTGACGCCATTCCTCTAATAGGCGGTCTTCTTCTAATTTTTATTTTTTAATTTTTAATTTCCCCGGAAGTTGTCTACCTTTGGCGAAGCTTTTAATTTGTAATTCAATGAAACAATATTTAAATTTGCTCAATCGGGTGCTGACCGAAGGCGTAGAGAAAAGTGACCGTACCGGAACCGGTACAATCAGTGTGTTCGGGCATCAGATGCGCTTCAATATGGACGAGGGATTTCCTTGTCTCACTACCAAAAAACTTCATTTAAAATCCATTATCCATGAGTTACTATGGTTCTTGCAAGGAGACACTAACGTCAAGTACCTACAAGACAATGGTGTACGTATTTGGAACGAGTGGGCAGATGAAAATGGAGATTTAGGACATATTTATGGTTATCAGTGGCGTTCTTGGCCCGATTATAAAGGTGGAGCGATAGACCAAATCAGTGAGGTTGTTGAAACCATCAAGCACAATCCGGATTCACGCCGTATCATCGTAAGCGCTTGGAATGTAGGAGATTTGGATAACATGAATTTACCTCCGTGCCATGCCTTCTTTCAGTTTTATGTAGCGAACGGACGGATCAGTCTTCAACTTTACCAACGAAGTGCCGACATATTTCTAGGTGTACCGTTCAATATTGCATCGTATGCCTTACTACTGCAAATGATGGCACAAGTGACTGGATTGAAAGCCGGAGATTTTGTCCATACTTTGGGAGACGCACACATTTATTTAAATCATCTGGAGCAAGTCAAACTTCAGCTAAGTCGTGAACCGCGACCACTCCCACAGATGAAAATCAATCCGGATGTAAAAAGTATCTTCGACTTCAAATTTGAGGACTTTGAATTGATTGGTTACAATCCGCACCCTCACATAGCCGGGAAAGTATCGGTTTAATTCAATTCAGATTAGTACAAAAACAGTAGTTCCAAACAGGTTTCAATGTTTGGGACTAATAGTTTCAACGCAGGAAATAAACTGTTTCAACGTAGGAAATAAACAGTATCAACGTAGGAAATAAACAGTATGATTAGTATCATTGCCGCAGTAGATAGAAAGAGAGGAATCGGTTATCAGAACAAACTGCTATTCTGGCTTCCCAATGACCTGAAACGTTTCAAAGCTCTCACCACCGGGAACACCATTATCATGGGAAGAAAAACTTTTGAATCGCTACCTAAAGGGGCTTTGCCCAATAGACGTAACGTGGTATTGTCATCTCATGCGGACACTTGTTGCCCGGGTGCAGAAGTATTTACCTCTTTGGAAGAAGCTATAAAGAGTTGCCAGAAAGATGAACAAGTATATATTATAGGTGGAGCCAGTGTTTATCAACAGGCACTTCCTTTTGCTGATGCGCTTTGTCTTACGGAAGTAGATGCGGAAGCTCCTCACGTGGATGCTTATTTCCCGGAAGTAGATTCCAAAATATGGCAAGAAAAAAGCAGGGAATCTCATCCGGTAGACGAGAAACATCCCTGCCCCTATGCTTTTGTAGATTATTTGCGTCGATAGAGTTTATTCATCATCTTCTTCCACTAATATAGGCATCTGACGTTTTATAGCTTCATGGAAAGAAATCAGTGTCTCTGTACGTGACAATCCCAACGGTTGCAATTTATCATGAATAATGCTCAACAAGTGGTGATTGTTTCGTGCATAGAGTTTGATAAACATATCATATTTACCGGTTGTAAAATGACATTCCACTATTTCGGGAATGGCTTCCAGGGCTTTTGTCACAGCATCAAAAGTAGCAGGATCTTTCAAGTAAATGCCAATATAGGCGCATGTTTCATATCCAATCTTTTCCGGGTCGAGAATATATTCCGACCCTTTTAATATTCCTAGATTGGTGAGTTTTTGAATACGCTGATGAATGGCCGCTCCGGAAACATTACAGGCTCTTGCCACTTCCAGAAAAGGAATACGCGCGTTATCAGCGATGAGTTTAAGTATCTGCTCGTCTAAAGTATCCAATTGATGATGTCCCATTTCAAATTCTATAGTTAATAAATGATGTATAAAAACCGTATTCCTGTACGGCGATGTGCAAAGTTAGCCATTTTTTTACAGATAAAAATACGAATTATAACTTTTCTTGCTAAATTTGTGAAAGATTAAATTACAAATGAATATGAAGAAATACACTCTGCTTTTATTATGCCTTTTGGCAGCAATCTCAAGTTCTGCACAAGTTTTCAATGATTACTTTTCGGATAAAACTCTCCGTGTGGATTACATTTTTAATGGTAATTCCTCTAAACAGAATATTTGCCTGGACGGCTTATCGGTTCTTCCATCATGGGCGGGAAGAAAACATCATCTGTCAGAACTTCCACTACAAGGTAACGGGCAAATTACAGTACGCGATATTGCCGACAATAAGATTATATACAAAACATCATTCTCCTCTCTATTTCAGGAATGGTTAGAAACAGATGAAGCAAAAGAGGTTACAAAAGGATTTGAGAATACTTTTCTACTTCCTTTCCCTCTTAAGCCTGTGGAAGTGGAGATAACGTTGCTAGACCCTCGCCGGAACGTATATGCCAGCATGAAACATAACGTAAACCCTAATGACATCTTGATACAACAGAAAGGAAATACTCACATCACTCCCCACAAGTATCTGCTAAAGAGCGGAGAACTGGATAAATGCATTGATGTAGCCATCCTTGCGGAAGGTTATACTCCCGATGAAATGGAGACATTCTATCAAGATGCTACAATAGCTTGTGAGAGTTTATTTTCTCATGAGCCTTTCAAATCAATGAAAAAACGCTTTAATATCGTAGCGGTAGCCAGTCCCTCACAAGATAGCGGAGTGAGTGTGCCACGGCTTGGCGACTGGAAACATACAGCTGTCGGTTCACATTTCAGTACTTTTTATTCCGACCGGTATCTCACGACTACTCATGTAAAAGCAATCCATGATGCATTGGCGGGAATTCCATACGAACATATTATCATCCTTGCCAATACGGAAGAATATGGCGGTGGTGGTATTTACAATTCTTATACCCTCACTACGGCTCATCATCCTAAATTCCGTCCGGTAGTTGTACATGAATTCGGACACAGCTTCGGTGGACTTGCCGATGAATATTTCTATGATAATGATGTAATGACAGATACTTATCCGCTGGATGTGGAGCCATGGGAACAAAATATCAGTACCCGCATGAATTTTGCCGCCAAATGGGAAGATATGCTTGCCAAAGGAACACCTGTACCGACTCCGACGGACATGAACAAAAAGTATCCTGTGGGTGTATATGAAGGTGGTGGCTATTCAGCCAAAGGTATTTATCGTCCGTCGGATAATTGTCGTATGCGTACTAATGAGTATCCTACATTTTGCCCGGTATGCCAACGTGCTATCCGCAGAGTAATCGAATTTTATACTGACTAAATGATGAATTAGCCACAATGACGTAATATAATTAATAACGCACTGATAAAGAATAATAATACTAAACCTAAAAACAATTATTTATGATTAGATTTCAACGTATCACTACCGCTGATACAGATTTATACGCCTATATGGAACAGTTAATGACTGCCTCTTTCCCATCTGATGAATATAGGGCTTTGGATGAAATGAAGAGATATACAGATACCAAGCCATATTTCTACAATAATATCATTTTTCATGATGAAACGCCTATTGGTTTCATTACCTATTGGGATTTCGGACAGTTCTATTATGTAGAACATTTTGCCATCGATCCGTCACAACGAAACGGAGGGCACGGAAAGAACGTTTTGAATCATTTATGCCAACTCTTAAACCGCCCTATTGTGTTGGAAGTAGAAGCCCCCGAAGAAGAAATGGCTAAACGGCGTATAAACTTCTATAAACGCCATGATTTCACCTTATGGGAGAACCCATACCTTCAACCGCCCTATAAGCCTGGAGATAACTACCTCCCAATGCTATTAATGGCTCATGGAGAACTGGAATGTGAAAGAGATTTCAATCCTATAAAGGATAAACTCTACAAAGAAGTATATAATGTGAAGTAAAAGAAAAAGCCCAATAAAAAATAAAGGCTGCTTGTTTAGCAACAAGCAGCCTTTATCATATAGTCTGAACTAACACTTACTGACGCGGTTGCGCAGAATAGTTAATCTTCAATGCATAAGCTTTACGAAGAGCCTCTTTGATATCTGTAACGATACCCATTTTAGTATCTTGGTCAACTTTCAAAGAAACAGTCATTTGCGGCTGATCCTCTTCCTTCATACTGGCACGTTCACCAATAATATAGTCCTGGATTGCAGCAACTTCTGCATAGCTGTCATTTAACTGGATACGGCTTTCATTACCTAATTTCTTACGGAATTCGGCAGTAGGC
>ULTJ01017575.1_pt1 | contig 10770 bp, 4 predicted proteins | sample 1957491 | NCBI WGS metagenome assembly ULTJ01 (sample SAMEA4835731, study PRJEB28245) | human gut metagenome | biome: gut microbiome; material: fecal sample | place: Denmark | collected 2008 | reverse complement strand
AAAAGCCAATATAAGTTGGTGGCGAATGCCAGGTTCAATATCCCAATCAGAGTGAAACTCATCCCCATCGGCAAGGACCAAGGCATAGGCCGTTTGTCGAAAATCAACCCCATAACCGGCTGGAATACGGAAGCCGACATCTGATAGACCAATGTTATCAAACCTATCTGGGCAAAACTCAATGACAAATCGGACTTAATCAAAGGATAAGAGGCTGTGATGACAGATTGTAGTGAGTCGTTCAGACAATGAGAAGCACTTAAAGCGATGAGGATAGGAAAAGCAATTCTGCGAACCGGAGGTCTTTGGGATGAAGTCATTCTGAATATCGTTTATTAAAATCGGGTACAAAGGTATACAAAGAAAGTACACCAAGATATTCTATGCGATGATATTTTTATATCTGACATTCTGAATAACTCTTTATTTAGGGGTTTTGAATCAATTGACAAGGGAACAAGTTGACAAGTTAACGAGGGCTGCGCAACCAGAGCCAACGCGTAGCTCCTTGTCAACTTGTTTACTCGTCAACTCGTTTCCTTCATTTCCATTCAGTTCAGCAACCCCGGATTAGCTTCGATAGCATCCTTAGGAATGGAAATCGTATACCGTGGGTCGTTTTCCTCAAGAATATATGTTTTACCATCAAAGGTTTTCTCCATCCGGGGACGGGTAGTGCGCCGCAGGTCGAACCAGCGGTGTCCCTCAAATGCGAGTTCGCGGGCACGCTCATCCAAGATTTCAGCAATCAGAGCATCCTTGCCCATTGCATTGACCATAGCCTCCTTGCCCAGATAAGCTTCCGGTGAATAACGCTTCCGCATCAGTTCCAACAAGCGTTTACGCGCCTCAGGCAGATTGTCCGATTGGGCGGCAGCCTCGGCAACCGTCAGATACATCTCACCGACGCGGAAAGTACATAAGAAATTATTACTCCCACCTTTCTGATTTTTCCGATAACCATTCGCATCTGCCTTAGCGAAGTATTTGTCCAAACGAAAATCCTCTTCCGAATAGAGACTAAGCAAAGAGGGGGTGGCCAAAGACGCCTTGCTTACAGAATTGCTCAAAGGCATTTCCAATGCGGTAATATTCTCTACCGACTTATAATAATTGGGCAAGTTGGCAGCAGCGTCATTCAAATCTTCCAAATCAGATTTCCCGGCAAGTACAGCTTCGGCGGCTTCCCCCGCTGCCTGCCACTCACCTTTATAAAGAGATACACGCGACTGGAACGCCTCTACCGACAACGTATTGAAGCGGTAGGAATAAGCCAACTCCCACTCCGGTTCCGAAATCAGTTTACGAGCCTCATCGATATCCGACTGAATGGAAGAATAAACCTCCTTCACCGTATTACGGCTGAGTACTTTCTCCAAATCCGTATCCAACTTCAACGGTATGGACTTGGTATCCAATGCCCCCGGTTTGGTATAAGGCTGTCCGTAAAGGTTCACCAACAAAAAATGCATGTAGGCACGCAGCATGAAAGCTTCACCTACCAGTTGGTTTACTTCCGGCTCACTGCCTTCTTTTATTTCCTTCCTGTTCTCTATGATATGATTGGTTATAAAAAGTACGTTGTAATATCTCACCCACTCAAACTGCGCCGTGTAGGCATTGGGTGAGAGATCGTTCCAACGTTCTATATCCATGTACGTATTCAGGTCGTAGCTATCGCTGCTCACCTGCATTTCATCCGAACGGAAACTCGCGATGCCCCGGTCGCTCAACGTACTTACATCCTTATAGGAACGGGTGAGCAAAGCCCTATATTCAGCCAAAGAATTGGGAATGACACTACCGGTAGGCTGTATGTCTAGGTAGTTGTCGCAAGCTGTAAACAGAAACGTACAGCCTATTATCATCAGATTTATTATTTTCTTCATTGTCTTCCGGTTTTAGAATTAAAAATTCAAATTCAAACTAAAAGTAACAGACTTGGGTACCGGGGTAGCAAAAGGATTGTACATAGACTCCGGATCCATAGAATTGTTATACCCCGAACCGAAAACAAACAGATTACGTCCTTCCACCGATAACGTGGCAGAATTCATGCCCAGGCGTTTCGTCAGAACTTCGGGTACACGATACCCCAAACGAAGGTTTTGCAAACGCACATAGTTGAGTTTCTTCACCCAGATATCCAAATCTCTCCAGATGGGCTTAGCGTCATACCAGTAGTATTCTTCAGGATTGGAGGCACTCGTCATAAATGCCGGAAATTCGGCATTCGGGTTCTGGGGAGTCCAGCGGTTCAATACATCCCGGTTGTAGTTCTTACCATAGTCCGGCTGGATGATGTCATACGTAGGTTGGGTACGTACATACCCGCCCATGGTGAGAGAGAAGTTGGCACTCAGTTCCCAGTTTTTGTAAGTAAAGGTATTGATGAATCCACCCGTATAAGGCGCATCCGAGCTACCGATATAGGAATAGAAAGTCCGCTCCTCGGCAGGAGTAACGTCCGAAGAAGCAATTCCTATCCCCCACTCGTCTACCAGGCGATAAAGTTCTTTCAAGGTAACTTTCTCGCCTTTCGGATTATAGAACATCATATTTCCGGTCTCCTTGTCTACCCCGGCCGTTTTCAACGCAAAGATAGCGCCCACAGGATATCCCTCACGCCCCGGAGTGGTTTGCTGTTCCGGAATATTTTCGTGCAACACTTTATTGCCGTTATAAGCAAAGTTGAAGATGGTGTACCACGAGAAATTCTTAGTGGTTATATTCCTTGTAGACAAGCTCACTTCCACACCTTTGTTTTCCATACTCGCCCAGTTTACATTCATGGAAGTAAAGCCGGTTTCAAGGGGAAGCATGCGCAAAGCAATCAAATCAGTACCTCTGCGATAATAATAATCTACACCCAGGTTGATGGTCTGGTTCAATACCGAAAAGTCAAAGCCGACATTCACAGACTGAGTCTTTTCCCAACGTAGTTTTTTATTAGGGGCTGAATTGATATCAATCATATCTTCCGAAATACCGGGTAAGATACTTTCTACCCTATATTTACCTAATAAGAAGGGAGAAGTGTTCTTGTCGATATTCCCCTGCAAACCGTACGAAGCACGGAACACCAGGTTGTCAATCCACTTTGCCCCTTGCATGAACGGTTCCTGAGACAAACGCCACAAAGCACTGACCGAATACAAAGGCAGATAGCGGTATTTCTTATCCACCCCGAAAAGGTCGGAACCGTCGAAACGGATACTTCCACCCACCGTATAGCGGTTCAGCAACGAATAGGATGCCGTAGAGTAGAAAGAGACGTAGGCATTTTCCTTATAAGTGGTCTCATGGAGCAGGAAAGAACTGGCATAACTCTCGTTAGGAAACACTACGGGTTTCGTAGTCAGGGTTCTACGGTCGAAACCATATCCGGCAGAGAACAAGGTTTCATACCAGGTCTTGCGTAACTCCGTACCCACCATTACTTCCAGCTCGTGAATATCATTGAAGCTGTCACGATACTCTCCCATGGTCTTCCAAGTAATCTGGGAGTTACTGTTCTCGTACTTTTTCTGTACTCCACCTTGAGGCAGGAAATATTTCGTCTCACCATTTTGGTCATAATTACTCCTCTTATACAGGGCGCGCATGGCATAGCTGTCCCAATCGGCAATTTCCTCCTTGGAAGTCTTGTCTAACTGATAACCGAACTGGGATGTTACCTTCAGTTTATCATTAAAACGCAGTTCGGCATCGAATATGGAGGAGAAAGAGTTCACAACACTCTCGAGTGATGTATTCTGCCGCTCTTCAAATATATTGAACTTCAAATCGGTATCCGTATTATTCTGGATATCGTAATCATAGTTGTAATTTCCATCCTTATCGTAAAGCTCAAAATAGGGATTGGCCTTGCGCGAGTAGTAAACCGGATTGGACATACCATATTTATCCGTCGGATAGCCGGTATTCTTGCGGCGGTTGGCAAATAGGGAAGCTCCCAATTTCAACATACGGTTCACCTTATAGGATGTTTTGCCCACCACGTTGAAACGATCCATACTGACGCCTTCCATATTTCCATTTTCTTTATAGTAGCCCAAAGAGGTATAGTAGGTCACCTTTTCCGTACCTCCGGAAAGGCTCAAATTATATTCCTGGTTAAAAGCATCCCGGAAAAGGACATCACTCCAGTTCGTATTAATGCTCTTCAAGCGGTTGATATCCGCCTGCGCACCCGCACTCAACGCATCCCATCCACCGGATTGGAAAGCAGACACTTCATCGTATCTGGAAAGGATATTATATACACCTCCCTTTTTGTTCTCAGGCGAATAGTTATTGCGAATCATATCCAATTCCAGTCCCACTTTCTCCGACGCATTCAGCAGATTCAATCTGTCAAGGCTCAATGTAGGAGTATAGGTAAATCTGGAAGAGAAATTAACTACCGGCTTACCCGCCCTACCTTTTTTCGTAGTAATCACAATAACGCCATTGGCTGCGCGCGCACCATAGATAGCGGTAGCGGCGGCATCTTTCAAGATGGTGATATTCTCGATATCGGCGGGATTCAAACCCGCAATGGAAGATTGCTTCATATTCGCTATATCGCTCAGCTCCTCTTGCTCGGGAATATCCGTTCCTTCAAGGGGGATACCATCCAATACCCACAGAGGGTCTTGCGTACCATGCAGAGAAGCGGTACCACGAATACGTATCTTTGCCGGAGCGCCCGGAGCGCCGGAAGTCGGGGTGACTGCAAGTCCGGCAACTTGTCCGGCAAGTGCCTGGTCGATGCTTTTTACCGCACCGATGGTCTCATCCGAGATGTCAAGCTTTGAAACCGCTGCCGTCAATTTACGGCGTTCCACGGTTTGGTAACCCGTCACCACTACCGCATCCAGTATATGGGCAGAGACATGAAGGGTGATTTCATACCGTTCTTTGCCCGGGAGGAGTTTCACTTCCTGGACATCATAGCCCAGATAGCTGCAAAACAAACGGGTGATTCCGGTAGGGACAGAAATAGAAAACTTGCCGTCCACGTCGGTGATAACCCCAATCGTGGCATGAGCACTTCCTGCCTTTTTCAGGTCTTCCGCCGTTACATAGACGGAAGCGCCGATGAGCGGAAGGTTATCCTCTGAAGATATTACTACACCCTGCACCTGCCTGTCTGCGGCAAAAACAGAAGACAAAGCTCCCGCAAGGCATAGCAAAACGATTAATAAACGTTTTTCCATGTGTTACAATAAAAAAATTAATACTCTATTGAAATTGGTTATATTAATGGGAAGTTTGGGAAATGAAGAACTAAGAATGAAGAATGAAGAATTTGGCTGCGCTATGCAAGTACGCCGCAAGGTAATTCTTCATTCTTCATTCTTAATTCTTCATTAAATTATCATTTAATTCCCAGCGCCGTATTTATGCGCAAAATTAAGTCCTTATAATGATACCTCGTCGCTATATCCGATGTCCCCAAGCGACTTTGCAACAAATCTTTGATACGTAGCAGCTCACCGCGTTTCACAGATATCGCATCCGACACCCGGTTTATCTGTGAACCGTAAAAATTCAATTCGCGGGGGGCACCCATGCGGTCGGAATCCAACGTGCGGTGCGCATGCTCATCGCAACTACAAAGAGGGAGACGGTTATCCAGCAAGAAGTGACTTTCCATCAACTTCTTGTTTATTTTTACTCCTTCGCTCTCGGCAGCGGCCGTAATCAGCGCATCCACAAAATTTTTCTGCAAGGCGCGTGTCATGACGTCCGGCATCGCTCCACGCTCCGTGGTGGCAAAGATACCTCGATGCAAACCATCCATCAATTCCACTACCGTGAAGGCTTTCTTACCATTGACAGATTCATTTTCCAACATACGCATCAGGCGATTATTGGCCAACAAATCCCAAAGGATATATGACTGCGCATTCTTCAACACCTGGGTAGGCGCGTTTTCTACCACTCCCAGCGGAGTGTTGCGCAATAAATAAGTGTATTCACCTACTTCCGTGTCAAACAACCACTTCGGATAAGTCAGCACTTCGTCCAGCAGAAACTTCAGTGCGGCTTGTTGCTTTTCCCTCTCCACAAAAGTGTAAGTCTTCTGCCCGTCGCCCACCGTGGTATTCTCCAGATAGATACCACCAATATTGGCAAGCACATGATAGAGGTAATTGTTCCACTGATTGATTACCGCATAATACAAGCGGGACGCTTCCTCATAGGTCTGCCCCTTCTCTCCGGTAGTAGTCCACTGAATAATCTGAGGAACAATTCGTTTCAGGTTCTCAATGCCCAACAGGGACGATCGGATGGCATCATCCCCCAAATCTTCAATCTGCGCGCGCGGGTCAACCGCATCACGGACATCCTGCGCTTCGCTGTATTTGTACAGGCGACCCGTATGCCGGCCCAGGAAATTGGCAAGCAATTCCTTCTCAGCTTCCGGATTCTCCTTGCCATACCAGCGGTAACCGTATTCTATGGCAAACAAATCATACGGCCCGATATGTGGGGAAAGTGCCGTAATGCCATCCCCCGGTTGCGCCACATAATTAAAACGAGCGTAATCCATTATGGAGGATGAGGTGCTGTTCATGCGGTCCGTAAATGTTTTGGAACGCAACGAATCCGTCGGGAAAGCCCAGGAGGCTATCATATTATGGCGTAATCCCAGCGAATGCCCCACCTCGTGGCAAGCAACAAAACGCATGGCATCCCCCATCAGTTCATCCGACAACTTCACGCCTTGAGCTTCGGGGCGTACCGTTCCCGTTTGTACCGTAATCCACTCCTGAAGCATACTCAGGACATTGTGCCACCACATGATATCCGCTTCCAATATCTCGCCCGAACGCGGGTCAAGGATAGAAGGTCCCATAGCATTGGCCTTGGTAGAAGCGGCGTATGTCAAGACGGAATAATTCACGTCATCCTTATCCACATTCATGCTGTCCGTCAGTTCTCTTGCCAGGATGGCATTCTTGAATCCGGCACGTTCAAAAGCGACTTGCCAGTCTTCAATGCCCTGCTTAATGTATTTCCGCCAACGACGGGGAGTGGAATTTTCTATATAGAACACAATCGGCTTGGCAGGTTCCACCAATTCACCACGAAGATAACGTTCCCTGTCTTCCGGTTTCGGCTCCATGCGCCAACGAGTGATAAACGGTTTCTTATCCACACGTTGTTGTCCGTCACTATAGTTCAGCAACGGATTGGTAAAATAACCCACGCGCGGACTGTCCAAACGCCCCATCATCGGCTTTTCGGGAAGTAATAATAAGGAAGAACTTACCTCAACCGTAACAAATACAGTTGTGGTTCCCTCGGTCACCTTCGTAGTCAGTTCGGACGTTGCCACCACATTGTTCTCAAAAGATTTGATAGAAAGGATGCGCGACAGGTTCTTTATGGCGGAAGTACCCAGGTTTATATTAGTAAATACGTTGTTGATACTGGTTTCCGTGCCATCATAGATGTCGTTCACCTTCACCAACATACTGGTAGAATCCTTACTGAAGGCTTCTATCTTGAAACCGGCTATCAACGGAGAAATATAATTATCGAGCACCGATTGGCGTATGGCGTCTTCATCGGGCGCCAAAGGCAAAGGACGGCTTTGGCGTACCAGCAATTTACCCGCAGCCTTGTCCAACTCGAAACGTACCATCTGGTTTTCGTAATTCGTGCCACGGTTGACGCCCGCTTCATTCAGTTCGGAAGGTACACGCTGCAACTTGTTTACCACCAGCATATCGCGCCCCAACAAATCCGCAGGCACTTCGAAGTAATAATCGTTTTTCTTTTGGTAAACATTGAACATGCCCTTGCGGACAACAGCTCCGTCACCCGTCAGCTTTTCATAAGCGCTTCTGGATGGAATGCTGTCTTTAGCGTCACTTTTCTTTTTCTTCCGGAACCATCCCGTTGTCTCGGGAGATGCAAAATCAGATTGCCCGGCATGCAAAAACACGGTGGGTCCACACATCAGGACACCTGTAGCGGCCATAATAGGCAGGAATGTTTTCAATCTCATCAATTCAATATCTATCTTTATAATTCTAAAACTCCTGTCTGTCAGGTCTCTCTCCCTCAATCGTCCAATCAATGAAGTATAAACAGACCTATATTCTACCTCCTGTAGAATAACAGTGGGGCGCAAAGATAATATAAAGTATGCTTTAAAAGTTATAAAGCAATGCATATTTATGTTTTTTCCATGAACAAAAAGAATACTTATGTATTATTAAGAAGTTAAGCGATGTTATAAACTCATACTTTCACCTCATTTTATCCCCTTCCCAAACGTGGTAAATCCGTAATTGCTCCGTAGCTAACCCATAGTTTTCCTTTATTTATGGTACTTTGCACGGAGAAACTACGGAGCAACTACGGATTTACTATGACTTTGATAGAGTTTTGAATTGAAATACGCCCTAAACTCACCGGTATGGAATATTCTATTCAAATTAAGAAAATAATATGAAGCGACTGACCGCAAAACAATGATAAAATTGTATCTTTGCACCGTTTTATGCACTTAGGAAATAACTAAAGATAAAGATATGATAGCTAAAATCAATCAGCTTCTACAAGAAGTGGAAGCACTGAAAGCCGCTAATGCAGAGGAATTGGAAGCACTCCGCATCAAATACCTTAGTAAAAAAGGAGCCATCAACGACCTGATGGCGGACTTCCGTAATGTAGCCCCCGACCAAAAGAAAGAAGTGGGCATGCGCCTGAACGAACTCAAAAACAAGGCACAAGAAAAAATTGCCGCGCTGAAAGAGCAGTTCGACAACCAAGATAACGGTTGCGATGACCTCGACCTGACCCGTTCGGCTTATCCCATAAAAATGGGTACACGCCATCCGCTCACCATCGTAAAGAATGAAATCATCGATATATTCGCCCGCATGGGTTTCAACATTGCCGACGGTCCGGAAATAGAGGACGACTGGCATGTATTCTCTTCCATGAACTTTGCCGAAGACCATCCGGCACGCGACATGCAGGATACTTTCTTCATTGAGAACAATGCCGAAAACGTATCACACAATATCGTTTTGCGTACACATACCTCGAGCGTACAAAGCCGTGTGATGGAGACCTCGCAACCGCCCATCCGGGTATTGTGCCCGGGACGCGTTTACCGCAACGAAGCCATCAGCTACCGTGCACACGCATTCTTCCACCAAGTGGAGGCGCTGTACATAGACCGCAACGTATCTTTCACCGACCTGAAACAGGCACTGCTGCTCTTTGCCCGTGAGATGTTCGGCAACGACACCAAGATTCGCCTGCGTCCTTCCTACTTCCCGTTCACGGAGCCGAGCGCTGAAATGGATATCAGTTGCAACATCTGCGGTGGCAAGGGATGCCCCTTCTGCAAAGGTACGGGATGGGTGGAAATTCTTGGCTGCGGAATGGTAGACCCGAATGTGCTGGAGTTGAACGGCATCGACAGCAAGATATACAGCGGATATGCCCTCGGTATGGGTATTGAGCGCATCACGAACCTGAAGTACCGTGTCAACGACCTCAGGCTCTTCTCTGAAAACGATACGCGGTTCCTGAAAGAGTTTGAAGCTGCTTATTAAAAAAAATCAAGAGGGGAGCGTGTCATTATACAAGTATAACTCAATTCTCCCCTTCCAGGGAGACTGTGTAAAAAGTGGATGAGTGCTTTCATTATGATATGATTTTTAGGCGCGGGTTACACGGATTTTTTTTAATTTATTCTGTAAAATCCATGTAATCCGCGCCTAAGAAGAAGTATCAAGAGCATTTTTATACAGACTCCCCTTTTTTCAATTTTACCCCACATCAAACCCCGGCATCATGAAAGACAGGCTCGTCACTCCCGGATATTGCTTTATACTGGCAGCAAACTTTCTGCTGTATTTCGGTTTCTGGTTATTGATTCCGGTATTGCCTTTTTATCTCTCAGAGGTATTCAAAGCTGGGAACTCCACCATCGGCATCATCCTTTCGTGCTACACGGTGGCCGCTTTGTGCATCCGCCCGTTCTCGGGATATCTGCTGGACAGTTTCGCCCGCAAGCCTCTCTACCTGCTGGCTTACTTCATCTTTATGAGCATGTTCGCAGGATATATCATTGCAGGTTCACTGACGCTTTTTATCCTGTTCCGCATTGTTCATGGCGTATCGTTCGGAATGGTGACGGTGGGGGGCAATACGATAGTCATCGACATTATGCCTTCCTCCCGGCGCGGAGAGGGACTGGGTTATTACGGCTTATCCAACAACATAGCAATGGCGGTAGGGCCCATGTCAGGGCTTTTCCTGCACGACGCCGGAATGAGTTATACCACCATCTTTTGCTGTTCGCTGGGTTCGTGCCTGATAGGTTTCTTCTGCGCCATGCTCGTGAAGACGCCTTACAAACCACCCGTAAAGCGGGAACCGATATCCCTCGACCGCTTTATCCTGCTGAAAGGAATACCGGCGGGCATCAGCCTGTTGCTGCTTTCCATCCCCTACGGCATGACGACCAATTATGTAGCCATGTACGCCAAAGAAATCGGAATCAACGCCACCACCGGCTTCTTCTTCACCTTCATGGCGGTGGGCATGGCAATCTCGCGCATCTTCTCGGGTAAAATTGTGGATAAAGGAAAAATAACGCAAGTCATTTCCGCAGGACTGTACATCGTAGTAGTCAGCTTTTTCCTGCTATCGGCCTGCGTGTATATCATACAGTGGGACGCCAGAGCGTGCAACGTAGTGTTCTTTGCCGTAGCCTTACTGCTGGGTATCGGCTTCGGCATCATGTTTCCG
>ULTJ01044297.1_pt1 | contig 10773 bp, 9 predicted proteins | sample 1957491 | NCBI WGS metagenome assembly ULTJ01 (sample SAMEA4835731, study PRJEB28245) | human gut metagenome | biome: gut microbiome; material: fecal sample | place: Denmark | collected 2008 | reverse complement strand
TACGGCGGCAGATTTAATCGGTACTGTTGAAGCGGCACTGATCCGGTACTACAAACCTGTTTGGAACTCATGTATTGATGGATTTGGAAATCATGATCCGGGTAAAGGAAGGTATAATCAGGCTAAATCTGATTGGGATGTTTTACATAAAGGGCGTTTATGGTCAGAAAAATGTGTGGGAACATCCAATTCATTAGGAGCGATAAGAGCAAAATGTATTGAATACTTAGAAAATAACATTGAATGATAAATAGTTTGGAATTATTTTCTGGGGCTGGAGGGCTTGCCAAAGGATTGGAACTGGCAGGAGCGAAGCATCGTGCTTTTATAGAATGGAATGTAGATGCATGCAAAACCCTGAGGATGAACTATTCACCCGATACTGTTTTTGAGACGGATATCAGGGAATTCCGGTTCGCTGATTTCCGGAAAATCGATATGATTGCAGGAGGACCGCCGTGTCAGCCTTTTTCATTGGGTGGTAAGGCAAGGGGACACAAGGATGAGCGTGATATGTTTCCTTATGCTATTTCTGCAATTCGCCAATTAGCCCCGAAAGCGTTTATGTTTGAGAATGTAAAGGGGCTATTACGTAAGTCATTCGCTGAATATTTCAATTATATCATTCTACAATTGACCTATCCTGAAATAGCCCCCATGGATATGGACTGGAAGACGCATCTGTCTGCATTGGAGAGGATACATACGAAAGGGAATTATAAGGGATTGAAATATAATGTGATATTCCGTATGGTGAATGCTGCAAATTATGGAGTGCCGCAAAAACGGGAACGTGTCATCATTGTGGGAATAAGAAATGATTTGAATACTTCTTGGAGCTTTCCGGAAGAAACTCATTCGGAAGATGCTTTATTATGGGATAAATATGTGACTGGCGAATACTGGGAACGACATAATATAACTCCCGATATTAAATTCTTGAAACAAGCATCATCAGAAAGGGAACGCCTGCAAAAGAAGTACGGATTATTCAGACCCGGACAACAGCCTTGGCAGACCGTGCGTGATGCATTGTGCGGACTCCCGGATCCCTTGTCTGGAGAGAACGTAGAAAGCGAACATCTTGAAAGAAGTGGAGCTAAAGAATATCCCGGACATACGGGAAGTGATATAGATATGCCTGCAAAAACAATAAAGGCCGGAGATCATGGAGTGCCGGGCGGTGAGAATATGATAAAGTATCCTGATGGGAAAGTACGTTATTTCACTATACTCGAAGCTAAACGCATACAGACTTTTCCGGATGATTATCCTATTATCGGTTCCTGGTCTGAATCCATGCGCCAATTAGGTAACGCTGTGCCTGTAAGGCTGGCTTATACGATGGCTGATTCTTTATTTAAACAAGTATTTTCCTGATAATGTTATAGAGTTATGGAGCAATATATTTATGAACTGACAATGAAGGTGCGCGATTATGAGTGCGACCTGCAAGGTATCGTCAACAATGCAAACTATCAGCACTACTTAGAGCACACGCGGCACGAGTTCCTGCTGAGTACGGGAGTCAGCTTTGCCGCGCTGCATGAGCAGGGTGTAGACCCGGTAGTGGCGCGTATCAGCATGTCTTTCAAGACTCCGTTGAAGAGTGGCGATGAGTTTGTGTCCAAGTTGTATATGAAGAAAGAAGGCATCAAGTACGTTTTCTACCAAGACATCTTCCGCGCTTCTGACGGTAAGGTCTGCCTGAAAGGCATAGTCGAAACGGTATGTGTGGTAAACGGCCGTTTAAGTGACAGCGAACTCTTCGACAATATCTTTGCACCTTATCTTAAGTCTATGTGAACAGTTTAAATCTGTGTGAACAGTGATGAAATGAATAACGACGAACACGTTTGTAGTATAGCTCTCACGCTTTGCCCCGGTATAGGACATATCGGGGCAAAGCGTTTAATAGACGGTATGGGTAGTGCCGTCGAAGTCTTCCGCCAACGCTTGGCGCTGCCCGAACTCCTTCCCGGAGTAAATCCTTCAGTAGTCAACGCCCTCGATTGTCCTGCCGCCTTCCTGCGTGCGGAGCGTGAAATGGAGTTTGTGGAAAAGAACCGTCTGTCCTGTCTGTGCTTTCACGATGAGGCTTATCCTTCCCGTCTGCGTGAGTGTGAAGACGCGCCGCTTGTGCTCTTCTTCAAAGGGAATACGGACTTCAACCGCCTGCATGTCATCAATATGGTAGGTACACGCCGTGCCACCGATTACGGAAAACAATTCTGTGCCGATTTCCTTCACGACTTGGCTGCCCTTTGTCCCGATATTCTCGTCGTCAGCGGATTGGCTTACGGCATCGACATCCACGCCCATCGCGCCGCCTTGGCAAATAATCTTTCCACCGTTGCCGTCCTGGCACATGGCTTGGACCGTATCTATCCTTTTGTTCATCGCAAAACCGCCATCGACATGCTGCCCAATGGCGGACTGCTCACGGAGTTCCTCACCGAAACCAATCCCGACCGGCATAACTTTGTCAGCCGCAACCGCATTGTGGCTGGGATGAGTGATGCGACCATCGTTGTAGAATCCGCCGTCAAAGGCGGTTCGCTGATTACCGCCGAACTTGCGGAAGGCTATCACAGGGATTGCTTTGCCGTTCCCGGACGTGTCACCGATGCCGCTTCGATAGGTTGCAACCACCTGATACGCGATAACAAAGCGGCACTTATCCAGAATGCCGAAGACTTTCTGCAAGTAATGGGTTGGGTGGAACCGGAACAGACAGCTAAGCCGGAAGGTATCCAGCGCAATCTTTTCCCTGAACTGACCGTAGAAGAAGAAACTGTCGTCCGTATCCTTTCCCGTCAGGGAGACTTACACATCAATACTTTGGTGGTAGAGGCAAACATTCCTGTAAACCGTATGAGCGCCCTGTTGTTTGAGTTGGAAATGAAAGGGGTGGTGAAGGCGTTGGTTGGCGGAGTCTATCGCCTATTGGCATAAAAAAAGGAGTACCGCTGTACTCCAACCTTTGTTAACCTTAAATCTAATACTATGAAAAAAATCACATGACAAATGTATGCGTTTCGGATATATCCTCCAAACTTTTACTCTTTCTTTGTTTATCTTTTAAATTTCTTTCACGGATATTTACTGTTTCCGTGCACGGAATGACGATATGAACTAAATAGGCTATGTGAACTAACGAAATGTCAGCGCTTCGTCGGGTTTGCCTATATCGTTATGACTGCTTGCCGTTAATTCAGGAATATGTTCACCCGCTTTTGCCGGATAAGTTGCAAATCTGTTCCAATCGGTTCACAGAAGCTTTCACACGCTAAAAAGAGTTATAAAATCCTTAATAGCTATTAATTATATATTCTAAATTTGTCCACATACAACGCAGAGTTATGGTAAACCGCTTCTATATATCTATTCTTTTAATACTCTTTTTTTTGATTACGGGAGGAGTAGATGCAGGAGCAAAAGAACCTGAAACGAGCTACGTTGTATATGGCAAGACACAGAGTCCCGTGGAGACGCAGGACGGATGGGAGGAAGTTTACCGGTGGGTGGCTTCTGACGTGGAAATGCCGGATAGAGAAGAGGTCTTGATGCTGATTCGATATCATTATGGAAATTTTGACAGATTGGTGAAATTATTGCGTTATCTGGATGATGGCAAACCATATACTTATTTGTCGCAGCATATTTTTCCAAGAATATGCAAGCGGAGAATGATGAGGGAAGAGTTGCTTGCAGCAGGGGTACAAGTGCCTGTAGAGGCAGTGCCGACGGTGTCTCTGGAAATTGGAAGTATGGTTCCACCCGCTCCGGTTACGCAGAAGAAGGAGAGGGAAGATGTTTCGTCTCGTAGGGTTATTTTAGCGTTGAAAAATAACATACTCTATGATTTGGCATTGGCTCCGAATGTGGAAATTGAGCTTTCGATGGGAAAGCGGTGGTCTTTGAATACTGAGTATAAATGTCCGTGGTGGCTGAACAATCAGCATAGCTTTTGCTATCAGCTTCTTTCGGGGGGCGTAGAGGCACGTTGTTGGCTGGGTAACCGGCGGAAACGTAACCGGCTGACCGGACACTTTCTGGGAGTATATGCCGAAGGTGGTGCTTATGATTTCCAATTGAAGGAAGATAAGGGATATCGGGGCAGGTATTATGCCGCATCCGGACTGACTTACGGTTATACGCATCAGATGGCTTCGCATCTGGCTATTGAGTTTAGCTTGGGCGTGGGCTATTTGGAGACGGAATACCGGAAATACACTTCTTATCAGGGAGATTTGGTTTGGACCAATAGCGGACGCTATCATTTCATCGGGCCCACAAAAGCTAAGATTTCTTTGGTATGGCTTATAACGGCAGGGAGGTGATGAAGATGGGACGGCTCAATTATGGACTATTTCTGCTTCTGCTCTGCATGATGGCTTCCTTGTCGGGATGTAGCTTTCGGGATATGCTGGATGATTATCCGGTGAGTGGGGTGGAGATAAAATTGGATTGGACGGGAGTGACGGATAAACTGCCTGAGACGATGCGGGTTATCTTTTATCCGAAAGATGCGGTAGGGCGTAAAGTTGAAAATTATCTTTCGTCTGCGGGTGGTGAAGTAAAAGTTCCTCCCGGCAGTTATGCGGTAGTGATTTATAACTTTAATACAGAGAGCATCCAGATACGTGGAGAAGAGAGTTATGAAACGATTGAAGCATTTACAGGGCATTGCACAGGGCTGAATACGAGTGAAGATATGGTTTGGTCGCCCGATCCCTTATATGTAGTTGCTTTGGATGATGTGGAGATAGAGAAGAGTGACGTTCCGCTCCAGATGGAGTTTAAGCCGGAAGCGGTGGTGACGAATTACTCATTTGATATAAAGGTTGAGGGTTTTGACAGGGTATCGGAGGTTATTTGCAATGTAGGTGGGCTGAGTGGAAGTTATTTTCTTGGAAAGCGGACTTGTGGGTTGTGTGAAGCGCCGATATGTGTGGATACAAAGCGTGATGGCGATGTTTTGTGGGGCTATTTCTCACATTTCGTATTGCCGAAAGCGGTTAAGACTCGGGCTAATGTTCCGATGATGTTGAAGCTTATATTGATAAAGAGAGATAACACGCTGCAAGAGGTAAAAGTGGATGTAACGACATTGATTGAGGAGCCTTCTACCGGAGGTGATGATATAAAACCTGATTCGGAGGTACATATTGAGGTTCCTGTACCGGACGGTGAAATAGTGGTGGATGAATTGGAACCGGGAATTGATGAAGGTGGCGGAGGAATAGGTGGTGATGTGAATGATTGGGATGATGAAACGAATGTGGTTTTACCTGTATAAAGGAAAAAAGATAAACAATATATTAATTAAAAAAGACAGATTATGAAAAAGATTTTATTAGTAGCGTTGGCAGCAGCTGCAATGGTTGGTTGCTCACAGAATGAGGAGATTGAGAATGCCGGACAGAAGGCGGAAATAAACTTTAGTGCTTTAGTAAAAAATAGTACGAGAGCCTTAGTAGTGAACCAGGCAGATTTTAAGTCGTTCAAAGTGTATGGATACACGACTACAGAGAAAATAGATGCAGGAATTACACTTACTAGTTTTATGCCAGGTGTTACGGTTAATAAAGCAGATGGAACTGATGATTGGAGTTATACAGAAGGCCCATATTATTGGCCTTTGACAGATTATGTACAATTCTTTTCGGTTGTTCCGGAAACGTCTTTGACATCTGATGGTGGATATCCTAAATTTGATTATACTGTTGGTGTAATAGGTGACCAAAAAGATTTAATTGCTGCTAATTTGAAAGACCAGCAAAAAACTTCATCTGCGTTGAAGTTACCATTTAGCCATTTATTGACTCAGGTTAATTTTTCTATAAGCGGGGATAAAGGCTTTACTTATTCATTAACAGACTTGGAACTTGTAGGTGTAAAAGATAAAGGTACTTTTACTTTTGATGGAACATCTACAGCAGGAGACTGGACTGATCAACAGTTAACAACACCTACTCCAACCGTATATAAATACTCTGGTAGTGTTGACTTAATTTCTGATGGCACTAATTCTACTAGATTAGATAGTGATGATGCTAATGCTTTATTTATGTTATTACCTCAAACGATTGCTGATGAAGCTGTAAAAGTTAAGGTAACATATACTGCAAAAATTACGGTTGGAGGTCAAGTTACCGCAAATAATGTAACAAAAGAAGTGGCAATTCCTGCTGTGGAATGGCAGAAAGGAAAACGTGTTCGTTATACTTTGAAATTAGCGAATGATGCTTCTCAAGTAACATTTGGTACACCGGAATGGACAGATTGGAGCGATGCAACAAATGGTGGTGGCGATGTCACAGTTCCTCAGTCATAAATAATTTGATAATTAATATTTTTCTATTGTAATCTAAGGATTCTATTTTTATATATTTCCCCGAAAGCTTTCTCCTCAAAGTTTTCGGGGAATATTTTTTTATTTTGCATTATCTGATTATATTTGTCGAAATAAACAAATAGCCAACAAACACTTAGCCCTGCGATGTCTGATTTCTCCGTATGTGGAGTAACCAACGGTAACTGCCAGAAATGTCCCAAATCTGTGGACAATTCCATTATTTACGCTTCTCACAGCAGAGGTTTCTATATGTCTGTCCCTAGGAGTGAGGATAATATCATTATCTTTTTGATGAAAGGTGAAGCTCTTGTCAATAGCCAGGAGTATGCGGGCACTACATTGCATGCGGGTGAATTTATTCTTCAAGCTATCGGCTCGAAGTATGAGATTCTTGCCATGACAGATGTGGAATGTGTTTGCTATAGTTTTGTTCAACCGGAATTCTTTTGCGAAGGACGATACGGTTACATTGCAAAAGAAGTGACGCCACCACTTATATTCTCTCCCTTGAAGATTTGTTCTGAGTTGAATTTCTTTTTGGAGGCTTCGAAAGCATATTTGGCTGAACGGAGAATCTGCAAAGAACTGCTTTTGTTTAAACAGAAAGAACTTTCGTTTATATTAGGTCATTGTTATTCGGACTATGAACTTTCTATGTTGGTGCACCCTCTATCAAAGTATACCAATAGTTTTCAGTACTTTGTTCTTAAAAATCATACCAATGTCAAGACGGTTGAAGAATTGGCAAAGTTAGGAGGATACACTACTACTACTTTCCGCCGGATATTTACTACTGTTTTCCATCAACCGGTTTACGAGTGGATGCAAGAGCGTAGGAAAGAAGGTATTCTCTATGACCTTCAGAATACCGATGCCACCATTTCCGAAATCTGTTATAAGTACGGTTTCGAGTCCCTGCCCCATTTCTCTAATTTCTGCAAGAAGAATTTCGGAGCTTCTCCGCGCAACTTGCGCACCCCCTTGCTCCCGTAAGGCGAAAGGAGAATAGTCCGTGCCTTGATTTTATCGGGAAAGTCACCGTTTTTATACTTTTCCTTAGGACTTTTAAGTGCTTTTGTCCGCTGTTTTATATCGCCCGACCCGGGTTGTCTTATCGATTGACCAAGGTTGTTTTATCGATTGACCCGGTTCAGCAGAAAGAACAACCTAGGTCGGTCGAAATAAATATGCCATACAAATGATTATAAACGCTGACTTTACAGGTTATTTTTACCGGATATCAGAATAATCTAGCGCAGCATGGCTGTAAAAGGATAAGTAAGCCCAACTCTTGATTTGTATAAGTAAATAAAAAAGACTCCCTCACCGGTTTAACGGCGGAGGAGTCTTCTTTGTGATATTAATCAAATATAGCGAAAGTACCTGTTAGTCTTTCAGCTTTGCAATGATAAAGTCGCGGTTCAAGCGTGCGATGTTGCTGATGGAAACGTTCTTCGGGCATTCAGCTTCGCAAGCACGAGTGTTCGTACAGTTACCGAAACCGAGTTCGTCCATCTTGCTCAACATGGCTTTGGCGCGGCGCAGTGCTTCCGGCTTGCCTTGCGGCAGCAGGTTCAACTGGCTTACCTTGGCAGAGACGAACAACATGGCAGAACCATTCTTACAAGCGGCTACACAAGCGCCACAACCGATGCAAGAAGCAGCATCCATAGCTTCGTCAGCGATAGGCTTCGGAATCAGGATAGCGTTGGCATCCTGAGGAGAGCCTGTACGTACACTGACGTAACCACCGGCTTGCATAATCTTGTCGAAAGCCGTACGGTCTACCATCAAGTCCTTGATGACCGGGAAACCGGCAGAACGCCAAGGCTCTACGGTGATAGTATCGCCATCATTGAAACGACGCATGTAGATTTGGCAGGTAGTAGCACCTGTGGCAGGTCCGTGCGGATGTCCGTTGATATAAAGAGAACACATACCGCAGATACCTTCGCGGCAGTCGTGGTCGAATACAACCGGTTCTTTACCTTCGCTGATGAGCTGTTCGTTCAGAATATCCAGCATTTCGAGGAATGAGGTATCGCCCGGAATATCTTTCATTTGGTATGTTTCAAAAGCGCCTTTTGCTTTCGGACCCTTCTGGCGCCATACCTTGAGCGTAAATGATATATTTTTGTCCATTTTCTTTTTTATTTTTAGTTGACGAGTTGACAAGGCTTAAGTTAACAAGGAGAATAGTTCCTTTTGCTAATGAGTGATGACAGCATGCGTATTATTTCATTATTTAATCCATTCAGCACTTCGAATTTATCATCCGATAGGTAATCAATATCCTTACAGATGATGAGTTGTGTCTCTAATTCCGATGCGGAACCTAATGAAATATATAAGAACTGAATAAGCTCCTTGTCATGGTTTCTACCATATCCCTCTGCTATATTTGAAGGAATTGAAACGGCTGCTCTTCTCATTTGTGAAGTTATTCCATATAATTCCTCTTTCGGGAAAAAACGAGTAGCTTGATATAAATCTTTAACCAGTAGCATACTTTTCTGCCAAACAATTAAGTCTTTATGATTATGCATCACCTTTTTGTTTATCAGTTCTATCTTCCTTGTTCCCTTGTTAACTCGTCTCCTTGTTAACTAATTATGATTTATAGTTACGAGTCTGTACTTTAATCGCTTCGTAAACCAACGGTTCTTTCAGCAGCAACGGAGCTTTTTCGTCGGAACCCTGGTATTCCCAGCAAGCAACGTAGAAGAAGTTCTCGTCGTCACGCTTAGCTTCACCTTCTTCAGTCTGGTATTCTTCACGGAAGTGACCACCGCAGCTCTCGTCACGGTTCAAAGCGTCGTATGCTACCAATTCGCCCATGGTGATGAAGTCGTACAGGCGGATGGCCTTGTCGAGCTCAACGTTCATACCCTCTTTGTCACCGGGGATGAAGAGGTTGGTTTCAAATTCCTTGCGGATTTCTTTCATCTTGGCAAGTCCTTGTTTCAGACCTTCGGCAGTACGTCCCATACCTACATATTCCCACATGATGTGACCGAGTTTCTTGTGGATGGAGTCAACAGATTCTTTACCCTTGATGTTCATCATCCAGTTAATCTTGTCCTGAACGGCCTTTTCCGCTTCTGCAAATTCAGGCAGGTCGGTAGAGAAACGGGGAACGGTAATCTGGTCGGACAGATAGTTCTGAATAGTGTAGGGCAATACAAAATAACCGTCGGCCAGACCTTGCATCAATGCGGAAGCACCGAGGCGGTTTGCACCGTGGTCGGAGAAGTTACATTCACCGATGGCGAACAGACCCTTGATGGAAGTTTGCAGTTCGTAGTCTACCCAGATACCACCCATCGTGTAGTGGATAGCCGGATAAATCATCATCGGATTTTCGTAGGGGCTGACGTCGGTGATTTCTTCGTACATATCGAAGAGGTTACCGTAGCGTTGTGCTACCACGTCTTTACCCAGACGGTTGATGGCATCGCTGAAGTCAAGGAATACGGCAAGACCGGTATTGTTCACGCCATAGCCTTTGTCGCAACGTTCTTTAGCTGCACGGCTGGCAACGTCACGCGGAACGAGGTTACCGAATGCCGGATAGCGGCGTTCCAAGTAGTAGTCGCGGTCTTCTTCAGGGATATCTTTTCCTTGCAGAGTACCTTCCTGGAGTTTCTTGGCATCTTCCAATTTCTTGGGAACCCAGATACGGCCGTCGTTACGCAGGGACTCGGACATCAAAGTCAGTTTAGACTGCTTGTCACCGTGTACCGGGATACAAGTCGGGTGGATTTGTACGTATGCAGGGTTAGCGAACCAAGCACCTTTACGGTAGCAGGCGATAGCGGCTGTACAGTTGCAAGTCATGGCGTTGGTAGACAGGAAGTATGCGTTTCCGTAACCACCGGTAGCGATTACCACAGCATGAGCGGCAAAACGTTCCAGCTTACCTGTTACGAGGTTCTTTGCGATGATACCGCGAGCACGTCCGTCGATGAGGACAACGTCCTGCATTTCATAACGGGTGAACAGTTTCACAGTACCTACGTTTACCTGGCGGCTCAATGCGGAATAAGCACCTAGCAAAAGCTGCTGGCCTGTCTGGCCTTTAGCGTAGAATGTACGGGATACCTGGGCGCCACCGAAAGAACGGTTGTCGAGCAAGCCGCCGTATTCGCGGGCGAAAGGAACGCCTTGTGCAACGCATTGGTCGATGATGCTGTTTGAAACTTCAGCCAGACGGTAAACGTTGGCTTCACGGGCACGGTAGTCACCGCCCTTTACGGTATCGTAGAACAAACGGTAAACGGAGTCACCGTCGTTTTGGTAATTCTTGGCAGCATTGATACCACCCTGTGCGGCGATGGAGTGTGCGCGGCGCGGAGAGTCCTGAATGCAGAAGTTGAATACTCTGAAACCCATTTCACCGAGGGAAGCGGCAG
>ULTJ01057323.1_pt1 | contig 10778 bp, 4 predicted proteins | sample 1957491 | NCBI WGS metagenome assembly ULTJ01 (sample SAMEA4835731, study PRJEB28245) | human gut metagenome | biome: gut microbiome; material: fecal sample | place: Denmark | collected 2008 | reverse complement strand
CCAGCAGGCACCCGCGCCGCCGGCCCAGCCGGAGGCCACCCCTGCCGCTGCGTTCCGCGCCGTGTACGACAGCTTTTTCACCGAGGTATCGCCGCCGCGGCCGGAGAACCCCGCCGTGCTGTTCGACCGCGCGGCGGAGCAGATCTGCGCAGGGTGTCTATTGCAGCGGGATTGCTGGCAGGCACACTACAACGATACCTATAATGCCTTCAACGACGCCTGCCCCCGCCTGCTGCGCCGCGGCAGCGCCTGCGCAGAGGACTTCCCCCTGCATTTTGCCAGCCGCTGCCTGCACTTCCCCCAGCTGCTAGAGGCGCTGAACGACCAACTGCACCAGTTCCTGCTGCGCCGCGCCCACCGGCTCCAGCTGGAGGAAGCGTATCAGGTGGCGCGGCAGCAGTACGCCCAGATGTCGGAGGTACTGTCCTCCGGCGTGCCGGTGTCGGCGCCGCCTCGCTTTGCCTGCCGCACCTCCATCGCCCTGCGGCCCAGGGAAGGTGAGACACTGTGCGGCGATCAGGCGGCGTCCTTTGAGGCGGGCGGCGCGGCGTGCCTGCTGCTGTCCGACGGCATGGGCAGCGGCGAGGCCGCCCACCGTGAGGCCGCCATGACCGTACGGTTACTGAAGCAGTTTTTACAGGCGGGCGTGGAGCCGCTGCCGGCCCTGAAAACACTGAACACGGCGATGCTGCTGCGCTGCCGCGAGGGCGCGGGCTTCACCACCATCGACCTGCTGCGGCTGGACCGCAGCACCGGTGAGGCCGCGCTCTATAAATACGGCGCGGCGCCGTCGTATCTGAAAAAGCTGGGCCGCGTCACGCGGTACGGCGGCGCGGCGCTGCCCGCGGGACTGGAGGGTGCGGACCGCCAGCCCGATGTCATCCGCTTCGTCCTGCCGCCGGACGGCTGGCTGGTGATGGTCTCCGACGGCGTGGTCGGCGGCGACGGGGACGAGTGGCTTCAGGATCTGCTGGCCGGTTGGGGCGGCGGCACTCCCGACGTCCTGGCCCGCCGCATTCTCACCATGTCCGCCGAACACGGCGGGCGGTCCGATGACTGCGCCGTGCTGGCGCTGCACCGGCTGCGGGGCGAAGAAAATGGCCCCGCGCAGGTATAATCTGCCGCCGCGCCGTCCATACTACTACCGTCGCCCGATGCGATAGGGCGGCGCAGTAAACGGACAGCAAGGAGGGCATATGCTTGGTTAAAGGTATTTCCCGCCGCGTCATCGTGGTGGATTCTCCGGACCCCCAGATCTTCGAACAGGCCATTTTCATTCTGCGCACCGATGGCGGCGGCGTCAGCTCACAGCAGCTGGTAGATCAGGCCATCCGCATCGCCAAGAACTATGCCCGCTGTCAAGGTCTGCCGCGTCGGCGCGTCCGCGTCCCCGGTTGGCTGTGGGCCGCTATCGGCGCGGCGGCCATCGGACTGACGTGGCTGCTGTGTACCCTGTTCTGATCTTCCCATGGTTTCAGCGGGCAGCGCCCGTTTGAAATTGATTTTCCATCATTTTTCTCCTCACTTGGAGCGGACGTGACCCGTCCGCTTCCTTTTTTTGCGCAAAAAACCGCAGGAGGGCTTACCCTCCTGCGGTTTCGTATCTCAGTGCTTCTTTTTCCGCGTCACGACGATGCCGATGATCGCCGCCACGGCGATGACGCCCAGCAGCACCCACAGCCATGTGAGCCCCGCGCTCTGCTGCGGAACGGCGGCGCTGTCCTGTGCGCCGGTCTGGCTGTCGGCAGAGTCCGGCAGGTCGTCCACGGAGACGGTGCCCTCGTCGATGCCGGTGTCCTCTGCGCCGCCGGTGCCGCCCGTGGTACCGGTGGTGTCGCCGGCAGTGCCGGAGTTGTCCATGTCCACGGTGCCCGTGTCGGCGCCGGAGCCGCCGTTGTTGGGTTTGTTGTCGTCGGGCTTATTGTCATCGGGCTTGCTGTCGTCCGGTTTGCTGTCATCGGGCTTGCTGTCGTCCGGCGTGTTGCCGCCGTTGATGTTGCTGTTGTAGTTCACCGTGATGCCGGAGGCGAAGGCCCCCTCCTCCACGGCGGTGATGGTGTCCGGCAGGTCCACCGTTTTCACGTTGTCATTGCCCGTGAACGCGCCCTTGGCGATGGTGTTCACAGGGATACCGGCGATGCTGGCCGGTACGGTGACTGCGGCGTCCTTACCGAAATAGCCGGTGATGGTGATGGACTCGTCCGCGATGGTGTAGTGCAGCGCACCCTCGGTGTAGACGGTGGCAGCCAGCGCTGTGCCCGTCATGGCCAGCGCCATGAGCAGCGACAGCAGCACGGGGATGAGTTTTTTCATAAGTCGCTCCTTTGCTTTGCGCACAGGGGCATAGTCCGCGCGGACTATGCCCCTGTTTTGGGTTAGGGTCGGAGATGGGTACGCGATTTAGTCATCGCCGTTACCAAAGCCAGAATCAATTTCGCTGTCGCCGCTGGTGGTGATGATGTCCTCACCGGTGGTCAGAATGACCTGCATCTCCGGAGCTTCATACTGCTTTTTATCCACTGATTTTCCTCCTTTACTTGGTCAGGCTGTCGTAACTGCCGGACGCGATCGTATCCGTGTAGATGTACAGGAGTTCCCCTGCATCGCTCTCAAGAACCATGCAGCCGCGGCCGTAGAACGTCCGATCATTGTATTTGGTGGTGATGTCATAGCGCGTCACACCGTTCAGATCCAGGTTGTTGCCGATATAGGCCCTTACGCCGTCCGGCAGCTTGCCGTTGCTATCGAACTGCATGTACGCCGCTGCACCATCTTCACCGCAGACAGCATCTCTGCTCCACAGGATACCCTGCTTCACGACCTTGTAGCCATTGGGCACGGCACGCGTTGCCATGAAGGTGACGACATAGGATTCATTCGCCGTGGTAGCGCTGACCTCACTCATTGTGATGACAGGCTTGGCCTCGGCGGCCTGGTCGTAGACAGCCTTCACGGTCATGTCACCGCTGGGGGCCAGCTTCAGCGTCTTGGTATAGCCCAGAATGTTGCCGGCGTTGTCCGTCCAGTAGGAGAAGGTCTTGCCCTCGATGTCCTTAGCCGTCACGTCGATAGCCTTACCGACCACCGCGTTCACGACCTGATTGTCGGTACCCTCGGGATAGACCACCGTCACCTTGCAGGCGATGCTGGGCTCCGTATAGAGTGCGCGCACCTGAATGATGCCGCTGTTGTTGGCCATGGCCGCGCGGATATCAGCCTCCGTCATGGACCAGCCAGTGAAGGTGCAGCCCATCTTGATGGGAGGCACGGGGAACTGGATGGTGTCGTTGGTGGTGTAGGCCTTGGAGCTGATGATCTGGTCGCTGTGGGAGATGAACACCACGGTGGCCTGATTCTGACGCGCCTTGCCGTACACAGCCTTCAGGGTCGTCTCGCTGCCCATGATGAAGGTGTAGCTCTTTTCGGTGGAGACCACCTTGTTGGATGCGTTGACCCAGTACAGGAAGTTCTCGCTGCCGGTGAAGTTCACCGTCACAGACGCGCCGCCGGCAAACTGCTCGTACAGGTAGGAATCCTGCACCGCGCCGCCGTTGACCGTGAACTCGGAAGCCGTGACAGTCAGCCAGAACTTGCCGCCGCTGATGGGCTCATAGACCGCGATCATGGTCCAGTCGTCGGTGGGCTTGACCTTGCAGGTCAGGTCAGTGCTGTACGGCGTGCCGGTGTACTCGTTGACGAACCAGCCCACGAAGTTGTAGCCGCTGATGGCGGACGCCGTGACCGTGGTGCCCTGCGCGTAGGTGATGTCGCTGCCGCCGCCGGCCACATTGGCCACGGGGCTGTCGCTGCCGGTGGTGCGGGACGTCACCTTGACGGTGAACTTGCCGATCTCCACGCCGTAGCGACCCTCACTGTTGGCAGTCGTCACAGGCGTGAAGCCAGGAGCGCAATACTCCTTCTTGACGATGCTGCTGAACTCGCCGCCGGAGATGTTGACATCCTTGGCGGTCACGTCGCGGACCAGAACAGCGTCCGTATCCTTGGCGCCCAGCACCGTGCCGCCGGTAATGTCCAGGCCCACCAGGTTGGTCTGGCTCTTGTCGTTACCGATCTCACGGATAGCGGTGGAATACTTACTCTCCACCACAGCGTTGCCGGAAATGTTGATCTGAACCTGACCGGCGTAGCCGATGTAGGAGTCGATCATGATGGCAGAGCCGTCATAGCTGATACCGTTGGTCTGGGAATACTCATCGCCGATGACATTGTCGTTGGCAACGCCGCGGACCGTACCGCCGGAGATGTTCAGCGTACCGGACTTGATGCCGATACCGCAGTAGCCCTCCACCAGGCCGCCGGTGATGTTGACCTCGCAGGGCTGGGGCAGATAGACTGCCAGGCTCTCGGACGTGACAACTGCACCCTCAAACACGTTGACGTGGGACACGCCTCTGTCAGTGCCGTTGCCCTGGATGGCGGGCGTCTTGGCGCTCTGCACCGTGCCGTAAATATTCAGTTCGGGAGCATAGGTCTTGCCGCTGTCATCCTGGCCCTTGATGAACACCGCAGGATAATCACCCTTCGCACTGCCCGCAACGATGGTGGAATCCTTGTCGATAGTCACGCTGCCGTTGTAGTTCACACTCAGCAGAGAACTGCTGGCCGCCTTGCCGGTGATGTCCACATCCGCCAGTGTCAACTTGCCGTAGGCATAGTTCGTCTCGCCGTCGGGAACATCAATGGTACCGTTCTGGATGGTCACTTCGCCGTAGGTGACAAAGCTACCGGTCACGGTCATCTTGTTCAGGTCGATGGTGATATTCGCGTTGACCTTGATGCTGCTCTCGGCGACATCCGCCAGCAGTCTCACGGTCTGGCCGTCCTGCGCCGCCGCAACGGCCTCGGCCAGCGTGTTGTACGCGTTGACGGAATTGCCGTCCTTGTCCAGAATCTGGGCGGTCATGCCGGCAGCCGCCGTGAAGGAGCCGTTCTCGTTCTTGGTGATACCAACGCCGGGAGCCGCGAAGCTGGGAGTCTTGCCGTCCACCTTCTGCTCGGGGGAGACGTTGGGGTCGAAGCCGACGAACGTACCGCCGCTGATGGCGACCTTCGCATTACCAGAGGTGAACTCGCTGTCGATGCAGTTGAACAGATACTTGCTGCTGCCTTCCCACTTCTGGTGCAGGTCGAAGGTGCCGCCCTTGACAGACAGGGTACCCTCCTGCACCTGAACCACGCTGACGTTGCCATAGAAGGTGCCGTTTTCGATGGTCAGGTCGCCCTTCACCACGTTGATGGTATAGCAGTCGTTCGCCTTGGCATCCATGATGCCGTTACCGGTGATGGTCACCTTGGCGCCATTCGTGATGGACAGGATGGCGTTGGCAGTATCGCCCCAGATGTCCACCGTGTTCTTGATGGTCTTGCCGTTCAGGTCCAGCGTGATGCTCTTGCCGATGGTCAGCTGGGTGTTCTGCTCCACATCCGCCAGCAGTCTCACGGTCTGGCCGTCCTGCGCCGCCGCAACGGCGTCGGCCAGAGTGCTGTACGCCTTGATCTTGGATTCGCCGCTGGCCTTATCCGCCACAATGACGGCAGGAATCAGGTCATCCACGTCCGCATCCGCCTGGCTTCTCGCCGGATAGATGAGGTCGCCTCTGTTGTAGTGCACACCGCCGTTCGACAGCGTGATGGACACCGTCTCAGGATGCTCCATGTAGTTGCCGTCCACCTTCAGCGTGCTGTCGGTGCCGACCCACCAGATGCCCATGCTGGCGTCACCGCTCACGGTGCCGTGCAGCTGGTTATCCGTGACCGTCAGCTTGATGTTCTGGCCCTCGCAGTCAAATCCGCTACCATAAGCCATCTCAATGTGGATATGGCGCACCTGCGTGCCGTCAGCCTTAGCCTTGAACACGTTGCTGCTGACGTTGACCTCCGCACCCTCCATCGGTGTGACCTGAATCGCCTCGTACTCGATGCTGTCAAAGGTGCAGCCGGTGATGGTCAGCTTGCCCTTGACCTGGGAGAAGTAGAATGCGGAAAGCTTATTGCCGTTGGCAATGTCCTTGAAGTTCACGTTTTTGATGGTCACATCCGCGGCGGCATTACCGGGCATGTTCACAGAGATGCTGGAATTGCCGGAAATGGTGTGGCCGCCGCCATCCAACGTGATGTTCTTGCTGATGGTGAGGCTGCCGCAGTCTGCCACATCCGCCAGCAGTTTCACGGTCTTGCCCTTTGCAGCCAGACGGATCGCGTCGGCCAGCGTCTCGTACTTCTTGCTGCCAATCGCGGCGACATACTGGCCTTCCTTGACGCCGTAGGTGCCGGCCGCGTTCTTGGTGGGGATGAAGCCATCGGCGCAATAGTAATCGGGAATACTCTTGTTGAAGGTACCGCCGGAGACCTCGAAGCTATCATCAGCCTGAGCAGGACTCAGGTGATGAAAAACGTTGTTGCCATTTCCGTTGAACGTACCGCCCTTGACATAAGTGATGGAGGTATAACCATTCACTCTGCCAGTCACAACAACCCTTGCGTTCGTGCTGGTACTCTTTTCATTAAACGTACCGCCGGTAATGGTAGTAGTGCCGTAAACCAGAACAGTTCCCGTTATTCCCCATCTCGGAGCTGTTTCCCGCGTGAATGTACCGCCGCTGATATTCAGCACAGAGTCTTCCTCGCTCTTGACCACGTTCAGACCGCCGGTGTAGGTACCGCTGGTGATGGTCAGGGTGCCGTAGTTGTCGATCATGGAGGAGCCGGTGTTGCCCGCCGTGGCGTTGACATCCGTCAGCGTCAGGTTGGCATTGCTGCCCTTCGTGACCTCGATGTTGTAGTAGCTGGTGCCGCCCACAACATTACCGTTCTTCACGGTGACGGTGCCGCTCTGCACAGAGATCGTGGCCTTGCCGACGTTGGTGTTGGTCAGGGTCTTGCCGCCCAGATCGAGGGTGATGCTCTTGCTGATGACCACGTCCTCAGTGGCGTCCGCCAGCAGTCTCACGGTCTGGCCGTCCTGCGCCGCCGCAACGGCGTCGGTCAGGGACTCGTAGCCCTGGCTGCCGATCTCGGCAACATACTTGCCTTCCTTCACGCTGTAGGTGCCGTCCGTGTTCTTGGTGGGGATGTAGCCGTCAGCGCACAGGGACTTGTCCACCTCGCTGGAGAACGTACCGCCGGAGACGGAAACCTTGTCGTTCTGCGTGAAATCGCTCGGGGTCAGGTCCTTCCAATCGTAGGCCTTGACCGCGGCGTTGCCGTCCTTGGCCGTGAACGTGCCACCCTTGACCTCGATATTGGACAGGCCCTTGTAGCCGGTGCGGTTCACGATGGAGATCGCCGCGCCGTCCTCGATGGCGCCGTCGTTAATGGTCTTGGGAATGCCGTCACCAGTGACGGTGATGGCCGTCTTAGCGCCGGTGATGTTCAGGCTGCCGGAGCAGACCTGCACGCCCATGGTCTTGGCGGTGATGACGCTGTTGTCGATGGTCAGCGTGCCGGAGCTGGGGAAGTAGATGCCGAAGCCGTTGGGCACGTTCAGCGTGCTGTTCCTCAGCGTCACGGTATCGTTGGTGTTGTTGCCGTTGGTCTCAATGCCGCTGCGGGCGTTGGTCGTCATCTCGACGCCATCGAACTCCAGACTGGAATTGTCATACTTGATGGTGCCGCCCATGGCGGAGGGGATCAGACCCACCAGCTGGCTGCTGACCACCTTGCCGTTCTTCACGGTCAGCGTCACATCGGGGTAGTTGATCTCGAAGGCCGCGCTGTTTGCATCCTTGCCGGTGCAGGTCCAGGTATGGCCGTTCAAATCCACCGTGCGGTTGATGCTGCCGGAGCTGAATGCTGAACCGGTGGTATAATCGCGCAGCAAGACGATAGGCTCGCCGCTGGCCGTCTGCGCCTTGAACGCCTCGTCCATGGTGTAGTAGGAGGTGTCGCCGACCTTGGCCAGATAGGCTTTCGCCACGCCGAAAGTGCCGTCGCCGTTTGGAGTAACGCCGGAATTCTCCACCACGTACTTGCTGGGGTCTTTGGAGAATGTACCGCCGGTGACAGCGATAGTCGCCTTAGCGGGGTCTTCGATAGGAATCAAGCCATTGCCGTAGGTATAGGTGCCCAGCGTACCAGTGACGGTGCCGCCGGTGATACTGACCTTGGCCACCTTGCCCTCGGCCTTGTCGTAACTCACGGACGCCACATTATCGTTGACGGTGCCGCCGCTGATCGTCAGGGTGCTGTTGTGACCGCCGCTGTACGTCCAGGCCGCCACAGTGCCGTTGACCGTGCCGCCCTTGATGGCAGCTCTGTGCCAGTTCTCCACCGCGTAGCTGTTGGCGGAATTCAGCGTACCGCCGTTCAGGAACAGATCGCCGCTATCGACCTTGATCACGATGAAGTTATCCTGAGTAAACGTGCCGCCCTTGATATTCAGTCCGGGATACTTGGCGATGCTGTCATCGCCCACGCGCACCAGGGACGCGCCCTTCCCGCTGTTGTTGCCACTGTTGTTCGTGACCTTGCCGCTCTCGAAGGTGAGCCAGCCGGCTCCCTGAACGTCGATGACATAGTGGGAGCTGACGCCGGAGTTCTCCGCGGTATCCTCACGCATGATGGTACCGGTCTGCGCCGTGCTGCCGTCCTTGACGGTGACGCGGGCCGTAACGGTCAGCGCGGGCTTGCCCGCCACGGTGCCGCCGTTGAGGGTGTGACCGTTCAGGTCGAGGGTCAGATAATTGGTGGAAATGGTGACGTTCTCCTTGGTATCCGCCAGCAGTCTCACGGTCGCATTTCTACCGGCCTTGTCGATAGCTGCCTGCAGGGTCTCGTACTGGGTGGTGCCGACCTCTGCCACGTAGGTGGGCGTCTCGCTGGGCATCAGCTGCGTTACGCTGGTGGTCAGCTTATCGCCAGCCGCGACAGTCTTCGTGCCCTGCTTGCTTGCGTCCGTCGTGCCGTCTTTGCCGTAGTAGCCCGGCTGCTGCGCCTGCACAGTGGCCTCGGTGCTCTCCACAGTCAGCGCCACATCGTTGGAATTCTGGCCCTCGCGGCCATCGCCCAGCAGGATGTCGCCGTTGCTGCCCACCGTGCCGGTGAAGGTGCAGGTGGCCACGGTGGTGGTCATCGTGCCGCTGCCGCTGTTGACAAAGCGCACGGGCGCAGCGAACTGCTCCCAATCACCGTTGTCGCCGCAGTTGGTGAACGTGCTGTTCTGGACGGCAACAGTCTGCGTACCGTTTGCCTTGTGGTTGAAGTTCACCGGCACCTGTGCCCCCGTGAAGGAGCAATTGTCGATGACCACATTGCCGTCCGCATTGGAGTAGACGGAAGTAGCCTTTGTGCCAAAGTCGCAGCCGGTCAGCGTGATGTCGTTCACGCCGGTGGTTCCGCTGATATACACGCGCTGGACGGTGATACCGTCGGTGCTGTCGCAGTCGGTCAGGTTCACAGTCACCTTATGATCGGTGTGCCGCTGACCCCACACGCCCAGATTGTCCAGCTCATAGGCCGTGACGGTGATGTCCTTCTCCAGATAAGCACCGCCGGCCTCGACCTGCTTGCCGGTGTCGCGGCTGTACATGAAGGTGTCGACCTCCAGGTCGCACTCGCCGCCGGAAATATAGGCATTGTTGCCGTAGATGGTGATATCATCCGCCACGTGGCCGTGGGTCAGCTCGCCCACATCCGCGCCGGGACGGCACACGATGGTGATGGCATCGGCGTTGGCCTTGTAGGCCGCCGTCAGTGCTTCCGCCAGCGTGGCAGCATAGCCGCTCTCAGAACCGGCAGCCCAGTATACAGGGGTAGCCGCTTCCCAAACGGATTCGTCCAGCAGCTCCAGGGTGTAGCTGCTGCTGCTCAGTGCCGCGATGGCAGCCTCCAGCGTGGCGTACTCGGTGTCGCCCACCTTGGCCACATTGGCGGCAGCGGGCAGCACCGCATCCCCATCATCCTGCGGGTCTGCGGAATCGTTTCCGTTCACAGAATCGGTAGGATCAGCGCCGCCCTCAGTACCGGTGGTATCATCCGCCGTGCCGCTGCCGTTGCTGCCTTCGACCTGCTGGTCGCCGGTGCCATCGCTGTCCTTGCTGTCTCCGACCTGCAAGCCGCCGGTGTTACCGCTGCTGTTGCTGTCGTCGGACACGTCCGTTCCGTTTTCGGAGACGATCGCGCCCTGGGTTTCGACGCCGTCCGCCATCGCAGCGTACGCCGCCGTCGGCAGCAGAGACAGCATCATTACCAGCGAAAGCAGTAATGACGCTGCTCTTTTGCCCATTCTTGTTTTGTTCATGTTCCCCCATCCTTTCATGTGATTTTTTGGTCTGTCTGCGGAATCATGCTGTGCGCTGTCCGCACCGTGCCCGCGGCACTGCACCGGCGAGTCCGCACCCCCTGCGGATCAGTGGCAGGCTCCGCCGCGCGGAACGCCGTCCCATGCGGAAAAGCCATCGTTTCAACTGGGTTGAAACGAGAAAAGGGTACCCTTTTCTGCCGGTATCTCCCTCCAATGCAGGCGCCCCTTGCACCTGCGCGGGCTGGAAAATCGTCCCATTGCGGGGTGATTTTCCTTTTCTGGATATACACGGGATAGCATAGCACCATTTCGACAAACAATCAACTTTATTTCCGCACAAAATTTTCCGTTTTTTTCTATTTAATATCGACAAAACCCGGAGCATAGTGCGTCAAAGGCCGTCTCTCCGCACAATTCCGGCATTTTCCCGCCGCCTGTGGCCTGCTGCGCGGGCATCCACCGCAAAAGCGGAGCCACCGGCGCAAAAAAAAAGAAGCCATGACAACGTCATGGCTTC
>ULTJ01016478.1_pt1 | contig 10866 bp, 8 predicted proteins | sample 1957491 | NCBI WGS metagenome assembly ULTJ01 (sample SAMEA4835731, study PRJEB28245) | human gut metagenome | biome: gut microbiome; material: fecal sample | place: Denmark | collected 2008 | reverse complement strand
TCTACGCCCTTCATAACTTCAATGAGTTAGGCCTGACAGGCGGCATCCTCCATGTAGAAGGAAAAATAGCCGCTTTTACTTTCGGCATGCCTATCAACCAGAATACTTTCGGGGTGCATGTGGAGAAAGCGGATACCAATATCGACGGGGCTTACGCAATGATTAATTATGAGTTTGCAAATCATATCCCCGAGCAATATGTTTACATTAACCGGGAGGAAGACTTGGGCATCGAAGGTTTGCGTAAAGCGAAACTGTCTTATCAGCCTGCTATTATTCTTCAAAAATACATGGCTTGCCTGAAAGAGGAACCGGTTCCCATGGTGAAATGGTAAACAAGAAGCTGCCTGAATGCAGCAAATAACTCTGAATCAGGCAGCTTTCCTTCAATTTATTCTCATTTGTACAAGTCCGATTCAGGAACTCGGTACCAGTATTCCATTCCCATTTTTCCCGTGCCGGGAAGCTCAAAGGTCAGTTTTATCAGATTGTCGTGCAGGAACTCCACATGAATTTCATTCTCTGCCCCTGCCGGGAATTGGTGATACAATGATTTCTCCAATTTCTCCACAAAACCATCTGAATTGCATTTATACTTACCTTGAGCAGATATCAATGACTTTCCCATCCCCGTTTCACAAATGATGTTCATAAACGTCTTGTTTTTCGATAAGATTTTCAAGAGTGGAAGCAATGACAGAGTGTAGTCTTCTCCTTCCCCTACAGTGACGCACAACTGCCATGCTCCCTGTAGTTTTTTGTTCTTCACAACCTCTCCCTTAGGGATGACAACTCCCGTCCGAAGCGTCTTTGTTGCATTTCTCAAGTTGAACGCTATAGGAATAGTGTACTGAACCTTGACATTCTTGCCGTCCACCGTTCCCGGAGTCCATACAGGCATTGCTTTTACCACACGTACCGCCTCTTCATCCAGCAAAGGGTCAGCGCCCCGTAACACCTTAATCCGGCTCAGCTTACCGTCTTCCAAAACCACAAACTGCACCATCACACGGCCGGTAGTACCATTCTCCTGCGCTACTTTGGGATACTTGGTATTTGAAGACAAATATTGCATCATAGCCTGCATGCCGCCGGGAAACTCCGGCAACTTGTCGGGAATCAGATAAACGCCATCTTTATCGGCTTTCGGCATAGGCTGATTCTGTGAAAACAATGGCAAACATACAAGCAGGGAAACAATCAGACAGAATAACTTGTTTTTCATAATACATAAATTTAAAAGGTTAGAATATCAACTTGATTGAACAATGATACCTAAAAAAAATGAAAACATAATCATTATTGAGCAATAATATTCCAAACCTAGACTTTTTAAGGTATTTTTGTCAAAAGGAAGAAGAATAAAAGCCTAAACGCCATTATGAAGGAAAAAATAAAAGAACTGTGGAAACTTTGTTTCGATGACAGCGAAGAGTTTGTTGAGATGTATTTTCAGATGCGCTATAAGAATGAAATAAATATGGCTATCGAAAGTGGGAACGAAATAATATCCGCCCTCCAGATGATACCATACCCAATGAACTTCTGCAATAAGCAGATTGCCACATCTTATATATCCGGCGCTTGTACTCATCCGGAATTTCAAAACAGGGGAGCAATGCGCCAACTCTTGTCGCAGGCCTTCACCCGTATGCTGCAAGGTGGAGTCTACCTCAGTACATTGATACCGGCGCACAACTGGTTGTTCGATTATTATGCACGCTTGGGATACGCTCCCGTATTTCGATATTCAACGCAAGAAATCAGCCTTTCGGGCTCTGCCCCTTCGCCCGATATCATAATTGAGAAAATATCCGAATACCAAGAAGCGGTTTATTCATATTTAAACGGGAAACTTTCCCAATGTCCTTTCTGCGTGCAACACACCGCAGAAGATTTTCGGGTCATCATGGCTGACCTGGCTCTGGATAATGGCATCCTGCTCGCCGCGAAAACAAATAATGAAATAAGCGGAATAAGCATTGCGGTGAAAAGGGAAGGCCATATCATCATCAATGAACTTTTATCCGAAAGTAAAGAGATAGAATGCAGTTTATTACATGCCACCCGAAAGTACTATGGATGTGACCGTATGACCCGAATATTGCCACCCGATGACCGCTTTCCGCAACAAGCCTTGGGAATGGCGCGGATTATCAATGTCAAAGAAGTATTACAGTTGTATGCCGCTTGTTTTCCTAAAGACGAAATGCAGATAGAGGTATCCGACAAACAATTATCAACAAACAACGGATATTATTATCTGAACAACGGTAAATGTATGAATAGTGCCAAGCGTCTGCCGGGCAGTCACTTGGCACTCACTATCGGTGAACTTACCGAAAAAGTATTTGCGGCATCAAGTCCATATATGAGCCTGATGCTTAATTAAGCGCGTTAGAGTCCGCTGAAATCGACTCCCTCGAACACCAACGAAGGTATACGCCATGAAGACGACATGCGCGGGTCATTACCCACTGCCACCAAGGAAGCCCAGAGGGTAATCATATTACCCGTAACATTCATTTCATTGACGGGCTGAGTGAGTTTTCCGTTTTCGATGAGAAATCCTTCGATACCGTATGAGAAATCACCCGAACTGCTGTTGCAGTTACCTCCATTGAACCCAGTAACCAGAATGCCCTTCTGTACATCCGCCACCAAACCGTCGATATTCTTATTCCCCGGTTTCAGCACCAACAAAGAAGGTGAATTGATAGTGGGCGCCACGCCCATTTTTCTGGAATTATAGGTATCGATGAAATAGGTTTTTAGTACCCCATCTTCAAATATAGGGCGGCGTTCGGTTGCCACGCCTTCACTGTCAAAATAGCGTGCTCCTTTTGCACCGATGATATGAGGTTCGTCCATCAAATTCAACACATCGGCACCTACCTTCGTATTCAGCTTGTCGAGTAAAAAAGAATTCTTTTGCTGAAGGCTCTCACCATAAAGAGCGCTCAACACCGGATCAAGCAGATTACCCGCATTCATCGGGTCTACCACCATAGTGTACTTGCCGGAAGCGGCTTTCTTTTGTCCCAGTTTTTTCAGTACACGTTCCAAAGCTTGCGCCCCGATACCCGATTTCGGCAGTTTATCATAGAACAAAGCCGATTCATACCAATAGGAAGAGGGACGGGCTTCTCCTTCACCTTTCACCGCGATATCAGCAGACAAGGAGAACCAGGTTGATTTGGACTCGCCCTCAAAACCATTGCTGGTCAAACGGTAAACGGCTTTCTCGCCATCGTTGTAGGACGTGCCCACCGAGATGATGCGGTCGTCTTTCCCTAAGACTTCTTCTGCCGCCGCACGCGCAACGGCTACTTTATCATCCGGATTTACGGTATAGATTTTATTATCGAACAATTGCAAGTCGGGTTTACCTCCTTTATAATAACGGGAGGCGTCGGGCAATGCCCTGGCATCGTCTTCAGCCAAATAGCGTGTGGACTCAATGCCATTCGTAATGAATGCTTCAAGCTCTTTCTTATCCAAGCGATTGGTGGAATAGTAGCCGAATCTACCGTCTACAAAGAGGCTCATACTCAATCCGCTTTCAGAAGCCTGCTGCAATTTATCCATCTTAGCGTCGCGCAAATCAAACGAAGTATTCGAGTCGGAATACAACACCAACTTCACTGCCTGGCAGCCGTTCTTCAAGGCATAGTCCATTGCCCATTGTGCCAGTTTCTTATTATTATCTGTAATCATGTCTTTTATTATCCGTCAATATTTAACTTTCTCCTCCTACAGTCAACTTGCTGACCAGCGCCGACGGCATGCCGCAGGTTACCGGACAAGCCTGTCCGTCCTTACCGCAAGTCCACGTGCCGTTGTCAATCTTATCATTGCTTGCCACCATAGTGATGTCTGCCAAAGCCTTGGGGCCGTTACCAATGATGTTGATATCCTTAATGGGTTGTGTCAGCTTACCATCTTCAATCAGATATCCCGATTTCACGAAGAAGGTAAAGTCACCGGCTCCAATCTGCACCTCTCCGTTGGTGAACTGGTCTACATAAATACCGTTCTTCACAGTAGAAATAATATCTTCTTCCTTCATATTCCCGGCTTCCATATAAGTTGCGCGCATACGCGGAATAGGCATGTTGCGGAATGTATCACGGCGTCCGTTTCCGGTAGGAGGCACTCCGTAGTGCTTGGCGCTGATGCGGTCGTGCAGGTAGCTGGTCAGGATACCATCTTTCACGATATATGTTTTCTGTCCTTCCACGCCTTCATCATCAAAGTTCACAGAACCACGGTTGAAAGGGATAGTACCATCGTCCACCACGTTGATATGTTCATTGCAGACTTTTTTGCCAAGGAGGTTACAGAAAATAGAGGTCTTTTTACGGTTGAAGTCAGCTTCAAAAGCATGGCCGATAGCCTCGTGCAACAGAATGCCCGAACCGCCTGCACCCATCACAACCGGCATTTCACCGCCTTTGGGTTTCACTGCCTTGAAGAGAATGGCAGTGTTATCTACCGCTTCACGGGCTATCACCTCGATTATATCATCCGTCAGGAACTCAAATCCCTTACGATAAGAACGGGAAGCCATGCTGTTCTCCATCTTTCCGTCTTCTTCCATGATGCATACTGCTATCAGAGACACCATCGGACGGTAGTCGTAATAGGTGATGCCCTCTGAATTGCAGAAAAGGACATGCGAAGTGCTGTCCATCAGATAGGCCTGCACTTTACTTACCCGTTTATCCAGAGCGAATATCTTTTCGTTCATCTTCTCCAGATAAGGGATTTTAGCTTTCACGCTTACGTCTTCCCAAGGTTCGGCAATGGCATAGCGGTTTTTCGCAATCGTTTTTTCCGTCAGCCCCACCGGTTTGCCGGCCTTGCCGGAAGAAGCGATACGGGCAGCAGTACGTGCCGCACGCAACATTTCGTCCAAGGTGATTCCCTCTACATAGGCATAGCCGCTCTGGTCTCCTGCCAGTACGCGTACGCCCATACCGAAATCAATGTTGGCGCCGCAGTTGTTCACTTTGCCATCCATCAGGCTCACATCATTATTAAAGGTGTGTTCAAAATAAAGGTCTACATAATCACCTCCTTTTTCCAGGGCGGCAGTCATAACTTTCTTCAAATCTGCTTCCGTAACGCCAAAGTGATGCATGGCAGCAGCTGAAGCAGACTTATCATCGCCCCCTCCCAAAGCTCCCCTAACTGACGCAGGCATAGCGAACGATGGCATGGCAAGTGTTCCCAGCATTGCCAGACCTCCTGTCCGTAAGAAATTCCGTCTATCCATTTTTCTCTAGTATTATAATTAAAATGTTCTAAAATCCGCATAATCACGTGTAATTCCGCACCTAAAATCATATCACGATGAAAGTACTCATACACTTTTCACATAACCTCCTTTCAGGGGAACAAGGGGGTTAAACTTCTTTTGTCAACAAGCTTTCCAGCTCTTCGGCATTCAGCCTCAAATAGAATTGTCCCTTATATGCCACGGAAATAGCGCCCGTTTCTTCCGATACGATAATCGCATGCGCGTCCGACACCTGGGATATCCCCATGGCAGCCCGGTGGCGCAGGCCCAGTTCTTTCGGGATATCGAGATTATGGGATACCGGCAAAATACATCCGGCGGCTTTAATCCGTTTCTTGCTGATAACCATTGCCCCGTCGTGCAACGGACTGTTCTTAAAGAAGATATTCTCTATCAGTCGCTGGTTAATATCGGCATTGATGATTTCACCCGTACGTACCACGTCATCCAAAGGCATATTATGCTCGATAACAATCAATGCGCCCACTTTCTGCTTGCCCATGCTGATACATGCCATTACCACCGGCATTATCTCTTCGTGCTCCATCTTCTCTTTCTTGTTTCCCGTAAAGAAACGTACCAAAGCACTGGCGTGCTGGTGCGAACCCAGCGTGAGCAAAAAGCGCCGTATCTCGTCCTGGAACAGAATGATCAAAGCCAGCACTCCCACACTGACCAGCTTATCGAATATAGAGCCCAACAGTTTCATTTCCAAAACCTGGGAAACAACGAGCCAAATCAAAATAAATACGAGAATACCCGTAAATACATTGATGGAACCGGACGCTTTCATCAGCTTGTACGTGTAATAAAGCAGAAAGGCTACCAGCAGAATATCTATAAAGTCTTTTATTCCAAATTCAAAAAACATATTTATTGATTTACGATTTGACGATTTACGATTTACGATTGGAGTTACTTTATCGCGCTATCATTTTAATCACTTTATCACTCTTATCACATTTAATCGCGCTATCACTCCTATCAGATAAGCACCTTTTTCCCTTCTTTTTTCATCGCCTCTACTATTTTCACTGTTTCCACGGCCTCCCTCACATCGTGTACGCGAAGAATGTCGGCACCTTTCATCAAGCTGATAGTATCCAGCACGGTAGTACCGTTCAACGCTTCCTGAGGAGTGGTACCCAACAAGCGGTAAATCATGGATTTGCGGGAAACTCCAACTAATAAAGGTAATTCAAACACACGGAATTCTTCGAGATGGGACAGCAATTCATAGTTATGCTCTACCGTTTTACCAAAGCCAAAACCCGGGTCAAGTATGATATCCTTCACTCCCAAATCGCGCAATTGCTGCACTTTCCGGGCAAAATAAAGGAACACTTCTTTCAACAGATTGTCATAGCGGGGATGCTTCTGCATATCCTGAGGCGTGCCTTGCATGTGCATCATTATATAGGGCACATTCAATTCGGCAACTGTCCGAAACATGTCCGCATCCATTTCTCCGGCAGCAATATCATTGATAATTGCCACTCCAAATTCCTCTACACACATCCTGGCTACATCGGCCCTGAAAGTATCTACCGAAACAACCGCATCGGGACGTACTTTACGGAGAACGGATAAGCCCATGCGCAAGCGCTCCATTTCCTCTAAAGGTGATACATTTTCAGCATTGGGACGTGAAGAATAAGCCCCGACATCAATAATACCGGCTCCTTCCACAAGTATCTGCTCCGTCCGCCGGGCTATTTCAGCTTCCGTCTGCATACGGCTACCGGCATAGAATGAATCGGGAGTTATATTGAGAATCCCCATAACACAGGGAACGGACAAGTCCAGCAACGAGCCATTGACATTTATATATTTGGATTTCAGTGCTTCCATGGATAATCCTACTTTTTTTCTTATCTGCAAATGTAAACAAAAAAGGTGATGAAGAGATATAAAGTTCCAAAATTAAACTATCTTTGTACAGAATGTACAAGTAAATCTTATGAAAATAAGCAGAAAACAGACATCTACTACTATCATTCCATATTGCATTTTGTCCATTTTATTCATATTATGCAGTATGCAGACCAGGGGGCAGCAAAAGGATGCAAGCCAGGCTTATAATGTCGATAGCACACTATATACCTACTATCTTAATTGTAAAGCCGAGATTTCCTCTCCCATTGTACTACAAATGGCCGACACCTTGTTCCACATGTCCAATGAAAGAAAAGACTTGCGAATGCAGGCGGTGGCTCTATGCACAAAGCTAGATTACTATTATTTTCAAGGAACCGATAAGGACAGTATATTCCATTACGTAGATGTTGTGAAAGAATTTGCCAGAAAAACCAATCAACCCAAATATTATTACTTTGTCTGGGGTAAAAGGCTCATCACCTATTATATCAAAAACCAGCAATACAACACGGCACTCTACGAAGCCGACAAAATGATGAAAGAAGCGGAACTGGAAAAATATCCGGCAGGAATGGCAAACGGTTACAACATATTAAGTACCGTTTATCAAGTCAAAGAATTATATAAACTTGCCGCTGAAAACCGGGAGAAAGAAATAGAAATCATCCTGAAATACAACGTTGATACTTATAACTTGGGAAACACTTATTCCATGTTGGCCTCTTACTATTGCGTTTTGGGGCAACTGGATAAAGCTGAAGAAAATTTAAAGAAAGCGGAAAACCATTTATTCAGCTATGCACAAGAATACTATTTTTATCTGAGATATTTCGATTACTGCGTAGCAACTAAAAACATACCTCAAGCCAAAGAATATCTGGAGAAAGCCAAACAGTTGATGAATGCCCAAAAAGAAATCTCTAAAATAGACCACGAATATTATCAGAAAGAACGGGATTTCTACCTGGCAACACATCAATATGCCAAGGCATTGGCCACTCAAGAATATATCATGAAGAAATATTCCACATTGACAAACAGTCCCAAAGAAACGCAAATAATGGCATCCATTTATGGAGAAATAGGTAATCTTTCAAAAGCCGTACAATATTATAAACGATATATTCAATATACCGATTCCCTGAATATGGTGAATGAAGACATCACTGCCGGTGAATTTGCCGCCATGATGGGAGTAGAACGTTTGAACACGGAAAAGAGCGAACTACAGCAAGAAGTTCAGCGACACGACTTGCAGAATAAGCAGCGTATCATCTTTTTCCTGATTGTCCTCCTTATCCTGGGTGGTATCATTTTCTACCGTGAACATATTCTTAACGGCAAATTACGACTCTCACAAAAACAGCTATCGGACAAAAACAAAGAATTGCTTGCTTCGGAACTCGAATTAATCCACGCTAAAGAGCAGGCTGAGAAAGCCAGCATGATGAAGACCGAGTTTATCCAGAATATGAGCCATGAAATACGTACGCCGCTTAATTCCATCGTCGGTTTCTCACAGATACTCAGCAACATGAGTAAAGGCAATGAAGAGACCAAAGAGTACGCCGACATCATCGAACAGGGCAGCAACAACTTATTACAATTGGTGGAGGATGTGCTGGATATCTCGAGCCTAGACAGCGGGATGGATATTGCAACCGATACAATTGCAGACATAACAGTCATCTGCAAGGAAGCTATGGCTAAAGTGACTCCCTATCTTGCACCGGACGTTAGTCTCAGCCTGCAAAATGAGCAAGATGAGTTCTATATTCATACAAATCCTAAGCGTTTATCTCAAATCGTATTTCATTTACTCAAAAATGCCGCCAAATTCACTCATCAAGGACATATTATCCTCGACTGGCATACGGATAAAGTACATAATCAGGTGGTTATCAGTGTTACGGATACCGGAATCGGCATTCCGCAGGACAAACGGGAATTTGTATTCGAGCGCTTCACTAAAGTCGATACGTTTGTGCAAGGCACAGGCTTAGGACTGCCTATCGGCCGTATCTGCGCTGAGAAAATGGGTGGTAACCTGATACTGGATTCAGACTATACCGAAGGCTGCCGTTTCTTGCTCCGCCTACCGCTGAAATAATCGCAATATCCTACCGGAATAAAAAGAGTTTCAGACCATTTTTAAGCCAATCCATACCCGACCCATACCTGAGCCGTACCCGGTCCGTACCAAGCTCAATCCTATAGATACGGAGCAAACACGGTTTTGGTACGGGCCGAGTTATATGAAAAAGGAGAAAAAGGAGAAAAGAAAGAATGAAAAATGAAAAATTAAGCTATATCTTTGTTCCCACTTTAAACTGATTGAAAATAACAGGAAATCATGGATATAGCAACTATTTATCAACTGTTCTTGAGATGTACCGGTGTCACTACCGACAGCCGTAACTGTCCCGAAGGTTCACTATTCATCGCCCTGAAGGGTGACACATTCAATGGAAATGCTTTCGCCGCCAAAGCGTTGGAAGCAGGAAGTGCATACGCCGTTGTGGACGAAGCGGAATATGTGCCAGCGGGAGATACACATTATATATTGGTAGATAATTGCCTGCACACTTTGCAGCAACTGGCCAATTACCATCGCCGCCAACTAGGAACCCGCATTATAGGCATCACCGGAACTAATGGGAAAACGACCACCAAAGAATTGATGTCCGCCGTTCTTTCGCAGACTTACAACGTACTGTACACGCAAGGAAACCTGAACAATCCGATTGGCGTTCCCTTGACTTTGCTTCGCCTGAAGGCTGAACATGACCTTGGAGTAGTAGAAATGGGCGCAAGCCATCCCGGAGACATCAAAGAGTTGGCAGAGATAGCCGAGCCTGATTACGGCATTATTACGAATGTAGGAAAAGCGCACCTGGAAGGGTTCGGTTCTTTTGAAGGTGTCATCAAGACCAAAGGAGAGCTGTATGACTTTCTGCGCCAACGGGAGAATTCGACCATCTTCATTCACCATGACAACCACTATCTGATGGAAATAGCCCATGGACTAAACCAAATATTCTATGGAAGTGAGGACGGACTTTACATCAACGGTCGTGTCACGGGAAATTCCCCTTACCTGACTTTTGAATGGAAAGCTGGTAAAGAGGGTGAACTCCACGAAATACAAACGCAACTCATCGGTGAATATAATTTTCCCAATGCCCTCGCCGCTGTCACCATCGGGCATTTCTTTGAGGTGGAGCCTGATAAGATAGACAAGGCTCTGCGCGAATACGTACCGCAAAACAATCGTTCGCAATTGAAAAAGACAGCGGACAACACTCTGATTATTGATGCATATAATGCCAATCCAACCAGTATGATGGCATCTATCAGTAACTTCCACAACATGCAAGCCGAGCACAAAATGCTGGTATTGGGCGACATGCGCGAATTAGGGAAAGACAGCGCGGAAGAGCATCAGAAAATTGTAGACTTCCTGACCGAATGCAAATTTGAAGAAGTTATTCTGGTCGGTGAGTTATTCGGAGCCACCCGCCACGCATTTAAAACTTATTCCGATGCTCCCGCTTTGATTGCAGAGTTGCAGAAAAAGAAACCCAATGGGAAGACTATCCTCATCAAAGGGTCGAATGGGATAAAACTCAGTACAATAGTAGAATACTTGTAATGGCTACTTCAGCATTCTTGGGCGCAAGATAAAA
>ULTJ01022730.1_pt1 | contig 10947 bp, 4 predicted proteins | sample 1957491 | NCBI WGS metagenome assembly ULTJ01 (sample SAMEA4835731, study PRJEB28245) | human gut metagenome | biome: gut microbiome; material: fecal sample | place: Denmark | collected 2008 | reverse complement strand
GGTCAGGGGCTGCCTGTCTATCTGCATTATAAATAACTTTCTGCGGTTTCTGTTCACTGCACATGTCTGATTCGTAAATGCTCCTGTGCAACTCGCCCTTCGGGCTCAGACAAGCACCCGCATTTACTGACAATGTGCAGTAAACGACGAAATCCTCAAAAACGTTATATTATAATACAGATAGACAGGCAGCCCCAGACCTATATGTCTTATCTTTTGCCTAGACAATTTTCATGGCAATAGTCCGCATAAAAAGCCCCACAGCATCCTCCACTGCTCCCCGGGGGTCTGCCCCTGTTATAAATACCTTGCTACGTTTTCTATTCACTGCACATGTCTGATTCGTAAATACTCCTGTGCTAACTCGCCTTCGGCTGAGCGGAGCACTTAGTGAAGACGAGCGTTAAAGCGAAGTCTGAGGTTAGTGCGTGCCATGTAAGTACACTTAGCGAAAACAAGCGCTAGCGTAGTTTGAGGTTAGTGTAGCTTACTCTGATTCAACAATAACGAAAGCCTCGCAATGGTATTTATAACAGGGGCAGACCCCCGGGGAGCAGTGGAGGATGCTGTGGGGCTTAGTTTTTGCCATTGGTTGTCAGCATAAAAAGGTTGTCTATTTATTAAAAAAGTATTAGAATGAAAAGGCATAAACGAAAGGGAGAGTTTTGAATGTCCGACAAATACACGAACGCAGAAAGAATTCATGATTATATATATGATCTGAAGCCGGTTATCAATGTAGGGGGATTGTTTTCCGATGGTTCTGAATACTATAGAATACCGCAGGAGCCTGGAATCAATGACCAGGTGAAGGTTAGATTTCGAACATGTGCAGATAATGCCGATGAAGTTTATTTGATCTACAATGGCGAGAAGCTCGTCATGTCTGTTGAAGAATCCGATGATTTATTTGATTACTATACGGCGGTGATCCCAGCCGGAGAGAAATATATATCCTATTATTTTGAGATCCATTCGGGCTGTGTGACCTGTTATTATAACAGGATCGGTGTACAGAAGAATGTGAATCCGGACTATAACTTTGAAATCTGTCCGGGCTTTGATGTACCGGATTGGGCAAAGGGAGCTGTCTTTTATCAGATCTATGTGGATCGTTTCTGTAATGGAGATCCATCGAACGATGTACTGGACAACGAATACTGCTACATCGACAGTCCTACCAGACAGGTGAAGGATTGGTATGAATATCCGGCAAATATGGATGTCGGACGTTTCTATGGCGGAGATCTTCAGGGTGTTAAGGATAAGTTAGATTATCTGCAGGATCTGGGCGTAGATGTTATTTATTTTAATCCGTTATTTGTATCACCATCCAACCACAAATATGATATTCAGGATTATGATTATATCGATCCGCATTTCGGAAAGATCGTTGTGGACGAGGGCGAATGCCTGCCGGATGGCGTAAAAGAGAATAAAAGAGCAACAAAATATATCAGCCGTGTAACCGACAAACGGAATCTGGAAGCCAGCAATCATTTTTTTGCAGAACTGGTGGAGGAGATTCACAGTCGTGGTATGCGTGTTATATTAGATGGTGTATTTAACCATTGCGGTTCCTTCAACAAATGGATGGATCGTGAGTGTATCTATGAGAATCAGGAAGGCTACGAGAAGGGAGCATTTGTATCCTGGAGCAGTCCGTATAAGTCGTTCTTTAAGTTTTATAACGAAGAGGTATGGCCGTATAATACAACCTACGATGGTTGGTGGGGGCATGATACACTTCCTAAGCTGAACTATGAAGATTCGCCAAAATTAGTGGAATATATTTTGAATATAGCAAAGAAATGGGTGTCCCCTCCATATAATGTGGATGGCTGGCGACTGGATGTAGCAGCTGACCTTGGACATTCAGAGGAATACAATCACAAGTTCTGGAGAATGTTCCGTAATGCTGTCAAAGAGGCAAATCCAAATGCAATTGTACTGGCAGAGCATTATGGAGATCCAAAGCCTTGGTTAAAGGGCGATCAGTGGGATACCGTTATGAACTATGATGCATTTATGGAGCCGATTACCTGGTTTCTGACTGGTGTTGAGAAACACAGTGATGAGTTCCGTGGTGATCTGTTGGGTAATCCGGATACATTTATGGGAGCCATGAATTATCATATGGCGAGATTCCAGCGTCCCTCCCTTGAGATTGCGATGAATGAATTGTCGAACCACGATCATTCCAGATTCTTAACCCGTACAAACCGGAGAGTCGGACGTACGCATACGATGGGGCCGCAGGCGGCAAATGAGGGTATCGATAAGAGTATATTCCGTCAGGGCGTTGTATTCCAGATGACCTGGCCGGGAGCGCCGACGATCTACTATGGAGATGAAGCAGGACTTTGTGGCTGGACTGACCCGGATAACCGTAGAACGTATCCGTGGGGCAGAGAAGATATGGAGCTGATCCGGTTCCATAAGGACATGATCCGCATCCATAAGAACTATGAGGCTCTGATCCGTGGCTCAGTTATGTTCTTGCATGGAGCACATAAGATTATCGCATATGGACGGTTCACAGATACGGAGCAGCTGGTTGTGATCCTGAATACGAATTATGAAGACATCGATGTAAAGCTGCATGTCAGACGGATTGGTGTCAAGAATCATGAGGTTATGCGCAGAGTGATGTTCACAAATGAAGAAGGCTACAGTCTGGAAGCCTGTGACTACAAGGTAGAGCATAATATGCTTTATCTGAAGGTACCGAAGATGTCGGCTATGGTTCTTGCAAACGTGGGAAGGGATATTTAAAGAGGAAACTAAAGCCTTGAAAAGTGATTTTGAGAGAAAAAGATTCATACAACGATTTATGATCCTGTCTGTAATACTGTTGGCAGTGGTTGGAATCGGTATACGGTTCCTGTTCGGTGGCGATGAAAAGAGAATTGCGGTTATCCTGCTGATATTAGCGGTCGGGTTTGTAATTCTGTTTTTCATCAGTTATCGGGAGCTCAACCATACTTATCAGGAGATTGAGCATGTGTCGGATGAGATGCTTCGTGTAGTTCAGGGAGAAGATGAGCTGCCGGAAGAAGAATACATGCAGGGTACGATCGGAATCTTATATACGAACTTTTATAAGATGGTGACATTTTTAAAAGAAAGCAAAGAGCGGGAAATGTCAGAGAAAGTATTCTTACGTGATATCATGTCAGATATCTCTCATCAGCTTAAGACACCGCTGGCATCCTTAAATGTATTCATCGATCTGCTGTTAGATGATTCTTTTACAGATGAAGAAAAACGGATGCGGGTGCTTAACGAATCAAAAAATCAGCTTACCAGAATGGAATGGATGGTATTATCTCTTTTAAAGCTTGCCCGGATTGAAGCGGGAGCAATCCAGTTTGACCGGAAAGAATGTGATCTGAAGCTGTTATTATTACAGGCAAGAGACAGCGTAACCTATCTGACGGAGAGTAGGGAACAGGAGGTTCATGTGATCTGTGAGGATGGCAGGAAACTGGTCTGTGACGGTGACTGGCTCGTAGAGGCGATCATTAATCTTTTAAAGAATGCATCAGACTACTCACCGGAGAAAACAGAAATTACGGTTGAGGTAGAACACAATCCGGTCTTTACCAGGATCTATGTCAAGGATCATGGAATGGGGATCGCAGAGAAAGATCTCGGAAACATATTTAAACGATTCTACCGTGTACACCATGATGTGAATCCGAACAGTGTCGGAATCGGCCTATCCCTTACAAAATCTATCGTAGAGGGAATGGGCGGCAAGATCACGGTGCGGAGTGAAGAAGGATCATATACCTGGTTTATCATTACATTTGTACATGTAGATTAAGTTGATTCTAAAAAGAAGTCTAAAGAAATTATAATTTAAAAGGGGGGGTAGTATGAAACGCATACAAAAGAAAAGCGTAATACTTACAAGTCTTATATTCACCATTATTTTATTATTAAACTTAATACCATTTTCTGCCAAGGCAGAAGAACAAAGAGGAAAACCGCAGGCACTTTCATGGCTCAAAGAAATGGGTGAAGAAAGTGGGGAATGGAAAAATGCAGGACTTCCGAATTTCACCTGTAATGCAATGGCAGTATTGCGTGAAGAAAAAAATGAAACAGACAGTACGTTTTTAACAAAATGGGAGCAGGAACATACGGTGCTTAACGTAGATGAACTGGCACATCTTGCATGGGCAAGGGGAAGTCAAAGCTATCTGGATACAGCCTGGGAGTGGCAGAATGAGGATGGCGGATTTGGCCTTACAGAATCCTATGCGAGCGATGTGTATGATACTATGCTGGTATTGCTGGCACAAGAAGCAGTATGGGAAAAAGACGGACTGGAAGAAATCACAGATAGTACGGAACAGAAATATCATTCAGATAGGATGACGAAGGCTGTTAATTATCTGATTGGACAGCAGAAAGCGGACGGAGGTTTTGGTTATACAAAATTTGACATATCCGTACCGGAATTATCTGCACAGGTTGGTATCGTTTTGTTATTGGCGAGTGTTGACAATGCTTCTGTGTACGAAAAGTTGGACAGCTACTGCCAGAATGTTTTTACTGCAGATTTTTCTGAAGAGACATTTTTGGAACAGGCAAAACTGGCAGGTTATCTGTACAAAAGGGAATTAATAAATGATACCGATGATGTGGAAAAGAAGTTAAATGCTGTACAGGCAGAGGATGGCAGCGTATATGGAAGTGTAAAGGATACCATACAATATATTCTGTTGGTACGGGAAATCGAGCAGTACCATTCATTGAAGTTTGAAATAAAAAATCTGATAACGGAAGCAGACAATTATGTACTGGAAGTAGACGGGGAACAACAGGTATCATTACAGACAACCATACAATATACCATTAACCAGGAGATGAAGGCTGTTATTCGTTACACTTTACTGGAAGATGGGGAGATCATAAAGACGGAAGAAAAAGAATGTCTTTTTATCCCGAAACAGGAAGAACAGAAGATAAACGCTGTTATGGATATTGTTGCGACCGAAGGCAGGACATATGTACTCCGTACTGAAGTGCTGTCTAAGGAAGATGCGGGAATAGAGAATATATGGAAAAGTACTGAGTTTAATTTTACGGTGCATAAAAAGGAAAAGCCTGAACTGAAATTGACATGTACAGTTAAAGACGGTGAAGATTATGGTATAGAGCTTGACTGGAATGACATAACAAATGATGAAGAAAGATATGGTTACAGGGTATCTAGAAAGCAGGGAGACGGTGTTTGGGAGACACGCTCTACATGGAACGGAAATGAAAAGGTAAGGGTGCTTAATATATATCCTCGTTTAACGGCGGAAAATTATCTTGTCGACTGGATGGAAACGACTGTAAGCGGAACAGGTGAGCCGGCAGGAAAAGGCTTATTTGATATAGATACTGTTTATATAGATGATTATAATACCGAGCCTGAAGAATATCTGTTTGATGAGGACGGAAATTATAAATATGATGTTCTGATGTTTGGTTCAAGTGATTACAACGGACCTATAGGATCACCAAAAGATTTAAATGAAAAATCATATATAGAAACTAAGAAATTCATAGATTCAGGCAGAGGTGCTTTGTTTGGACATGATACGCTTTGGTACATGCCTTATTTTTTAAAATTTTCAGATATGCTTGGAATGAAAATGGGAGGCGCTTCATCAGGATTTTCAAATAAAGTAAAAGTAGTAAAACAAGGGTTCCTTACAGGCTATCCATGGAATCTGTCAGGTACACTTGATATTCCATGGACACATACACAGGGACAATGTTCGGGCGGCAGTCTGGGATCGACTGTGTGGATGGAACTGGAGACGAATGGGAACTGTACGGATTCAGCTACCGGTGTGACATCAAGTGCCTATTTATTTACAAATAATCAGCTTGCGATGATACAGACAGGACACAGTAATGGACTTGCTACAGATGATGAGCGTAAGGTACTGGCAAATACACTTTTTTATTTAAAACAGTTTACATACAGTACAGGTTCAGCTGATAAATCATTTTACGATCTGGACGCGCCTGTTGTTGATGATCTGGAAATTTCGGATAACGGTATAGCAACTATATATGGCGAGGACAGGGGGACAACATATCAGTATTACGTTGAAGGAATAGCGGCAAGTTCTGAGACGGAGAACATACAGTCAAATATAGTGACGGCAACAGCTTTTTCAGGATTAAAGGGCTATATAGTGGAGGTAAGCGATAAGGAGTATATAGAGGATATTGCAGAGTATGATGAGAAAGGAAATCTTATATCTGACATAGTTCCGGCTAATCAGGATAAGGCAACTGTGAATCTTGGAGAATGTACCCCGGGAACTACTGTATATATTCATATACGTCCTGTTGATAATGCGGGAAATATCGGGGAAGAATTTGTTCAAGAGATAGAAATACCTGATAATGAATCGTATTTTGATCTTCCATATGCATTATTTGCAAGTGAGGAAGAAGTACAATTATTCTGTTGTCAGGCAGATGTAAAAGGTATTGTGTATGGAAATGAAACATTCAGATTTCAGGGAAGTACCTTAAATCTTCTTGGTACGGCATATTCTGCGGGAAAATTGCAGATAGCGGGAGGAGATCTTCATATAGCAGAGAAAATCGAAAATGCTTCGCAGATAGAACTTCCGAATTATATGACAGACATATTGGACAATATGAAACAGAATACGGGAATTGAAGAAATCGCAGAGTACAATATGGCAAATGTAACCAATCCTACTATATGTAAAACGACTACGAGAGCATGGTGCAATAGGGTTAATATATTCGCAGATTTAGTTTCGAACGGAGATATATCTTTTAATGCAAATGTTATGACTCTTGGATATAAAGATCCTGTAGTAATAGCTTCAGAAAATGGTGACATAACTATACAGGCGACAAACGTAAATGGAAACGGATTGATATATGCTCCAAATGGTACTGTTACAATAAATGTGTGTGATTTTGACTATAAAGGAAGCATAATTGCAAAGAAAATCAATATACAGGCAACTTATTACCAACATAAAATTGAGGATAAATAAATGATAGAAAAAATTAAAACTTATAAATATGGATATAAATGCATAGCAATGCTGCTTGTATTTGCGTTAAGTCTGAATATGCTTGCCGGCTGTGGAAAAAGCGGCAGTGTAAATAATACGGTGCAGGATGAATATAAAACGGAGAATACTGCGCCTGAAAAAGATACAGAGAAAGAGTCGGCGGATAGTCAGGAGAATACTATGCCTGCCTCAGAACTTCTTGGCACAGAACTTGATACGCTGGAAGAACAGGTAAAAAGTGGAAATGTGGAAGAGACAGCCACACATCTGTATGCTGTCGAAGAAGCCTTTGGGCAGATGGCAGAAGAAGCTGAAGAAATAATCAGAAGCAGTGATGAATTAAGTAATCTGTCAGATGAAGCACAGTCTCTTCTGGAGAAAAGGAAAGGGGTATTTCAGGCAGAACTGTCGGAGAGGAAGAAAAAGGCAGAGGATATAGAGAAAGCCCTGCAGGAGAACATATCATCAGGAGATGCCGCTGAGGTATTGGGGCTCATAGAAGAAGCGAGAGAGCTGCTTAGAGCTGATGAAGATGTACATACATATGGATCAGAGATTTCGGATAAGCCGGAAGTATACAGGGCGGTTGAAGCGGAGCTTTATAATGCAGAAAAAAGTGATGTGGAGAATTTCACAGCAAAAGACTACACTTCGGAGATTTCAGATGAGAAGCTTATTTCCTGTACAGGGATTATGGAACTTACCGAAGAAATGAAGAAGCTTGCTGGTGAGCTTGATACGCCGCTTAATATATATAATTACATAAAGAACAACATAGATTATGAATATTACTACGGTAGCAGGAAAGGTGCTGCAGGAACATTTGAGTCAAAGGGCGGAAATGATGTAGACCAGGCAGGGCTTCTTATTGCTATGCTTCGATATAAGGGATATCCTTCAATGTATGTAGAGGGCAATATACTTCTTGAGCCTGAAAAAGCCATGGCACTTACGGGAGCTGATACAGCAGAGCATGCGGCGGCTGTACTTGCATCAAATGGGGTGCCTGTAACAAGTCTTACATCCGAAGGGAAAACCGTATATCTAAAAATAGAGCATGTATGGGTGAGAACCCTTGTACCTTACGGCAACTACCGGGGAGCGGGAGATGCAGATGGAGAGAGCGTATGGATAGACCTTGATACGGGAATTAAGGAATATGAGAGTGTACATAGTGTATATGATACGGTGTCAGGAGATACAGATGAAATTGCGGCAAGGCTTGATGAGGCTGTATCGTCAGGAGCTGTAGAGACATTCGAAAATGTTTACAATGATATTTATACGGAATGTGAAGATTCATTGTCCGGAATGGATTTAAATAGTGTCTATTTCAGAAAACGTATAATAAAACAGAGAGATGAAGTGTATCTTCCACTTTCTCTGCAGTATGAGGTAGATAGTGAAGAGGGGACATTTGCGGAATTACCTGACCGATTAAGGGATCAGGTGACATTTGAAGTGGATGGCTGTACTCTTGGAAGTTTCAATGCGGATGAGCTTTCGGGCAAGAGTATACTTCTCTCTTATGAGGCTGCAACTGATGCTGATGAAGAGATCCTTTCGGGATATGGGGATATATTTACAACTCCATCGTACGCAGTACATATGACGCCTGTACTTTATGTGGATGGGGAGGCTGTAAGTGATAAGGAAGAGGAGCTTTTATACAGCCCTCTTGGAACGGACAGCAGTTTCAGCATAGTGTTCCATACAAATGAAGGGAACAACAGAATAACGAATACAATTACAGCAGGTTCGATGTATGCGGTAACCATTGATGTACAGAGCATAAGTGATGCGGATATGGAAAGTCTTTATGATGAGATAATCACTCTTAAGGACAGTGTGTCAGAGAAAAATGTCTATAGCCCTGAATATATGGGAAGATATCTTGAGATGACGGGCAAACTGTATTTTGCCCAGTTGGATTTGACATATGCCGCAGCAGCGGACAGTTATAATGTTGCAGCTACAAGAAATATAAGTGAAGCAATAACAGGTTATGAAGCTGAAAAGGAATACATCTATGGAATGGTAAGCGGAATTGATTTCGGCTATATGTTCATGGATGTGGATAAGGACAGCCACAGTGTGGTGAGCCTTCTGGGTGATGAGAATGCGGAGCGGGAATATCTGCTTACGACCGGTATAATGGGTTCGGAATATGAGAGTGGAATTTTTGAAGAACTTATGGGGGAACCTGCTGTTTCTACTATAAGTATACTCGAGGATGCTGTGGAAAGTGGAGTTGACATTCTGGCTATTAATTCTTCAAATCTTGAAGATGCTCTGATATTACTTGACACAGCGGACGAGGTGGTATCGGAGATAAGAACTGCGGCACAAAATGGCTATACGGTTTTCATTCCTCGTGAGGAAATGGTGTTTGGAAGCTGGAGTGGAACGGGTTATATAGTTCTCTCGGAAGACGGAACGGCTGCGTACAGGATATCGGGAGGGTTAAACGGCGGAAGTACCCAGAGCGAAGTAATATATGACACTATGGTTGAATTTGGACTTACACTTGTTGATATAACAGAGGGTATGCTCCTTATTTTCCAGTCAATAAATATGATGGCAGCAGCTGGGGCTGTATCGTTTCTTGGATCAGCGCAGATAGCTCTTGCTGGTGTGTGCATAGGTGTGAGTGTATGGTCGTGCATACAGACCTTTAAGCTGTTTGATGCGTATATGGATGGTAATGAGGAAGCGGGAGAAATCATTGTCAAACAGACTATATTTGATGTGATACTTACCGTAGGACTTTCATTATTTTCAGAGCTTGCAAAACCGATATTGTCTCTTACACTGAAAAATAAACTTGTGAAGTCTCTAGGTGCTGATGTAGTAGAGGAGCTATTGACAAACGGAGCCAAGCTGGAAGACATCAGCAAGCTGGTAACAAATCTTAAGAAGCTGGGACTTTCTGATGAAGTGATAAGTATGTTTGCAAAGAACTTCGGAGATACAGGACTTGACTGGCTGAGAAAGGCGAGAGGTCTTGGGGCGTCTCCTGATGTGTTGAAGCAGCTTTCACAGATGGATGGTTTTGCGGATAAGATGGACGAGATCTTCGAGCTGATGAAGAGTTCTTCGAAAAGCGCAGACGATGTAGCAGAGTGTCTTATCAAAAACGGAGATGAAGCAATAGAGATCATCCGAAAATATGGAGATGATGCAGTCGATGCGATTATAGTACATGGTGATGATGCTGTCACAATCATAGGGAAATACGGTGATGATGCTGTCGACAGACTTAAGCAGGGAAAGACGCCTGATGAGATTGAGAAGGAGCTTGGAGGCAAGCCGGGAGAGAATGTAACTTCTGGATTAACCAGTGAAAAGATAGCGGATATTTTAAATACGCCTAAAGGAAGCAGACCGAACCCGTCAGAATATCTGAGCAAAGAGTATATAGATAATCATTTGTCAAAATTTGATGATGGTGCAGCATATATTTTATCAAAGAAAACATATGATGATTACTTTGATGGTATGGATAAATTAGGGTGGCCGGATGGAACACAGTTTGTACTTCCTAAAAATGAGGTTGATAATGTGTTAAATAACGCAGGAGGTGATCTAACTAAATTAGAAAAAGAGCTGGGGTATAATATTGGTTCTCTAGAGAATGGTGATTATATAATAATGTATATAAATAATCCTAAGAAATACAATATTTCACTTCCAAGCGGTAACGAGATGGGGGCAAATAATAACTGGATACCGGGTGGTTATACATCAGGGGGAATACCGGAGGCGGTTGTATATGATCTTGATAATATACCGGAAGAAGTATATTTTAGCGAGCCGATAAAATTTAAAAGAAAATAAAGGAGATTAAGAGCATGATTGATTATGTAGGAATTGC
>ULTJ01032062.1_pt1 | contig 10951 bp, 6 predicted proteins | sample 1957491 | NCBI WGS metagenome assembly ULTJ01 (sample SAMEA4835731, study PRJEB28245) | human gut metagenome | biome: gut microbiome; material: fecal sample | place: Denmark | collected 2008 | reverse complement strand
ATAAGAAAAACACTTTTTATAAAGAAATTGGGCAATTATTATATATCGAAAATATTGATGTATTTATAGTTGCTGAACTGGAAGAAAGTGAACAAGTTCATTTATTATCTGTTATAAATCAACAATGCAACGATAGTTTTATATTGGTTAAGACTCTTTTTTGGAAGAAAGTTATTCTATTTGCAAAGAAAACTATTTCTATAAACAGTTTTGATGAATCGGGCAAAAGAATAGGTGCTTTTAAAATATTTAGCCCACTTCTAAAAGAAGATATTCTTTTATTTCCTTTTCATTATTTTGATAAAAGAAATTTTGAAAAGGAAGAACAAAATGAAAGAATCATCAAAATTAAACAATTCATAGAAAAAGTAGAAGAAAGGAATAATTGCAAAATGTATTCCATTGTATGTGGGGATTTCAATTTAGATCCATTTGAGATTCCTATGATAAAAGCAGGAGGATTACACGCCGTTATGGATCAAAAGATAGCTCAAAAAGGTAGTAGAGTTGTCGATGGTGATAGTTATCCTTTTTTTTATAATCCAATGTGGGGATTTTATGGTGATAACGGTAAGGGGGGAACTATTTCAGGAACCTATTATTATTCACAATCCCAAACAATAGAATATTTCTGGCATTTATTGGATCAAGTTATAATAAGACCTTCATTAATAGAATATTTTGATGATGAACAATTAAGAATTATAACTGAAGTTGGAAATATTTCATTATTAAAAGGAGATGGTACAATCAATGATAAAGATTATTCAGATCATTTGCCTTTAAAATTTTGTGTAAACATTTAAATTATAAATATATGTGTAAAAGTCTATGGCCTAAAATCACAGCAAAATCAGAAGATCTTCCGAAAGGAATTTTACAGCAACAGGTTAACTATTTAGCAGAGAACACTGAGAATAAAATAATAGGTTCATTAGAGATTTTTAGTGGAAACGAATTTGAAACTACTAAAAACATGAAAGATCCTATTATACGGAGTGAAGAAGACATCTGTTATAAACTATATATAACTGTTCCATCTTTAGGAAATGTCAGATTTCTACTAGTGAGCATGTTGCAAAACCCAATTCAAATATACCCTTGTCATTTAAAAGATGAAATAAATGATATAGAATATAATAATATTAATGATTTAAGTCTTTTCATAGAAAAACTTGGTCAGATACTGCAAAGCGAAAAAATAACCCAATTATTATCTAATCTTTTAGCTTAAAAGGTTCTTGATAATTATAGAGAAATATCTACTACTGAGAGGTGAATTTTAAAATTAATTCATTTTTTGATTTAAATCAAATCATAACCCGTAAGAACCCTTTAACTTTGCAGCATCATTTTAACGAACAATAGAGAGTATTAGTTATTATAAGAGAGAGAGATTAGTTTTTAGGGTACACTAAAAAAAATTAAGCAGCGTCTATCATCAGATGCTGCTTATTTTTTATGCATTTGTGACAAATGGAAACAAGACTTCCGACACAGTCTCTTTTCAATTACGTCATGTTGATTTAATACAAACTGCCCTGCCCTACTTCTATAAAAAGTTTCGCTAACTTTTCGATTACAGGTTTCAGATACCGTTCACCTTTTTCGGCAGAAGCTTTCTTCGGATTCCCCACCCCACTATCTACGGTAGCCTTATCCCAATGCCGGGGAGCCCAAGCTACTTTTTCGTTAAGGGAAGAAATGGCAAACGGTTTGGAAGCTCCGTCACCGGCCTCATCCAGATTAACCAGCTCGGGATGATAATACATCATAGCGGAGGTTTCCGACTCACCGGCATGATCGTCTATCTCCGCTTCAAAATAGCCTTTGGTAGGAATAATGCTAAACCAGTCAGTAGCCATAATCAAAAAGTCGGGATAGGTAAATGCCAAATCACGAATCATGCCCTTGAAACTGTTTCCACCATGACCACCCAAGATAACTAATTTACGTATTCCCTGAACGTACAGAGAAGCCACAATGTCTTCCAAAATAGCCTGCTGGGTAGTATAACGCGTATGAATGCAAAAGGGAAGTTCACGTTGTCCGGGATTGTGAGCACCAAAAGGAACGGATGGCATCACCATACAACGTACGCCTGAACGTTGAAGCGCCAAAGTAGCGGCATCTACAGCGATATCGTGCGGAAGAATACAATCCGTCAAATAAGGCAAATGCAGATTATGGGGTTCCGTAGCTCCCCAAGGAAGAATTACCACATCATATTTTACATCTTTCACTTTTCCATAACAGGAAATACTAAGATCAATTTCTCTTTTCTCCATATTTTTTATATTTTATGGTTTACCCTACTGCCTACGGTATTCCTTGGGAGACAATCCGGTGTGATGCTTGAAATACTTGCCGAAGAAAGACTGATTGGCAAAATGCAGTTCATCGGCAATCTCCTGGATACTCAACTCGGAAGATTTCAACAGAGCCTTTGCCTCAAGAATAACAAGACTGTCAATCCACTCACCGGCGGTTTTTCCACTCACCTCCTTTACTACCGTAGAGAGATGTTTGGCTGTAAGAAACATCTTGTCGGCATAGAAAGACACGCTACGCTCATCCTTATAAGATTCGGTGATGGAACGGATGAAGCGTTCGAACAAATCTTCCTTACGGCTTTTCGGTATACGTTCTTGCACCACATGCCCCTGATAGATATTGTATATCTCGTAAAAAAGAGCCATCAGCAATCCCTGCGTAATCTCTTTACGATAGGGATTGTCTTTCAGTTTCACTTTGCTCCAAAGGAAAGAGTGATATTCCCGGAAAGACTGCAACTCTTCCTGACTGATGGACACGCAAGGACGCTCCTTTATCATGAAAAACATGGGGAATAATTGTTGCATGGTAGGTATCACCATATCCATAAAATCCCTGGATACGGCGATAAAACTACCCGAGAAATCCTCAGAACGTTTCCCCTGTTGTACTATCTGCTCCGGCAAGATGATGGCAAGCATCCCCTCCTTCATTTCATATTCCTGCAGATTGATATTCATTCTACACCACCCCTGGTTACAGACAGCCAGACAGGCGGCGTTCAAACGGGTGGGATAAGGTGATAAAGGTATATCTCTTATATCATCAAATATTGCGAAATCATTACCTATGAAATCAATCTTCGGTAAATGATGTATTAAAGATATATCTACATTGCGTATACTTTTTTGTTTGTCCATCAGCTTCCTTTTTGGGTGACAAATGTAGAATTATTCCTTGAATTATTGCTCATTTTCTCACAAAATAAGAGAATATGAACATTTTTCTAATTCATAATCTTAAATCCGACGAAGAAAGTCCTAGGTTGTGTAGGTCCATAGAAATAACCGGCATCCCGGAACTCCCCTTTATCCAGGTCTTTCTGAAAACTATTGAATATGTTTTGTATGCCTGTGTTCAACTGAAACTTGATGTGGTCATGCAAAACGAACGTATAGTTCAACTTCAAGTTCAGGTCAAAGAATTGAGGGGTATGTTCCATACGGTCTTTCTCAATGTATCCGGCATAGTGAGGAACAATCATTTTACCCGTATAAGTACCGGAGAGTGAGAAGTCGAAATTCTTCACCGGAGCGGAAGAAAATGTAAAATAACCGTAATAATCGGGAGTACGCGGCATACGTTTTGTTGTCAGGTCTTCACCATCTACCTGCGTCCAGGCTTCTTCACGGGTATAACGGCTGCGCTGCGCCGTGAACCCCAGCTGGAATTGCGCTTCTTTGCCATGAGCTATCTTTGCGTCGAGATTTGCGCCGAATACGCGGGCGCCATTACCGTTGCGCCGTTCTTTGATAACATCACCATTCTCGTTCTTCCCTATATCTTCCAGCACAAATACATGACGCAAGTCTGTATAGAAACCTTCTACCAAGAGGTTTGCCTGCCAATGTCCCAGATGGGTAGTCCAGTCGACAGAACCGCTGTAACTGTTGGAACGCTCTTCACGCAAATCATCCGACAGTCTGATTTGTACGCCTTCCCCTCCCACAGCAGTCACATGCAAATCTTCATCGTATGCTTGCGGAGCACGGAAACCCGTAGAATAGGTCAATCGCGCCTGAAAGTCTTCAGTCGGTTTATAAAGAAGGTTGACGCGCGGACTGAATATTAATTTATCGATAAGATTATGTTTATCCAGACGGGCGCCCACCAGCATAGTCAGCACATTCATCTTCCATTCATTCTGAAGAAAGGCGCTGGCAATGCGTACATCCTGCTTCATGTCACGGTGATAGCCTGTCATGACGTCGTGCATGGAATTATTCTGATATTCCACACCACCGGTGAAAGTAGCTGGAGCAAAGAGACAGTTATCCATGTTGCCAACATACATGCCACCGGCCACCCAAGTGAGGTCATCAGTCTTGCCGTATGCGTTCGCATCCCTCTGGGCTCCATAATAGCTGTTACGGTCGGTGTGCTGGATAGAGCCGTATACCGAGAGTTTATGTTTATATTCCCGCCAAAAAAGATCGTAACTGGCGCCCCCGCTATTGATGATATGCTTGGTTTGCTCAGTGATATCGGTTTCGTGTGGCTGAAGATCGAACTTATTACCGCCACGACGGAACTCATTGGTGGTGTGATACTCCAGATTGATACGGCTGAACTGTGTAGGGCGATAGTAAGCACGGAAGCCGAAAGTATTCATATTCAATTTGCCGAGTTCGGAAAACCCGTCACCGTCACGGTCGTAAGGATTACGGTTACGATAACTCTCGTAAAGAGCGATGCCGTAAGAATTATCCTTAGCTACCAAAGAAACGTTAGCACCCATGTATTGTTCCCAAGACTTTCCGTCCATATTGGAGAACATGCTCGACACCTGGAAAGAGTTATTGATGGGGTCTTTGGTAATGATATTGATGGTTCCTCCCACCGCATTGGCACCAAAAAGGGCGGAACCGCCGCCACGCACCACTTCTACACGTTCAATCATATTCACCGGAATCTGTTCCAAGCCATATACGCCACTCAATGCGCTGATGATGGGGCGGCTGTTTATCAGGATTTGCGAATACGGTCCTTCCAGTCCGTTGATGCGCACCTGAGGAAAGCCGCAGTTCTGGCAGTTGTTCTCCACACGAAGTCCCGACTGATAATTCAAAGTTTTGGCAAGGTCGGTAGAGTTCACCATTTCAAAGAGTTTGGCACTCATCACATTCACTACTACCGGAGCTTCCTTACGGCTCACTTCATTACGATTGGCAGATACGACTACTTCATCCGTCATAAAACTTTCCTCTACCATCTGAAAATGTACCACGGCAGTATATTCCTTGGATACTTCTATCTCTTTCTCTTGCGTTTTATATCCCACCGCCGAAACACGCAGCTTGTATTTGCCCGGCGAAAGGTTCTTAATTTGGAATTGTCCTTCTTCATTGGATACCGTTCCTTGCCCCGTACCTACAATCAAAATCGTGGCATACGGTATATTCTCCTCACTTCCTTTCACAATGACGTGACCGGAAATCATATTGCCTTCTCTGATAGGATTTACGGCAATAGCTACGCCGGTACTCACCACGGCAAGTACCAGCGCTAATATAAATTGTTTCATGATTAGCGTATTAAAATTATCAATCAATAGATACCTGTTACGTACCAGACGTTGGTACGAAAAATACCACACGTTGGTACAGCACATACCCACAGCCGATACAGCAAAGTGTATGTTAAAGAAGGCGGAAAGATGGAGGAGCACGAAGAGAAATCACCCTATATGCTTTGCCTTTGACAGTAGCGCTTCCGGGTTCAACCCTAAGCATCGCCAACAAGGGGCACGCCGGATGCAACTGTTCGCAGCAATCCGGTTCGGATGAAGTGAAATGGGACAACAAGCCGATGACAAGGAGTGAAGCATCGGAATGCGAGTGTTTATTATGAAAAGGGTGCGAGTGGCTAATCAGCACCCCGTTTACGTAGTGGACGTGGGTAAACGCCGTTATACTTGCCTGGTACGCTATAAAGAGTACAAGCAAGGATAAGGCGCCTATGATTTTCCGGGATTGCTTCACGTCCTAATATCTATCTTTTTAATTTGAAGCGGCAAAGATAGTAATTATTTGTTAGTTTTTCCAAACAGATATTCATAATCACGTTTGGCAGCAGGCACTGTCCACTCTTCAGGAATGAATTTCCACTGGCCGAGAGCACGGGGGGTAATCACTTTCTGCTGTTCGATGTATTGCATCAGGTAATAACGCAAATCTTTATCGGTAGAGCTGACGACGCGTCCCTTCAAATCATCCTGTGAGATACCTGCGCCTTTGGTAAGAAGTTCCCCACCCCCATTACCCCGGTAAGAATTCAGGGCAACCTTATAAACCTTATTCATATCGAACGGCTTACCGTCTGCCATACTGATAATCGTTACTTTCTCCCCCTTCGGTTTCGTCACGTCCACCGTATATATGATGCCGGCAGCAGAATCAAAGTTGAAGCTGAAATTCTTGAAAGAAGCACGGTCGGCAGCACCTTCACGGCGTTCCTTGCGCAACAGCAAGAGGTGATCGTCCGGCGATTGCATACGGTTTGTCCATAAGTCATACGACATTTCCAAGGCATCATGAATTTCCTTGCCCGAAAGTTTCATGGTATAAAGCATATTTTCGTACTTATACAGATTGAACATGTCGTTTACAAAGACGTCGCCTTCTCTTATCTCCGTATCAAATGACAAAGGTGCAGTCAATGAGATTTCGGCGCCGGTAATTTCCAACTGCAATGTATGGATAAGGTCGATGAAAGCGGAAGAGCCGAAGTACGCGGGGCGCGTGGAAATGGTTTCGGTAAATCGCCCGATTTTCTTGGAAACGAAATTCTGAATAGTATCATATTGAGACGCAAAGCGCTTCATAAAGTCATCGCTGATACCGTAGTCCTTGGTATCGGACAATTTCCCATTTATCTTTTTATCCACTACCTTGCCGTCACGCAGTTTCAGGGTCACGTCAATATCGCTCACTACAAGACCGTTACTGGCAGGGTCTATCACCAATACGGAATCTCCTTCAACGTTCACCACCTTCTTGCACTCGCGGGCATGGTCGTGCCCCATCAATACAATATCAAATCCCGGTATATTACGGGCAACATCTGCCGAGGCATTTTCACGATATTTACCTCCCATCAACAAAGCATCCTGTCCGGCATGGAACATACCGATAACTAAATCCGGGTTTTCTTTTTCGCGGATAATCTTCATCCACTTACGAGCAGTATCTTCCATATCATCGAAACGAAGGCCTTGCCATAGGTTCTCCGACAACCACACGGGGATGGCAGGAGTAATCATGCCCAATACCACAATCTTCACACCGTCACGCTCCATCACCTTATAAGGTTTGAAATGCGTATTCCCCGAAGCCGTTTCAATGATATTGGCTCCCAAAACGGGGAAACGGCAATCGCCTGCCCAACGGTCAAAAACGGCACGGCCGGTCTCCACATCATGGTTACCCATATTTCCGGCATCATAGCCCATGAAGTTCATCATTTCGGCAACCACATGGGGAGAAAGCGTATCAATGTAGTTGTAATAATAGGCCGTGGGCTGCCCTTGCAGGATATCACCATTATCCAGCAATATCAGATTATCTTTATAAACCTCTCTATTCTTCTGCACCAGGGCGTGTACACGTGCCAAACTTCCGGCAGCATCCCTTTGCAAGATAAAGTCATGGGGATAGAAATTACCATGTATATCACTGGTTTGCACTATTTTCAATTTTACCTCTTTCTCCTCACTGTTTATACAACTTGTCAGGACAAGAATCCATAGTAAAAAAATACTTAATCTCTTCATTCTATCATGTATTTTATAAATCCAACGGATGAGTGAAAATAAACCTCGCACCTTTAGTGTAGGCAGAATCTATCCAAATCTTTCCACCCCATTTCTGTACAGTCAATTGGCAAATGGACAAGCCAAGTCCTGTTCCCTGAGCATATTCATTCAGCTTTTCAAAGCGCTCAAAAACCTGTTTCTGTTTTTCCAATGGTATGCCGCAACCGGTATCCGACACGGAGAAAACAGCCACCTTATGTTCTTTATCCAATTCCAATGTTAAAGTGATGACACCATTTTCAGTAAACTTGTCCGCATTGGAAAGAAGGTTGATGACAACCTGCTGCAAACGCTGTATATCCGTACGCATTTCCAGTATTTCCAAATCGGACTCAAATATCAAATGATTGGAAGACTTACGCGCCTGCATGACTGAAACCAATGATTGCCGGCACACTTGTACGACATCACACTTTTCCAGTTCAAAGTTTACCCTGCCCGCTTCCAGACGCGACACATCCAGTATATCGTTAATCAGTCGGAGCAGCAAATCCGAATTGGTCTTGATAATATCGAAATATCCCCTTTGCTCCTCCAACGAAGTATCACCGGCAGATAGCACATCCGAAAAGCCGACAATGGCGTTCAGCGGCGTACGTATCTCATGGCTCATGTTGGCAAGAAAAGCGCTCTTCAGGCGACTGGATTCTTCCGCACGTTCCTTTGCTTCACGCAGCGCTCCTTCGGATTCCTGCAAATCGTCCTTCAACTTCTTGGTATGATAATAGAAATAGAGTGAAACAAACAAACCGGTGAGCAGTATGATTAAAACAGCAACCACTCCCCAGATTTGATATTTGTATTGTTCATAAAACGAAGGGGCTACATTCACCATTTTTACAGGTCCGGGCAAGAACGAGATATCCAACTTCCTTTCTTTGATGAGTTTACCATCCACCAAAGCCTCATTGGCAATCACCTCTATCAGATTTCCCTTGTCGTGCGGATGTGTCAATAGTTGTATGGCCCGGCGTGCCATGTCTTTGCCTACAGCTCTGTATGCGGGTACGATTCCTCCCACCGCCCAATATCCAATACCTACCGAAGTGATGGAAAACGTAGGTAGTCCGGGCGCCGCTTCCATCATGGCGTAGGTGGCATTCCGCATAAAATATCCGTCATTCATGTCAACGCGCCACGTTCCCATCAGTAGCGCCGTGTTGGCAGGCAAAGCATGAAGTTTGTCACTGATAGTATAAATAGTATTTACACGTCCGTCCAAAAGGATAAGATTCAAATCAGGAAATTTCTTCATTTCTTTTATGACATGCGCTTGCAAGGTGACGCCACCATAACTGTTATCTGAAACAAACGCGATATTCCGGGTATTGGGATACATTTTCTTTATCATCCGCACATTTGCCTCCACATCATAATTATAGAGAAAGCCCGCTTTGATAGGTGAATCCCGAAAATCATCATAAAAGTCCAGAGATTCGGGCATCCATGTTTTCAAGTCGACTCCCCGTTCCGGCAGTTTTATTACGTTCCGGCTTGCCAACGATGTCAACACCGGCACATCTCCACGGACTGAGTCTTCCAACGAGAGGTAGGCGGCCCAAGCTTCTTGTCCGATAAGAATAATCAATGTAGGCTCCTTGTCACCCTTATATTTCGATAACAATTCGGTCATCCTCCTCTTCCACCAGGTAGATTCCGAGAAACTCCTACAGTTCATATTCTCCAAAGCAACCTCGCACTTACCTCCCAAACGCTGGAATTCTTCCATAAAGTCGGAGATATTACCGGAAGTTTGGCGCGCGTCCGGGTTATAGGAACTGATAATCAGTACCGGATGTTCTCCCATCATGGAAAAAACCGGCAAGACGGGGAAACAAAGCGCCACAATAAATGGCAGGATTCTATAGAAGATGCTTTTTGATTGATTCATCCAAAACAATTTTGTAATCGGTACAAAGATAGAATAAAACTTATAAAAATGTAGAAAAAAAAGATACTTTTTCGTACTTTTGTACTCCACTATTAGTAACATTAAGTTGACATGATACAAATTTTTCACAACATGATATCCGCCGCCCTCGGCATATCCGAAAAACAAATCGAACAAACCCTACACTTGCTGAACGACGGAGCCACCATCCCATTTATCAGCCGATACAGAAAAGAAGTAACGGGAGGACTGGATGAAGTACAGATTGAAGCTATCCAAACTCAGTATGAAAAACTGAATGAAACGGCCAAACGTAAAGAAACCATTATCAATACCATTCAGGAACAAGGAAAGTTGACTTCCGAGTTGCGGAAGCGTATCGAAGATACCTGGGACAGCACGGTGCTCGAAGATATTTATCTACCCTACAAGCCCAAACGTAAAACACGCGCGGAAGCCGCGCGCCAAAAAGGATTGGAACCGCTTGCCACTCTATTGATGCTGCAACGGGAGCCTCATCCCGAGAAACGCGCCGCCGATTTCGTGAAAGGAGATGTAAAAGACATAGAGGAAGCTTTCAAAGGAGCACGTGATATTATTGCCGAACAAGTAAGCGAAAACGAACGTGCAAGAAATACGTTGCGAAATACTTTCTCACGCCAGGCTGTATTGACAGCCAAAGTGGTGAAGGGTAAAGAGGAAGAAGGCGCCAAATATCGGGATTACTTTGATTGTTCAGAATCTTTAAAGCGATGCACTTCCCACCGCCTACTCGCCATCAGGCGTGCGGAAGCCGAAGGCATATTGAAGGTAAGCATCAGCCCGGATGACGATGAGTGCGTGGAACGCCTCGAACGCCAATTCGTATTCAACCATAATGCCTGTGGGCAACAAGTGGCTGAAGCCGTGCAAGATGCTTACAAGCGTCTTTTGAAACCTTCCATCGAGACAGAGTTTGCCTCGCAGAGCAAGGAACGCGCCGATGAAGAAGCCATACGTGTGTTTGCGGAGAACCTGCGCCAATTATTGCTTGCTTCGCCGCTGGGACAGAAACGGGTGATGGGGATTGACCCCGGTTTCCGCACCGGATGCAAAGTGGTATGCCTGGATGCCCAAGGAAACCTGTTGCACAATGAGAATATATATCCGCATCCGCCGGTAAACAAGCCGAAAGAGGCTTTCTCGAAGCTACA
>ULTJ01058823.1_pt1 | contig 10957 bp, 9 predicted proteins | sample 1957491 | NCBI WGS metagenome assembly ULTJ01 (sample SAMEA4835731, study PRJEB28245) | human gut metagenome | biome: gut microbiome; material: fecal sample | place: Denmark | collected 2008 | reverse complement strand
CCTCTTTAAGCGCTCCGGCTGCCAGCATTTGTTCCCAGCGCCGGTAACAGCGGCTGTCCAGCTCCTCACGTCCGGGAATGATTTTAATAACCACAAACGAGGCTTCGGGCAGCTTTTTAACCATCGGTTTCCGGTGCCACACACTCAGAGGCACGCCGGTATCCCGCCAGACTTCAAAAGCCCGGCGTACTCTGGTGGTATCATTCGGGCTCAGCCTTTCCGCCGTTGCCGGGTCGTATTCCCGCAGCTTTTCGTGCAAAGCCTGCACGCCGTATTCCCGCAGCAATGCTGCCGCTTCCTGTCTAACCGCCGCCGAAGTTTCGGGTATGGGCGTGGTTCCGTTAATCAGATTGTCCAGATACAAACCGGTGCCGCCCGCCACCACCGGCAGCTTCTGCGCCAGCCAGGCGCTGCGGATTTCCGCCGCTGCCAAATTCAGCCAATCCACCACCGAACCGTTGACATCCGCCGGAAAAATCTCATACAGCCGGTGTGGTACCCGTGCCTTGTCGGCAGCAGAAGGGACCGCTGAAATTATCGGCGTATCCTGATAAATCTGCATGGAATCCGCATTAATCACCACGCCGTTTAAAGCCTCGGCCAAATCCAGCGCCAAACCGGACTTGCCGGAAGCCGTCGGACCGGCAATTACCACCACCGGATGCTTCAAAACCGTCATTGCGCAACAAAATCCTTTATTTAAACTAATTTTATGTTATTGTAGCCCTCAAGTTTTGATATTTTATTAAGAAAGCTCTGCAACACAATGAAAAAAACTCTGTTTACGTTATTCTCCCTGCTGTGCCTGTGCCGGGAAGCCGGCGCTTTCAGCGTCACGCATGACTTCACCGTTTTCATCGGCCCTCTTAATGCCAGTCAAACATCCTTTACCTACGCGCTCAGCCCCGACAGTTATGCCGTTGCCTCCAAAGTCAAAACTTTCGGCTTGTTCGACACCCTTTACCCCTTTGAAGCACGCTATGCTACCACCGGACACATTAAAAACGGCAAACTTGAAACCACCAGCTACAAATATCAATCACAGTCGCGTTTCACCAAACGCAAAAAAGAACTGATTTATAATGAACAGGGCGTACCGGTTTACCGCATCAGCTCCAAAAACGACAAAGAAAAAAAGGTTGAAATCACACCCGATCCCAAAAACAACGAAACGACCGACCTTCAAACTGTTTTTGCCGAACTTGCCCGTCAATACAATCAGGTTAAATTCTGCGATTCCCGCATGGAGGTTTTTGACGGCAAACGCCGCTTTGACGTTATCTTCAAAGACGAGGGTAAAGAAGAACTGGCGCCCAACCAGTTTTCGCCGCTGACCGGAACAGCAAGCAAATGTTCCATGTATATTGACAAGCTCGGCTCCGAAGGCGACGACCTGCTTTGGCAGTTTACCTCCGACCGCCCGATTTATTTTTGGATTCTTGCCGATAAAAAAACCGGCATTCCGTTTATTGCCCGCATAGAGGTCGAAGAAACCCCGCTCGGCAAAATGAATGTTTACACTCACAACATAACCATTGAGGAGTAAAAAATGTTAGATAAAGCGGAACTTCTGCTTCCGGCCGGTTCACTGGTCAAACTCAAAACCGCAATTCTTTACGGCGCCGATGCCGTTTACGCCGGAACACCGGACATGTGCCTCCGCGCCCAGTCCAAAATGACGTTGGAAGACTTGGAAGAAGGCATCAGGTTTGTTCACCAAAACGGCAAAAAAATCTACCTGACCTTAAACCTGTTTATGCATAACCGTGACGTCGCCAAGCTGCCGCAATTTGTCGAAACCCTGCATCATTTGCAGCCGGACGGCGTTCTCATTGCCGACCCCGGCGTTTTCATGTATGTTAAAGAACACGCCCCGGAATTAAACCTTTTCGTTTCCACTCAGGCCAACATCTGCTCCTCTCTGGCCGTCAAGTTCTGGCAACAGCAGGGAGCCAAACTCTGTGTGCTCGGACGGGAAGTCACCTTTGAGGAGATGCAGGAAATCCGCCGGCAATGTCCTGACATTCTGCTCGAATGTTTTATGCATGGCGCCATGTGCATGTCTTACTCCGGCCGCTGTCTGATTTCCAATTATCTTGCCGACCGCAGCGCCAACCAGGGCAAATGCGCCCACTGCTGCCGCTGGCATTATAAGCTTCATCTCCGGCTGAAAGACGGCTCTGTTAAAGAAATCGAAATCAACGACCAGAACAAAGACGCCTTTGAATTTCTGCTGGAAGAAGAATTCCGCCCCGGCGAACTGTACGAAGTCGTCGAAGACGAACACGGCGGCTATATGCTTAACTCCAAAGATATGTGCCTGCTACCGCGCCTGCCTGATTTGCTGAACCTCGGCATGGATTCGCTCAAAGTCGAAGGCCGCAATAAAACCGAATACTATGCGGCTGTTGTCGCCCGCACTTACCGCCAGGCAATCGACGATTATTACAGCGATCCCCGACATTGGGATTTCCGCCGCTATATGGATGACCTCTACACCTTGCAGAACCGCGGTTATTGCCTCGGCTTTCACGACGGAAAACTGACCAACATCAGCCAAAACTATGAATACACCCGCACATTGGGCGATTGGCTGTTTGCCGGTTCAATTGTTGAATGGCAGGGCAACCAAGCAATTTTTGAAATCCGCAACTACATTGACAAAGGCGAATTCATTGAATTTCTCCTTCCCGGAACACTGGATAATCTGCGAATAACTTTTGACGAATTTGAAGACGCCGACAGCGGCGAAATCACCGCCAAAGTTTCCGCCGGACAAGGCAAAAAAATCCGCATAGATTTTAACAAATGCAAAATCCAATATTGTCGCAACGAAAAAGAAGAACAAAAAACAGTTCCGGAGCTGAATATTGAAAACATAAAAAAACTGTTGCCGCAATATTGCATTGCCCGCAAACCGGCGCCGCTCACCGGCGAAAACCGAACCATGCTCGATCACAAAAAGGCCGAATTCACCCAGCTCTGCAACAGAGAATAAGAAAGAGGCAGGAAATTTCCCTGCCTCTTTAATCTTTAACCTTTTTTCAACTCATGCCATACATGCTCAGACGGAACTTCTTCATATGCAGGCCATTGTAATTCCGATTTAACATACTCTCCCTCAATCCAAGAAACACCATCCTCAGCATAACGCCCTAATTTCCACTGATAAACATCACCATTAGGAAAATATAAAACAGGCATAGGAATATCAAACTGTAAATTCTTAGGAAAATGCTTATCATACATAATAATTTTATTCCCTCGCATCCCTTTAATAACGATATTCTCACCTTCTTGTATTATAGAAGGCAAATCAAAACCACCCGCACAAGAGATTATATCTTTCCCTCTTAAATTATATATTGTATCTTCTCCTTGTGAATTGTTATTAATAACCACCAAATCCGAATCTCCATCTAGACCACATTCGATTCTATTAATACCCCTACCTGGAGATAAATAATCACATCCCATGGATCCTTCTAAATAATCGTCCCCTAAATCACTAATAATGACATCATCCCCCAAACCGCCATAGGCTCGATTATCCCCAGCTCCTAAGTTTAAATAATCATTTCCATTACCAGCTTGGACATCATCATAACCACAGCCTCCATAAAAAATATTATCACCATTTCCGAGGTCAATTATATTTGAAACCTCTTTTTTATCTGTCATCAAATTCTGATAAGACTTATCAAGATCTTCCGTTAAACCTGTTCCTCCATCTACAATATCAACACCATCACCTCCTCGAAAAAAATCACTACCACCACCTAAAAATACCTTATTTATATCATTTTCAGTATTGTCACCAGTTGTATAAACCTGATCTTCACCACTTAACCCATAATAAACATCATTTCCAGAGCCCAAAACAACATCATGGCGATAGTTTGTTTCTTCTTTATTAATGAAATCTCCACTATAAACAATGTCATCTCCGTCATTAACATCTGTCACAAACATGTCGCTTGTCCCCAGATAAACAAGATCCCCTCCTGACGTACCATTAAATAATTCTCCTCCAAGATCAATCTTAATTTTCCCACCATTATATTTTAACTTCCATTCGCCAAGCATAGTTAAAACATTTTGAATCTTTTCAGAATCCCCATAATCCAAAGTTTCATAAATCTCATTTTCCTTTAAACAAAAAAAATGATAGCAAAAATCCACTGCGGTATCACTTTTAACAACATTTTCATTACCTAAAAAACATTTAACATTAATCATGTCATCTAAAACTTTTCTTGCATATAATGTATCACAAATTTTAGAAATTTGATGTGAACTTAAAACAGCTCTTCTATCTAATCCATTCACAGAAATATTAGATGACCAATTATTTCCAAATCCAGAAATCACCTCCCAAAAAACATCATTATAAAGATGATTGATCTGATCTGTAGAATAATTACAACCAATAAGTCTATTGATAATAGCATCAACATCCGAAAATGCCTGAACAAAGGGAGCGTCTGAACCATCCGAATTTAAGCCATAATAAAAAGGTCTATCTAAAACATGAGAAAAAAATGACGGAGCATTAAAAATTACTGAAACATTCCCTGTCACCATGGACATTAATCCAGCCAAATGTCCACCCAAAGAATGACCAGCAAATACTATTTTATCAGAATCAATAATTCTTCCCTGATAAGGATTGTCCCTTTCTTCCATATAAATATATTCAGAAAACTTTTCCTCCTGTCCATTATTTAAGGAAATAAATCTTTCCATATATGGCCGTTTGGAAGGAATATCCAAACTTCTTTTTAAAACTTTAATTTTTGAATTATGAGCATGAGTAATTTCCTGATACAAATTATAAACATCTATGAATTGGCTCGTTGCCATACCATACTTAGGAATTTCCGAATCAGATATAAAATCCCAAATATCATCACTTCCTGCAAAAACTACTACATTTTCATCCGTTTCTTCATTTTTTGAAGTATAAAGAAACGAACGAACCCCCAAATTTTCCATATGATTGCTTAAATCAGTAGCTATATAATTTGTTTTCAAAAAATTACGTTCTGCAGACGTTAAAACTTCACTATCAAAATCATTATATACAGCCTTACTTAAAACAGCATAATCATAATATTTATCATCAGTTAGCATAAAAAATCTCCATATATATTCTAATTAATTTACAACTCACACTTTAACCTGCAATGTAAAAAACTCAGAAAATATGAACGATGATTAACTACAAAAAATTTCACATAAATCACATATGATTTTATGCTCAAATAAGCCTCACCGACAAAAGTTATAATTCTATCCCTCAATACCTACTGGTTAATTACAAAAAGATTATATTCCTAGGAAAATAATCTTTCAATAAAAATTTTATAGATATTAACATAATTAAATTTTAAATTGCAAATGTTTCTCTGCCCAAAACCATAATAAAATTATATTATCCAATAAACTATTTAATACGATATTGTTTATAGCTCCTTCAAGCGAACATCCGGTTTTAATAATTTGTTCAACTCTATTTGCGGAGCTTCAGACTTATAGATAAAAGTTCCGGGATAAACGATATACCAAGGGAAAACAAAAGGCATTTGATAAATTTCTCTAATTCTCCATGCTATAATATAAGAGGAAAGATCATTAACATTGCCCAAAACAAATTGCCTAACAGGAATACGATACACACAATCTGCTTTATACTCCGTCCGATTATCTTTAAAAGGGAATTGGCACAAAGTCGAATTAACCCGATAAAAAAGAATATAATAATTATTATATAAATCATCCGGATTATCTTTATACTTCCGGTAAAATAAACCTATTTTCTCTACCAGATAAACAAAATGTTCATCCTCTATCTTCCCATCATAAAATTTAATTCGGGGAACAAGTTCACCCACCGGCGTCTTTTGAGAAAAATTTAAAATATCCTTTGTATCAAAACTATTTTGCCGGAGTTTATCTTCCGTAAGCTTATAAAAAAATTCAGAAGATAAAATTTGCGGCTTATAATACAGTTTTTCCAATTGTTCACTGCGAGCATTAAACATCTTATACTGAAGTTCGATTTGAGCGATAAAAAACAATGGGAACGTCCAAATAACTGCCAAATAGAGGGATTTATTTTTTAGTTTATGAAAAGCGATGCGAGCTATAATATAAAAAGGAATAAAATAAAAAGGATTGTAAAATCCCCAAAGACAAAAGCTCATTTCAGCAAAGCTCAGATAAAAAGACAAAAACAGAAAAAAAACCGCAACCTTCAAAATTAGAAATGATTTTTCCTGCAAAACGATACCTTTAAGTTTTTGCTTTTTATAGTGCAGAAAAACAACTAAAAGATAAACAAAAAACAAACAATAATAAATCAAAATTTTCCAAACGAAAAGAGGAGTTCCCGCTCTCTGACTAGTAGAAAAAATTTTTGTAAATAAATCTTCAGGCATAACACCCAAAAAAATAATAAGACCTACCAGCTTAACAATTTGAGCAGCTGAAATCTGCTTAACCTTTATTACCTGTTCCATAATAAAATTACGATTCATATCTGCCTATCCGGTTAAAATTCACAACTAATGCTGACAATCAAGTTCTATACTATCTATTAGTTGTTAAAATAAAATAAAAAAAAGAACCCCGAAGGGCTCTTCTGTAATCTCAGCCGATACGTTCTTTCAGAACGGCGACAATTCCGTCACGTATATTCGGTGCTGCCGCCATAAACGAAGCATATTTTAATGCCAGCCGATAATAACTGCGCTGCGCTTCGCCATCTGCCGTTTCCCGCGCAATATCCATATAAATCCGGGTCTTATCCTTATCCGAAAGCAATTCCGCCTGTTGCAGCCGTACCCGACACCAATTCTGCATTTGGTCCAAATTCCAAAACATCGAAGCCGCACCATCCAGCGAACTGAGTTTGGTTCCGCTGTCCGGAGCTTTGTCAAACGCTTTCAAATAATAATCTGCCGCCATTTCATAGTTTTTGGCATCATAAGGATAACCTGACCCCAACAGATTTTTATTCTTATAGCAGCGTGCAATCGAACGATAGGCCTCATAAATGATGTTGCGGTCATTGGCATTATTGGCTCGGTCTCCCGTTTTGCTGATAAGCAGTTTGTTCAAAGCAATCAAACCGTCAATATCCTTGGGGTTTTCTTTGCCGTAAATATAAACCAGCCGATAAGCTTCATTAATATCACCGGCTTTTTCCACTCGTTCTGCAGTTTCATTCATCGGGTTGTCTCCCTTTCTCCTTTCTGTTAAGGGTACAACCATTCACTGTCGCTGTCCAGATGCTTTATCTTAAAAATTTATATTTTCCGCAACATTTTATCAATAATTTTACGACTGTATTTTGTTCCGTCCAAATGCCAGACTTCTCCTTCCGCCAATTCGCTTTTCAGCAGCTGTAAAATCTGAACCTTCCATAACCTGTCATCTTCCAAATAATGATTTCCCAACCTCATAAGCTCATCATAAAGGACATATTTCCGCCTGCTGTCCGTCTCACGGATTATTTTATTTTCAAGCGCCGACATCAACAGTCGGACGGTCTTTCGTTTAAGTTCCAGCAGACGCGTCCGGTTGCGCCCGTCCTTTAAACGACGATACAGTTTTTCCAGCCTGGAGCAAATATCCAGCAAGTTCCGGAATTTCTGCCGCAGCGATACCGTTTCCGCCAAAACATAGTCAAGCGCTTTTTCCGTCAACGCTGCCGCCAGAGACAAGTCATCCGCCTGTTCCGCCAGTTTCAAATAAGCCGGGCGCTTAAATGAATCTGCCAGATTTTCAATCACTTTCTCTTCCGTCTTAATCCAGTTTTCCTTGTCCCCCATCAATCGATAAGTCTGCGCCATTTTATTCAGCGTAGAAATCTTCTCCGCCGCATCACGAGCCGAATGCAGCGCTTGATCATAACTGTGCAAGACTTCGGCATAATTTTTAGACGCAGCCTTAAAACCCAACAGGCTGCGCCCTTTTTTCAACAACGCATCGCCGATGTTGTTGTAAGACCAAAACATGACCGAATTGCGTTTAATGCTGTCATCCAGACGGCAAACCCGGCTGTCCTCGCAAAAATTGACCACCTGACGATAGGCCGCAGCCTCTTCTTCCGGAGTCTGTGCCAAAGCGGCCTGCTGGCTTGCCAGACGGTAATAATGCAGAATATCGTTAGGTTGCTGCGGCATTTCGCTCTCGACCTAATGCCTCAGCCGTTCTTGTTCAATATGATTTTGATAAGCCTCTGCCGCCTCGGGTTCGGTCAATCCGCCGGTTTTCAAACAATAATCCTCACGGTTCAAATGATACTGGGCATGAACCGGACATTGCTCACACAAACAGCCGCGGTCTTCCTCGATACACCGGCTTTTCTCAAAAGCGCAATACAAAGCTTCAAAATGTTCGACGTCATTCAAATCGCCCATCAGCTTATAGACATTTCCCGGCATATTTTTAACTTTGCAGCCCAGCGTATATGACGGGCAGTCCATACAGCGGCAATGCTCAAGATTTTCTTTGGTTCTGGCTACTTCGCTCATAATCTTCTCTCCTTAAAGCTTATAAATTTACCTTCAAGAAGTATGAAGCAATCCCTTAAATGCAACCCTAAACCTTGGTATTAATCAGCGCAACTTTCCGTTCGAAAAAAACGCCTTAGTCGGCCATATCAACAACGCTAAAAGTTTGGAGAATGTGTCGAATAACAGTCGTCAAAAGTACCGCAGCGTACACAGAAGTAGGTAAGGACACTTTTAACCCGCAGAGAAAGCTCTGGATTTCAAACTCTTTTGAATACACCTGCCACAATCGGCGGCAAAAATCCCGACCGCCGCCCGACAATAAAATTCACGCTGTCCACACGAGCCAGCGGCGGTCCTGCATGGCAGGCCAAAATCATCCGGTCAATATTATCTTCTTCGCCGCTCATCAGAATTTCAACCGACCCGTCTGCCGCATTATGAACCCAGCCGGAAATGCCGCCGATTTCCTCTGCCGTTTTAACTGCCCACCAGCGAAAACCGATTCCTTGCACCCGGCCTTTGATTTTCAGATAGACTTCCTTTTCCATCACTCGGCCAAAAACTTCTCGACGTCAATCAGCTCCTGCCGGATGACTTCCCGCCTCTGATCAGCTTCGGCATCATGTCCCCATTTGTCGGCCTGCCAGATTTCTTCCAGAAAAGCGGCGCGAAAAGCCTCATCGGCCGTAATCTGCTTTTTGACCAGCGCCGCGGCCAGCAAAACCGATTTTGTAATTTTTCCGGTCTGATAAAAAGCCGCCAGTTCTTTATCGGAAAGCTTTTCTAAAAAAACCTGCAAACGAGGCAGCGATGCATTATTTTCCATCGGAACTTCCAAACTCTCGCTGGTCTTAAAATCGGCGTCCATGTTTTTTTTCGCCCACTCGACAATCGGATCCCAAACCTGACGTTCTTCGGCAATCAGGTCTTCTGCATCGGGATTGCGGAACAACAAAGTATCCGTCAGGGAAAAATTAACCATCCGCTCAATAATTTCGTCGCGATGCTGAGCCACATCCTTTGCCATCGCTTTCAAGTCTGCTGTCATTGTGTCCTTATCCTAAAATGATTTAAACAAGTCTTTAACTCCGTCGCGAATTCCCCGGACGCTCTTTTCAATTGCCTTTCCGGTATCCTTAACGGCATTTTTGGTACCGCTGACCACATCATTGGTCACGGTTGAGGTTTTGCTCGGCGCCTTAAACCGGGTCGAATAAGGCGTCCCCTGCAAAGCCGTCCAGCAAGGCGCCGAATTCGATTCCGAAACCAGCTGCGCTCCCAGAAAAGCCGGCCCCGTCGTCGCAACACCGACAATCGTTTGCAGCGCCTGCTTTTCATCAAGGGCAATTTTCGGATTTTCCAATGTTCCGCCCACCTTGATAAATGAAGATAATGCCTGAGCAACATTGGCATCTTTAATGCTCAGGGTCGGCGTTACCGTAAAATCGATTTTGTCGCTGACCAAATTAAGCGCACCATTGCTCACCAACGTAATCTGATTGGACTGAACGGCAATACTCTGCGGGAAATTAGCCTTGCCGTTGGCAAAATCGGCCCGAACTACTGCACAGGCAAGATTGATTTCCGGATTTTTGACGACATTAAGATTGATCATGTTCAAAATCTGGGTCAGAACATTGCCGGTCATAAATTTCAGCGCACCGGTTTTAATAACCGATTTGTCAACAATTGCCACCAGCTGGCCGTTCAAATGCTGAACCAGCTGCCGATAGGTTGCACCTCCGGTTGTCAAATCTACCGAAACCAAAGTCTGTCCGCCGGATTCGATACCAAAGTCCCCTTTTCCTTCAATCTGAAATTCCTTGTGCATGTTTTGCAGCAGAATATTCTTACTGTTCAGCTTCAAAGCCACTGTCTGAGCCGGAGCATTAACCGTCAGCGACGCATCGATATCTCCTCCGCCGAAATCCAGTTTCAGAGGATTAACCGTCAAAACACCGTTGTTCAGTTTGGCTGTCAGCACCACATTTTCAGCCGTCATTGCCGGATTGATAATCAACTGTTTAACCCGAACCGCGGCATTGGCATTCACACTGTTTAAGGCACTGTAAGGAACCGGCGTGTTCGGTACCAGCTGCGAAGCTTGCGCTTCGCCGATAATGCCGGGTAAATTCCAAGCCAGCGGCTGAGCCCGGTTTAAACTGGTTAAGTCAAAGCGGTTACTGCTCAAATTGGCATTAATCAACGGTTTTTTGCCGTTTAAATCGGCGGTTACCGTTCCGGTTATCAGATTGTTGGCAACATTCAGGGTCGAAATATCCGCTTTCACCTTTTTAATGTCACCGCTTATTTTGGCTGCCAGCGTAGTCTCCGGAGCGTCGAAATTTCCGGCCGGATTATAAATATTGGCATTAAAATCGAAAACAGGATTCTTCATCATATCGGCAACGGTTCCGTCCGCATTGACGTTCACC
>ULTJ01056093.1_pt1 | contig 10958 bp, 8 predicted proteins | sample 1957491 | NCBI WGS metagenome assembly ULTJ01 (sample SAMEA4835731, study PRJEB28245) | human gut metagenome | biome: gut microbiome; material: fecal sample | place: Denmark | collected 2008 | reverse complement strand
CATCGAGGACGTCTACGAGCCGTTTCTGATCAAAGAGGGTTTCCTCAAGCGCACTCCGCGCGGTCGCGAGGTGACCGATTTGGCATGGCGGCATCTGGGCCTTGACCGTCCGGGATTCGGCGGCCTTTTCGGCGAAGATTAAGAGGTAAGTGACTTAAAGAAATTATTTAATGTATTCGGTTTCTTTCGGACTCAATGGTTCTTTGCTCGTCTTTCGAGTGCTTTTTCACGGCGTTGTCGGTCACGATGCCCGTATCGCTCCCTCCGCCGCCTGAAAAAATCATCTCGAAATTCTTTGCAAATAACCATTAACTAATTTCTTCAAGTCACATATACATTAAATATCAATATATTTCCGGAAAAATGGCCGGCATAAAAAGTTTATTCAAGGATACGGCTATCTACGGCATGAGCAGCATCGTGGGGAGGTTTCTCAACTGGTGTCTGGTGCCGATGTACACATATACTTTTGCCGCGGCGGAATACGGCGTGGTGACCAATCTCTACGCATATGTGGCGCTGGTGCTCATAATCCTCACCTACGGCATGGAGACGGGCTTTTTCCGTTTCGCCAACCACGATCGCTGGACCGACCCGGGGCAGGTGTACACCACCTCGTTGCTCTCGCTGGGCTTCACGTCGATGGTGTTCATAGTCGCGGCGTGCTGGCTCTCGCCCGAGATTGCGGTATGGCTCGATTGTCCGGGCCACGCCTCCTATATCTGGATGATGGCCATAGCGGTGGGTGTCGACGCCTATACGTCTATTCCCTTCGCCTATCTGCGCTACAAAAAGAAGCCTCTGCGCTTCGCCACGCTGCGCCTGCTCAATATCGCCATCAACATCGGGCTGAACCTTTTCTTCATTCTTGCGTGTCCGGCCATATGGCGGTCGAATCCCGAGTGGATCGGGTGGTTCTATAATCCCTCGTTCGGCATCGGCTACATTTTCCTTGCCAATCTGATAAGCTCGCTGGCAGTGCTTCTGATGGTGGTGCCGGAAATTCTGGCCGAGAACTACAATTTCAATTTCCGGCTGCTTCGCGAGATGCTGCGCTATTCATTCCCGATTCTGATTATCGGTATAGCGGGAATCATGAACCAGACCATCGACAAGATTCTCTATCCGGTGCTTGTGGCCGACCACGCGGAGGCCATGACCGGGCTGGGCATCTACGGCGCCAACTACAAGATTGCCATAGTGATGGTGATGTTTATCCAGGCCTTCCGCTTCGCCTACGAACCCTTCATCTTCGCGCAGAACCGCGAGAAAGGGGCTGACAAGACGCGTGCCTATGTAGACGCGATGACGTGGTTTGTGGTGTTCGGGCTTTTCATCTTCCTTGGGGTGATGTTCTATCTGCCTGTACTGAAATATTTTATCTCGCCGGCCTATTTCGAGGGGCTTCGCGTGGTGCCGATAATCATGCTCGCCGAGTTGTTTTTCGGCATTTTCTTCAACCTCTCGCTATGGTATAAGCTCACCGACCGCACAATCTGGGGCACATGGTTTTCGCTTCTGGGTCTGGCGGTTACGCTTGCACTGAATATCGCCTTCGTGCCGCGCTACGGCTATATGGCGTGCGCATGGGCGGCCTTCTGTTGCTACGGGGTGATGATGGCGGCGAGCTACGCCGTGGGGCGCGCGAAGTATCCTATCGCCTACCGCGTGGGTGCGCTCTCCTTCTATTTCGCTGTGGCGATGGGCCTCTGGGGCGTTTCGGCGCTGCTCACCACCGGAGTGGAGTGGATTGATTTCCCGACGCGGCTGCTGCTGCTCTGCGTGTTCTGCGGCATAGTTTATGTGGGAGAAATCCGCCGCCGCCGTCGGAGGAGGGGCGCCACAGCCGTATGATACTGTTTCTGAGCACAAACGACCTGCTCGGGGGGGCGGCGATGGTGACGTTCCGCCTCGTCGAGGCGCTCCGGCGCCAGGGGGAGGATGCGCGCATGCTCGTGGCCAGCAAGCAGAGCGACAAGCCATGGGTCGACACCGTCGACCCGCTGCGCTTCCGCATGGCCAAGGCTGTGGAGCGTGCAGGCATATTCGCGCGCAACGGCTTTGACCGCAAGGATTTATGGAAGGTTTCGGACGCATCGACAAGCTGCGGCGCCACATCGCATCCGTGGATGCGCGAGGCGCGGGTGGTGGTGTTCGGATGGATATGTCAGGGACTGTTGTCGCTGGCCGACATCCGGAGGCTGGAGCGTACCGACAAACGCCTGGTATGGTGGATGCACGACTTATGGTGCGCCACCGGCATCTGCCATCTGCCGGCGCCGGGTTGTACGCGCTACACCGAGGGGTGTGGCCTTTGTCCGTGGCTGCACGGCCGCGCCGGACGTAGTGACCTTTCGGCACGCACCTTCGGCCGGAAGATGGAAATACTCCGCAGTTTCCGCATACGTTATGCGGCTGTGAGCGCCTGGCAGCGCGACCGCTGCATGGAAAGCCCGATTTTTGAAGGGAAAAAAATCGAGGTGCTCGGCCATCCGCTGCAGATGGAGGAATTTCCAATCGTAACGTCGGACGAAGGACGTCGCGCCCTAGGCGCGCTTTCACCCCTGCTTGCCGAAGCGCTTGAAAGCGGCCAATCCATAATAGCCATGGGTGCGGCACGCCTCGACGACCCCGTGAAGGGGCTTCCAATAGCCATTGATGCGCTTAACAATTTGAACGACAGGCGCGACGCACCACGTGGCGTGGCCGTATTGTTCGGAGCGCTGAAGAATCCTGACGCCTTGGCCGGGCTGAGGTATCCGCACGTGCATATCCCTTATGTGGAAGCGCGGATGCTTCCGCAGCTCTATGCGGTGGCCACAATAGTGCTCTCCACCTCGCATTTCGAGACCATGGGAGCTACCCTGATGGAAGGCATAGCCGGAGGCGCCACGGCCGTGACCTTCGGCACGGCAGGCCAGACCGATATTGTCGTAGACGGTGAAAACGGGTATATCGCCGCTTACCCCGCCCCCGCATCCGTAGCCGATTGTCTGGCCCGCGGTCTTGCCGCACCATTCCCACGCGACGCCCAGCACCGCTCCATCGGCCGCCGCTTCGCCGCCGATACCGTCGCCCGCCGTTTCCTCCGCCTTCTACACGGCTGACGGGAGCCGGCTACGAAACATAAGAGGGTGTTTAATAATATCTGGAAAATTTATAGTGTTGCGTATAACTGCGCTGATAATCAATATTATGTGGGTAATGCGGTGTACGAATAGTGTACTTTTGAAGAAGCTGGCGGAAACCACAAACAAAGGGGTTTGAAATATTTATATTCCGTTAAGTATTTTTAATTGCGCTCATTTGCCTCTTTTTACCCTATATGATATAAGAAATATTCGTGGAATCGTAGGATACAGCCCCCATTAACACTACACTATCCACACTCATATTCTTTTTCCATTTCCTTCCCCTATTCCCAACACGCCGCCTTAAAATCTTATTTTCTCGGGATAGCCTCAGAATTCGAGGATTGAATACTGAGAATCTCGCCGAAGATGATTAACTTTGTAAAATAAACTATACCATTTTCGATGGCAAGCAATAAAGGATTAAGAGAAGCTAAGGCTGGTAAGAACGATGAGTTTTATACACAACTCACCGATATCGCCAATGAAATGCAACACTATAAAGAGCATTTTAGGGGCAAGGTTGTACTATGTAATTGTGATGATCCCCGAATTAGTAACTTCTTCCAATACTTTGCCCTCAAATTTCATACTCTTGGATTAAAAAAGCTGATTACTACTTGCTTCAAAAGTCAAGATATGGACTTATTTAGCACTAATCAAGCTGAAAAAGCTATCTATTTAGTGTATGAAGGAGATAAGAATGGTAATGGCACACCGGACCCGGAGGAAATTGGTATTCACTATTTTAAGGATAATGGTGATTTTCGGAGTGAAGAATGTATAGAGCTGCTTAAACAAGCTGATATAGTAGTTACCAATCCCCCGTTTAGTTTATTTAAGGAGTATATAGCGCAACTGGTGCAATATGATAAGAAGTTTATCATCATCGGACACCAAAACGCAATCAAGTATAAAGAAGTATTTCCACTTATAAGAGATAATAAAGTGTGGTTAGGCTATGGCTTTAAAGGCGGTGCTACACACTTTATATCTACCTATACCGATAAGGCCGTAGCAAGCGGACACAAAGAGGGAATGATTAGAGTTAGTGGTGTGGTATGGTTTACCAATCTACCTATTAAAAAGAGAGAAGAACCGCTGATTTTAACAGAAGAATATGACCCCGAAAGATATCCCAAATATGAGAACTTTGATGCTATAAATGTTGACAAAACATTAGATATACCTAAGGATTATTATGGGTATATTGGAGTGCCTATTACCTTTATGGATAAGTATTGCCCTTCTCAATTTGAGATTATAGGCGTGGGTATAGCCAATTTAGGGCTTAGCATAGGTATACAGCCCTATAAGCCGGAGCATAAGGAATATAGGAAAAAGGTACAAAAGAGAGGTGCAGTAGATGGTGATTTATATATGATGAAAGGAGACGAGGTAGTAGTACCATATTCAAGGATAATCATAAAAAGGAGATAATATTATGGCTATGACAATTAAAGAGATTAAAGTCAAGTGTAAGGATTTGGCTTTGGGCTATGAAGATAACGAAGAAGAAGGAGTCGTAGCCTTTGGTGGTAAGTTGGATGTTAGGCCGCCTTATCAAAGAGAATTTATCTACGGAGATAAAGAGCGAAATGCGGTAATACATACCATCTATAATAACTGGCCCCTCAATGTGATGTATTGGGCTGATAATGGAGATGGCACGTTTGAAATTATAGACGGGCAGCAGCGCACTATCTCTATATGCCAATATATAAATGGTGATTTCCCTTATGAATTTAAGTTCTTTGAGAATGTAACAGACCCGAAAGAGAGAGCTAAGGTAGAGGATTATGAACTTACCATCTATATCTGTTCTGGAACCAATGATGAGAAGCTAAAATGGTTTGAAACCATCAATATAGCAGGGAAGCAACTTAATCCGCAGGAGCTATTAAATGCCACATTCCCCGGACCATTCTTAACTGACGCAAAAAAGAGATTCAGTAAAAATAATTGCCCGGCTTATCGTATCGGGGGAAAGCATTTGCTTACAGGTACACCAATAAGGCAGGATTATCTTAGGACTGCTTTAAAGTGGATTTGTGCAGCACAAGGCATAATCCAGATAAAAGAGTATATGGGTAAACATCAAGGCGATGCGGACGCTTTAGAGTTATATAACTATTTTCAAAATGTAGTTACTTGGGCTTTGGGTAAATTCAATATCACTAAGCGTAAGAGTATAATGCAGGGATTAGATTGGGGTACGCTATATGAAAAATATCACGCTGATAAATCCTTAGATAAAGCTGATTTGGATAAGAAAATATCGGTTCTTTTAAAGGATAGTGAAGTTACCAATAGAAAAGGTATCATCCCCTATATCTTATCTGGCGATGAACGCCACTTAGGGCTTAGAACCTTTGGAGAGGATATAAGAGAAGCGGTATATGAGGAACAGAATGGTATATGCCCGATTTGCAAAGAGCATTTTGAGCTATGCGAGATGGAAGCAGACCATATAATTCCGTGGAGCAAAGGCGGCAAGACCGTAAAAGATAATTGCCAAATGCTTTGCTTACACTGTAACCGCACAAAGAGCAACAAGTAGGTATTACTTATTGTTATTATATAATTCCCATAAGAGGGCATGATTAAACTCTGCGACAATAATCCTGTTCACCCCAATTTAAGGATGACGACTGAAGATATGTACGATTCGCTAATAGCGAGATTGGAGGCTATTGATTCAATTGATAGGATTAGTATGGATTACGAATATTTGTCCTGTCCTCAACCGCATATAAGATTCGAGTTTATATCTTTTGAGAGAATTACGTCTATACGAGGTATTGTGACATCACCTCACTGGAAACCGCTTATTCCACAGTATATTGATTATTTAAATAAGCGCATTAAAGAGACTCATAATAGTTTACTTAAGTCACGATACTATGCCATTTTAGCGTTATCTTTCGGAAAAGAAAAAGAAGAAGCTTATCATTCAAATGTTTCATGCCTTAAAGAAATCACACATACAATCTGTGATTATGGAACTTTATTTGAAGTTCTATATTCACTGATTGAGATTTATTTTTTAATAAAAACCAAACCCAATCCCAGTATATATGAGTCCATTAAGGACATCCTTAATGATAAGGACATTTTATATATCAATAAGGTTCATATCATAAATATTATTACGGTTTCTGAAAATAAGAATTTTAAGGTTGAAAACATTGATGGCATATCGGATGTTTGTGAACTCTTAATAACTAATACTGACAATCCTAATCTCAAAAAGCGTTTAATAGAAAACGCGATAAAAATATGTTCAAAATTAATAGGGAAAGATAGTGTTCGTTATCCTCTTGAAATCAAGAAATTTCAAGAAGCCTTGGCTGATAACGAGTATAATTTTATACTGGATGATGATGGAACAAATATTGTAACCCCACACCAAAATCATCACATTTTACAAAGGATATTCAGTTTGTACCATTGTGCAGGAGCGATAGAGAAAAGGGATAAGGCGGAGCAAGAATTGATTAAAATCAAAAATAAATTGCAGTATCCCAGTTTTTCACAGAGACTATATACAGATAGCGGAGAGACATTTGTTAACCAGATGATTAATAGTGCGCGAGATGCAAATCTTGATTCATTTTTGTTTGGGTTGTCTCAAAATTTATTTTTGACAATACCATGTTCTGCAATATTTGATAAGTGTGCAGAGCAGATGGACAGTATTGATGGTTTTCAAACTGTTAATATTGACATAAATAATAATTCGGCTCCGGTTTCAGAAGGAAAAACTCATGAAGATAGCAAGTATCGAATTATGGGGCAATATTTAAACCCAATTACAGAAACCTTTACCACAATTTTATTACACAAAATTGTAGAAAAGACTGTGACATATAATAAAGTCAAAACCTTTTTGCTTAAGAATACTATTTTTGGACAAGTATATACTACACGTAATGGCATGCCCTGTCGTTTTTTTGATTTAGTGGAACTCCCTATTCATGATTTCTTTATTCAGCTAAAAAGAGTGACATTGCATAAGGCTATAAATTTTACGATACCATTAGACACATTAAGTATCAAAATTGAGCGAATACTGCGTGATATGCTATATTTAAATGGCTATTCAACTATGAAACAATTGCCAAATGGCAAGGAACAGATGTTTTTGCTGGATGATATATTAAAGTCCGAGGGTATTAAAACAATATATCCAAAAGACGATATTGATTACCTCAAATATATTCTGACTGATTCTGGTCTTAATATTAGGAATTCTGCAGCGCATGGATTTTATGATAATACGTATTACATTACAAAAGTAGGATTGCATTATTGTATGTTTTTATTTGTCGCAATTATTCGTTTGGCAGTTAACTACAATCTGAAACAACAATCTTAACCATTTGCGTGGGAGACAATACATATATAATCACATTTAATACGTAAATGTCTCTTCATAAAAGTCTCACGACAAGGCAGAATGAAGATATATAATACAATCACAAATATGGACACCAATCAGATAATCATATATCAAGGAGAGAATGGCGAAACCCATATTGAGGTTAAGTTTACAGGTGATACTGTTTGGCTGTCGCAACAACAGATGGCAGAGCTATATCAGACAACTCGCCCAAACATAGTCCAGCATATCCGAAACATTTATGAGGATGGAGAATTGGCGGAGAAGGCAACCTGTAAGAATTTCTTACAGGTTCGGCAGGAAGGCACTCGGCAAGTTTCCCGTGAGATTCCATTCTATAATCTTGATATGATTATTTCGTTGGGATATAGGATTCGGTCTGTTATCGCCACTCATTTCAGACGATGGGCGACGGAAAGGTTGAAAGAGTATATAATAAAGGGCTTCACGATGGATGACGAACGGTTGAAAGGCAATGGGGGCGGTGCTTACTGGCGTGAGCTTCTTGACCGCATACGCGACATTCGCAGTTCCGAGAAAGTGATGTATCGCCAGGTTCTTGACCTTTATGCAACTGCCGTTGACTACGACCCGCGTTCTGATATTTCCATTGAATTTTTCAAGATAGTCCAGAACAAACTCCACTTTGCTGCGCATGGTCATACTGCGGCAGAGGTTATTTTCAACCGTGCAAATGCTGAATCCCCTCTAATGGGGCTTACATCCTTCAAAGGAGACCATCCGACATTACGTGATGCAAAGATTGCCAAGAACTATCTAAGCGAGGAAGAATTAAAGATTCTGAACAACCTTGTTTCGGGATATTTTGATTTTGCCGAGATTCAAGCTATGCGCCGCCGACCGATGTATATGAGCGATTATGTCCAACAGCTTGACAACATCCTTTCCTCGACTGGAGAGGCTCTGCTTAAAGGAGCAGGATCTATCAGTCACCAACAAGCTATGGAGAAAGCTGAACGTGAATACCGATTGTTCCAAGTACGAGAATTATCCCCTGTAGAGAGAGCTTATCTCGAAACCATCAAGGAACTAAATGCAAAAGCCAATGGTAAGTAGGGTGACAAATCACTATGAGTAATTTCCACTTAATTTTAGGGCAAACCATTTAATCAACCAATCATCTGAATGAACAATCATTCAGTCACTCAGTCATTCATTCAGTCAATCATCTGAATGACCAATCATTCAATCACCCAGTCATTCAATCATTCCATCACTCAATCATTCATTCAGTCAATCATCTGAGTGACCAATCATTCAGTCATCTGTCCAGACATTCAGACTAAAATATTTCAATACAATAATATATAAGCACATCAACACGTCAATACATCATTACGTCATGACATCATGACATTCATAAATAAATACGTCATTACATCATTTCAGCCGTCTTGCAATCAAGACTACTATTGTTAATAGTCTGTGTTATTGTAGCTTATTCACTCCAAGACCATAACTTGATTACATATTTAGTCCGAAACAACCTTAACTATCCTTTGCAAAATCTTATTCTTCCCTCATTGCCATCCCGGATATCTATGCCCCTTCGAGATTCCAACAGACTGAAATGCCACTTTCCCCGATTTCAGAAATGAATCCGGCATAAGATCCGTGTCCCCGTATTCCACAACCTTATATAATTACTTAATGCGCAACGGAATCCGTCGGGATTCGGCAAGGTATGTTTTGAGGCGCACGAAATTAGATTTGCGCCTCAAAACATACCTTGCCGAATGTTAGGTTGGTCTTACTCCAAAGTCGTAATCCCCATTGCCGATTTTCACGCTCCATTTTTTCTTTTTTGTTCTCATTGGGATTGGCGGCGAAAAGAAAAAAGCCGACAAATCTCATCTGACTTATCGGCTTCGGATTGGATAGTAGATGCTTACATCGGTGCATAGTTGATTTCTCCAAGGGAGTCGATAGCATCCTGCTTGAGGCTGTCAACGACATGGAGGTATCGCTCGGTCATCTTTATGGAGGTGTGCCCAAGAAGGCTTGACACCGTTTTTATGTTCGCTCCTTTGGTGAGGACATTCACCGCGAAGCTGTGCCTGGCGCAATGCCATGTGATTTTCTTCTTGAGGCCTGCCTCCTTCACCCATTTCCGAAGATACAGGTTGCAGATGTTGTAATGCGGCAGCTTGAACACTTGTTCATCAAAGTTGTCATCGCTCGGCTCACCAATCAGACGGATAAGTGTGTCGTTCAACGGAACGATTACCCAGCTCCGGCTGCTGTGGTCTTTCGTCTTTTGCTGTTGGAAACGCAGCGTCTTTGTGGAGTAATCCACATTGCGATATGTGAGCTGACTTGTGTCGCACCAACGCACCCCGGTATATAGACCGAAGATGAAGGCACGGTGAATCTCTCCCTTCTCGCCATCGAAATGTGTCGCCACAAGCTGCTGTATCTCCTCTGGCAGAAGAATCTCTTTTTGCAGAGTCATGTTATCATTTTTCAACACGAAACCTCGGCACGGATTTTTCTTGATGAGGTCTTTGTCAACGGCAGCAGTAACCATACGCTTGAACATACGAAAATAGATTTTCGGACCATCGCCTGTTCCGTTCTCCTTAAGATACTCCACATAAGCCGCCACCATGTCAACGGTGAGCTGCGTCATTTTCAGATTTTTCTTGTAGAGGGAATATCTCGGTGTTACTGCGAGAAAGTCCATGAACTTTTGCAGTCCATGCTTGAGCGTTATACGGGTATATTTCGTGAGCGACGGGGATTTGATGAACTCCTTGCAGAATTCGAGAAAGTCCTCATCCATATCCTTGCGGAGACGATAACCCTCCCTGTCCTCCAAAAACGACTGCTCACGCTCAAAGCGGATTTTCTCAGCCAATGCGAGAGTGTTCTTATTCTGCATACGCTCCTGCTGGTTTCGGGGATGAAGCCAGATGTAGAGGTTGAGGTTTTCTTTCTTGCGGGAATGTTTGATTTTGTATTTCGGTTTTCCTGCCATCGCTCCATCTGTGTAGAACACCTGATTTCCGTCCTCGTCAAGCACGGGCGATTCAGTCCTACCGAGATAATATTCAAGGTAGAGGCTGGCACGTCCGTCGCTCAATTCCGACTGCTGGAGCTTGGGATTCTGCTTCTTGCGATTTTCTAAATTTGCCATACAATTCTAATTTTGCGCAAATATAATCCGGGGTGTAATAATTTGAAAATCGCCATACACATCCCTTAACACTTACACCTCCGCTACTGTTCATGATTAGGGGTACAAAAGGTGTACTTTTTGAGGAAATAGGGGCAAAAGCCGAAAAACCGCCGCAATCTTCACAATAGCTATTGCGCTGATAACAAGTATGGTTAGCTTATTCGCCTTATCATTGTTTTTCTATCAAAGAAATCTGGAAAATTTCAACCGTAAGATGGTATTATGG
>ULTJ01004469.1_pt1 | contig 10961 bp, 7 predicted proteins | sample 1957491 | NCBI WGS metagenome assembly ULTJ01 (sample SAMEA4835731, study PRJEB28245) | human gut metagenome | biome: gut microbiome; material: fecal sample | place: Denmark | collected 2008 | reverse complement strand
CAGCCACTGTGCGTGCCGACGGTTCTTCCAAATTCAGCGACAAGCACAAATGGGGGTATTTCCCCTCCGTATCTGCCGCCTGGCGACTGGGAGAAGAGGAATTTATCAAAAGGATGAAGTTATTCTCCGACCTGAAAATTCGTGTAGGTTATGGTTTGGCGGGAAATAACCGTGTAGGAAACTACTCCTCTTTGGACTTGCTGTCCTCCGTTAACTATGTCAATAACGATGCGCAAGTATCCGGTTATGTTCCGGCAGGTATCCCGAGCGAATACCTACAATGGGAATCAAACGCCACATTCAACTTCGGAGTAGACCTCGGTTTTCTGGAACAACGCATCATCGTTTCGCCGGAATTCTACATCAACAATAGCAACAACCTGCTGCTCAACTCCCGCGTACCGGGTTCTTCAGGGTTCACCAACATGCTGCGCAACATCGGTCAGACACGAAACGTAGGGTTCGACCTGACTGTAAACAGCACCAACATACAGAACAAGAAATTCAGCTGGAGAACCAGCCTCAACGTATCCTATAACCGCAATACTATCAAAGCGCTTTCCGGCGAGCAGTCTTTTCTGGAAGAAGCCTCCTTCGGTTACAACCAAGCCACCCACAAGATAGAAGTAGGGAATTCTATCGGACAATTCTACGGTTTTAAGACCCTGGGAGTCTATCAGGTGAATGAATTCGATTATGATGCCGCTACCCAAACCTATCTGCTGAAAGAAGGTATTCCATATATGGGAGACCGCAATAAAATGCAACCCGGCATGTGGAAATTTGCCAACCTGGACAACAATGACGTGATTGACAACAATGACCGTACCGTCATCGGCAACGCTAATCCCGATTTCTACGGAGGTCTGAACAACACCTTCAAGTACAAAAATTGGGACATGAGTGTTTTCTTCTCCTTCAGCTATGGTGCCGAAGTGCTGAACGCCACAAAACTGACCAGCACCAAAGCAGGTAAGATGAACTATAATGTACTGGCGGCAGTAGACAGTAATCACCGCTGGATGACCATTGATGCGGATGGAAAAGTCGTGACCGATCCCGGACAACTTGCCTCACTGAATGCGGGGCGAAACGTTGCCAGTATCTACGACCTTCAGGAAGGCAAAAACTATATCCACTCCTGGGCAGTGGAAGACGCCTCATTCCTGCGATTGAGCAACATCAACATCGGGTATACCTTTGACCGTAAGAAACTTGCCCGCTTCGGGTTACAGAGCCTACGTCTCTATGCAAGTGGCAATAACCTCTTCGTTTGGACACCCTATACAGGTTTCGACCCGGAAGTGTCTACCAAAGGCAGCAACCTGACACCGGGAGTGGACTTCGGAGCTTATCCCCGCAACCGCTCTTTCATCTTCGGACTGAACGTTGCTTTCTAATAGAAAATTAAACCTTATTATATAGACAATATCATCATGAGAAAATTAAAAAATACATACCTGGCACTGGCGCTTCTGTCTTTCGGAAGTTTGTGCTGCACTTCATGCCAAGATACACTGGAAGAAGACCCCGACTCCTACTATACGCGCAAAGACTTTTTTGTCAATGCCGCCAATGCAGAAATGGCAATCAATGGAATTTACAATGCGCTGATTGATTTGTACGGATACATAGACGGGCAAAACAGCGCCGCTTCGGACGACATCATGTTCCCTGCAGGCGGTAACAGCGGAGACAATGCACGTCGTGACATGGGGCACTACGCAATCACCACTTCCAATAAAGACCTTGAAAATATATGGAACGGAAAATACGAGCAACTGAACCGCGCCAACTATTGCATACAAAATATTGAAGCCATGAAAGGTTACTCTAAAAGCGACGAGCTCCAGAAACTTGTCGCCACGGCCAAATTCCTCCGTGCGCAAACTGCTTTCGACATCGTACGCTATTGGGGCGACGCACCTTTCAAGACCAACTATTCCGCCAACTACGAAGATGCCTATCAGCCACGTACCGACCGCGAAAAGATATACGACCAAATCATCGAAGACCTGAATATCGCCAAGACTGTACTGCCTTGGGCTGATGCGGACTCATCTCCCGAGAAGGTGTCACAAGGTGCCGCCCGCGCCTTGCTGATGCGCGTATTACTAACGCGTGCCGGATATAGCCTCCAGATGAACGGTAAAACGGCACGTCCCCAAGATGGTGTGCGCAAAGAATATTTCAATGCGGTCATTGACGAATGGGAAGCCTTTGAAACCAATGATTATCATGGATTTTATGAAGGAGGGTATGAAGCCTTATTCAGAAGTTTCTCCGAAGGTAAACTTAAATCCAAAGAGAGTCTTTTTGAAGTAGTGTTCTACTACCCCACCACCAAAGGTTATTGGGGAAGCTATATGGGTCCTGCAGTAGCAGCAGCCAATGTAAAAACCGGTGAAACGAGCAAATACATGGGACGTGCCAACGGTTCCTTCCGTGCCGTGCCGGAGTGGAGGAGCTTCTACGAAACGAAAACGGAAACCGTAGAAGAAAACGGAAAGAAAGTAGAAAAAGAGGTTCTTGTTGACAAGCGTCGCGATGTAGCGATATGTACCTACCAATATACATGGGACAATAATATAAAAAACCACGTAAAGAAAGAAGACACGAGCGGGCGTAACTGGTATCCCGGCAAATGGCGTCGGGAATGGATGCCGAGCGGAACGACCAAAGACCTCAACTGCACGGACATCAACTACTGTATGCTCCGCTATGCCGACGTAGTGCTGATGGCAGCCGAAGCTTATAACGAAACTGGAAACACTCCGCAGGCATGGATACTCTTGAACAAGGTGCGTGAACGTGCCGGAGCAACCCCCACCAATACATTGGCAGAATACAGGAAAGTGCAACCCAACCTTTATGACTTGCCCTACTTCAACAGTGGAGATGAGAAAGATAACTTCCGTACTGCTCTTTACTGGGAACGCGGACTGGAACTTGCCTTCGAGGGACAGCGTAAGTATGACCTCATCCGCTGGGGTATCCTTGCCGAAGCCCTGCAACTATTCGGCAAAGATACGGCTGCAAACTCAAGTACTAATAAAACTTACATAGCCCCGGACAATTTCAAGACCGGAAAACATGAACTGTTCCCTATCCCGATGGATGAGATACAGGTGAATTACAAGCTGAACGGAAAAAACAACCCGGGCTATTGAACAATTAATAATGTATAACTCATAAGCCATAATTCGTATCATGAAAAAACAATCCACCATTCAATGGACATTGACGCTCTTGCTTGCAATGGCAATAATACCTTCGGCACTAGCACAAAAAACAACGCTGGAACGTGTACACGAAAACATACGTACCATCCCCTATCCGCAAGGAGAAAATACGCTTTACCTAAATCCCTCACCATTAGTGGTACCGGTAGAAATGCGCAAAGCTGAATACTTGCAATTCCAATTGTCTCAGAGCGCAGAGTTCCCCGAAGGAAAGACCATAAAGTCCAAGCCTCTTGCCTGGTGCATGTTCAATCCGCATCGTATTCTGGAAAGCGGTATGTGGTATTGGCGTTTCCGTTCTATTGATAAAAACAAGAAAACGACGGAATGGAGTGAGACTTACAACTTCACCGTAACAGATGACGTACCGCAATTCGTAACTCCTGCCTTCGATGTTTTCATGAAGAATATGCCGAAAGGCTATCCGCGCATATACTGCTTCATAGACAAAGGACTGGAAAAAGGACAAGCCACCGTTACTACCCATCCCGAATATAAGGAAATGAAGAGACGTGCAGACGGTGCGATGAAGAACAGTCACGAAATGAACCCGCAACCCTATAAGGCAATAGGTAAAATCGCTTCCGACTTCAACGTCCTTTATACTGCCTATCGCACCACAGGTGAAAAACAATATGCTGACAAGATGCTCGCCGTGACCCGTGCCTTGCTTGCCGTTCCTCATGATGAGAAGTTGCGTAATGACTTTGTATGCGGAGACATTATCTACATATTTACACATGCCTATGATGCCTGCTATAATCAATTGACCGACGCCGAACGCGAAGAGTTGGAAAAGCGTACCTTCACCACCGCCCAGTACCATCACATGTTGCAACGGAAGGGAACAGAAGAAAACCATATATTCGACAACCACTATTGGCAACGCGGCTTCCGCGAAATGCTGCAATTAGGGCTGATGTTTGCAGACACACGCAACGATGCCAAAGAAATCCTGGAATACTGCTACGAACTCTGGACGGCACGCGCTCCGGCATCCGGTTTCAACCGTGACGGTGAATGGCATAACGGGCAAGGATACTTCAATGCCAATACCAAAACTTTATGGTATGTTCCTGCCCTGATGTCCTACGTGACAGGTACCGACTTCCTGCAACATCCTTTTTACAAGAATTTAGGCCAAGCCTTGGTATATGCGTTTCCACCCAGGTCCAAAAGCGCAGGGTTCGGTGACGGAAACGAAACAAACAATACCCCTCCACGTCAACGTGTAGCACTTGCCGACTATATCGCCCGCGAACTGCAAGATCCATACGCTATATGGTACTGTAATGAAACCAAAGCCGCTGTTGGAGATTTCGACACCCGCCTCCAACGCATGGGTTCCCTAAAAAGCTATCCATCCGCCACTCCGCTTCCCGAAGATGCCCCCAAAGCCCTGTGGATGAAGGATACCGGTGAAATGCTGGCGCACAGTAATCTGAAACGTTACCGCGAAAATACATTCCTCAGTTTCCGTTCCAGCTCGTTCGGCTCAGGCAGTCATACGCTTGCCGACCAAAATAGTTTTAACCTGCACTTCCGTGGGATACCCGTATATCGTTCTACCGGTTATTACCTGAACTTCAGCGATTCTCACAACTTATTGTCCTATCGCCATACCCGTGCTCACAATACTATTCTGGTAGACGGTATCGGACAACCGTTCACCACCCGCGCTTACGGTAAAGTGACACGTATGCTCAACGGTGAAAATATCTCATACGCCTGTGGCGATGCCAGTAACGCCTATTGTGGTCTGACCGACTACCCCATGTGGAAGAAAAATTTCGAGAACTCCAAAGTAGAAGAATCGGTAGAGAATGGATTTGGCGAAACCCCACTGAAAAAATACCGTCGCCATATCTTATTGCTGCATCCCAATATCGTAGTCATATACGACGAACTGGAAGCCGATAAACCTGTGCGTTGGGATTGGCTGCTACACAGTCCGGTACGGTTCCAATTTGAGGAAAACGCCAAGGACAAGATACTCACCACCGTATATCCCGAAAAGAAGTTCACTTCTATCGCCCGCTTATTCAGTAATTCGGAGTGCAAACTGTCACAGACCGACCAATACTTCTCCGCTCCCGACCCCAAGAAGATGCGTAAGGGAACGGAATATCCCAATACCTGGCACATGACCGCTTCCTACGAGAAGAGCGCCGCCAACCGTATCCTTACCATCATTACCCTGTTACCGGATGGAGACAAGCCTATCAACGTGATACACGACAAGAACGGCAATCCCAACGACTTTATAGCAGGAAAATGGAAAATCAGAGCGCAACTGGATTCCAAGCAACCCGCGGAGCTACTCATACGCGATCCTAAAGCCGGTACACTATTCAGCCTGGGTAACAAAAACCTCAAGATTGAAGGACAAGATTATAAGCGTGAACCGGGTACCTCCATACTCTATGACATTATGGACGGACAGTGGACCATACATGAAATGAGTGACTATGAACCGCAACCAACGAGCACTTTTCCGAAAAAGTAAAATCAGTTTAAATCAATTATATAGACATGAAAAACCTGAAATCTGCTTTAATCTTCTGTTCAGCCCTTCCTGCCGCATTACTTGCGCAAGAACGTCCGAATATCATTTACATAATGACCGACCAGCAGACCGCCACTGCCATGAGTTGCGCCGGAAATAAGAACTTACATACTCCCAACATGGATAAACTGGCGCAAAGGGGCATCCGTTTTGAGAATGCCTACTGTGCGCATCCCCTGAGCGGACCGTCACGTGCAGCCATGTTCACCGGCCGTACTTCCGGTGAAACCGGTATGGACAAAAACGGGGTACCAATGCCTGATTCACTCCGTACCATCAGTCTGGACACCCTCATGGAAGAAGCCGGATACACTACTGCTTATTCCGGCAAATGGCATGTACATACCAACTCATTACCCGGCAGGCACGCATTCGGGTTTGAGAACCTGCACGACCACAACGATTTCGGCCTGGCAGAAGCATGTGTCGATTTCTTGCAACGTAAACATGATAAACCATTCTTCCTTGTCGCTTCGTTCGACAATCCACACAATATTTGCGAATATGCCCGCAAACAGCCTTTGCCGTTCGCCACTTTGGAAGAGCCCGAATTAGAGAAATGTCCCAACCTGCCCGCCAACTTTGCCGTCGCCCCTTATGACGCAGATGTACTGGCACGCGAAAAAAGCCTCAGTTACCGTATCTACCCAACCAACAACTATACTCCCGATGACTGGCGCCGATACCTCAATGCCTACTATCGCCTTGTGGAATATGTTGATGCCGAAATAGGTAAGATTGTAGAGGAAATAGACAAACAGAATCTTTGGAGGAATACCGTCATCATCTTCACCAGTGACCACGGAGACGGAGCTGCCTCCCATCAGTGGAATCAAAAAACCGTTCTTTATGAAGAAGTTACCAATATACCTTTTATCGTCTGCCTGCCCGGCGGAAAGAATGCCGGTAAGGTGCTTCCACAACTCATCAACAACGGAGTAGACCTGATACCAAGCCTCTGTGACTGGTCAGGCGCCAAGTTACCCGATGGATGCCAAGGTACCAGTTTCCGCACTGTGGTTGAAAGCGGGGACCCGCAGAAGGAACACCAATCCTATGTAGTAACGGAAACTTACTTCTTTCAGACCGGCGGTACACGAGGATGGATGGTGCGCACACCGCACTACAAATATGTATTGTACGAAGCAGGCAAAAATCGCGAAATGCTCTATGATATGCAGACCGACCGTGGCGAAATGCGTAATCTTGCCATCGAAAGCCGGTATAAAGATACTCTGAACGAACATCGCCAAATGCTTCGACAATGGATGGCGCAACATCCAATGCCGGGACATTCTTCATCGATACGGTTTATACCCAAACAATAGAAATCACTTCCAGAAGTATGCAGGTGTACATTTCGTACACAATTCTGAAAGGTATTAAAACAGATTTGAAACTCAATTATCCGATATTGAACATGGTTGAGACAAATCAGAATTAATTGTTTTTCCATATAATCTAACTTTGTCGATGAAGAAAAACAGAAATGGAAAATACAGAATCGCATACCTTAATTTATCAGAGTTATGAGTAACAACATTTATATGAAAAACATTTTATGAAACTGAGTACTTATATATCACGAATACTTATCCTGGCTATGGGACTTACCCTGACCACTATCGCCTACTCACAAGAGAAGAAGACGAAGGTCATCGACAAAAAAACCGTAGTCACCGGAAAGAAAGTCCAGAAAGCTGAGCGTGCCGCAAAAACAGGACAAAAGAAAGCATCCACAGAGAAAAAGCCGCAGCAAAGAAATCTAACAGTAAAGAAGCCGCAATCTCCAAAAGAAAGAAACAGCCGCTTTATCGCACTGAAAACCAACGTACCTTTTGATGTGCTGGCAATACAAAACCTCGCATTGGAATTTGAAGTACATAAACACATCACCATTGACATCCCCGTCATGTGGAGCATAAGCGATATAGAGCGTGAACACGGCTTGCGCACCATCGCCCTGCAGCCCGAAGTACGCTGGTGGCTCAAATCTGCTACTGACGGAGGACATTTCTTCGGATTACACATCCATGCCGCGTGGTTCAACCTTAAGTGGAACGATAACCGTTACCAGACCGAAAAACGTCCATTAGTGGGTGCAGGTGTCAGCTATGGATACCGCTGGAATCTGGGAAACCATTGGGGAGCCGAGTTCAATCTGGGTTTCGGATATGCGAACATGAAGTACAATACCTATTATAACATAGAGAACGGTGCCTACATCGATACCCGTCTTCGCAATTATTGGGGCATCACCCGTGCAGGGCTCTCGCTTGTTTACCGTTTTTAAGGAGGAAGAAACCATGAAAAGAAAACTCACTACATACATTTTGGCATACCTGTTGATATCTGTCTTGATGACCGGTTGCCTATACGAAAACCCGGTGATGACCGCTGACGGCGAGTTGGGCATTGACCCTACGGAAGTAACCCTGAAAGCCAATATCAAGCTGAACCTCAAAATGCCTGCATCCGTCGAAGGAGCAACTGCCCTGGAACGCCCGGAGGTAGGTGAAAAGCCGTCATACCGCCACCGTTTTGTAATAGATGCTTATCATAACCGTACGCTCGCCGCACGCCAAGTGATATATGAAGACATTATAGACGGACGTACTGAAATGTCCATCCCCGTCAGCCTGAAATTGCATGCCCTCAATTATGAAATAGCTGTATGGACGGACTATGTGCAGGTGCCCAACCAAGAAGAAGATATCACGGGAACCGAAGAGTACTTTTATAACACTATAAGCAACCATCTACTCACGGTATTGGGCAGTGAAACCTATCGTGCCAACAATGAATACAAGGATGCCCTCTGTGGTAAAACCGATATAGACCTTGGTGAATACCGTGAAGAATGGGGTGCGCAAATAACTACGGATATAGAACTGAAACGTCCCTTAGCACGCTATGAGCTGGTGGCTAACGATGTGACCAAGTTCCTGAAACGTATTGAAGCCGGAACGGTGAAAGGTGAAACATTCACCGTAAAAGTGAAGTACAATACTTACCTCAACGTGGGATACAATGTACTTGAACGCTTGCCTCGCCACGGATTGATGTACCTGCAATATCAAAGGACCATCCGCCTTAAAGACCTGAAGGATAAAGACACCTTCCCGTTGGTATTCGACTATGTATTTGCGGCGGATGATGTGATGACCCGCATTCCTGTGACACTGGAAATAGTAGACGGAAGCAAGAAGATGGTGGCAGCCACCACATTTAATATTTCCGTTTACGGAGGCAAGCATTCCACAACCACGCATAACTTCCTCACTGCCGACCCGGACGGAGGTATCGACTTCGACCCGAGTTACGATGGAGAAGAAGAAATCATTGTACCGGGAGAAGTCACTAAAAACAATTCTAAATAAAATAATTAATTAACCAACTAATATCAAAAACGATTATGAAAAAAAATTTCCTGTATCCAATGATGGCCTTATTCATGTTGCTTTTTACAGCTTCATGCAGCCAAGAAGAGATTCTATCCGACTCTGCCAATCCGAAAACCATTACAATGAACGTAACCATCCCAACGGGTAATGGTCCCTCCACGCGCGCCCTCCCGGCAGAAGTCGCCGGACATCAATTACGCTGTATCATGCAGATTATAAACAAAACGGATAATTCCGTCATCGAAACCAAAACAGCTAAAGTGACAGCCGAGAATGTTACTTTTACATTCGATACACCGGAAGCGGAATATCTCCTTCTTTTTTGGGCTGACTATATACCTGAAAACGCAGAACTCACGGCAAATAATTTATATAACATCGAAAAACTGACAAATATAACTTACGCCCAAACTGACAATAACCTATTTAACAGTGGCGCAGCTGATGCCTTCTGCGGTAAAGTACTTCAGGGAGGAGAAGCAAGCGGCGTTACGTTGAAGCGCCCCTTCGCTAAAATGACTCTTAAACCTGCTGACTCTCAAAAAGCTGATTTTGAAGGTTATGACAAACTTAAAGCTATCTACAAAACTCCCAGTGGCTACAATGTTATGTCAGGTACAACGGCCGGATGGACTGAGGTCACTTATAACGACGCCATCACAACGGACAGTTGGTTCAGTACTTTCGTTTTTGCAAGTAATAACACCGCAAGCCTGGATGACGGTGCAGGGAACCTCATTAAAATGGAGTTTACGGATACTGCTACCGAAAGTCCCAAAGCGCCGAAAAATGTGAAAGTAGAAGGTAGTGCTATACATACCGGTGAAAACGTGAATGCAGACGTAAAAGTAGAAACAAAAAATGATAATTCTACATCTGTAGAGATTACTATCAATGGTGACTTTATTGACCCGAATGCATTGGCGGTAGGTAAATACATTTATGCTGACGGCACTTATGGAAATGATGCGACCAATGCCATCGCGGTGGTATTTGCATTAGCAAATGAAATTGCAGGAAATGATGATGCAGCCGCAGATTACGGCGATAGCTATAAAGATAAAACAATTGCAGGATATGCGGTAGCATTAGAAAATATTGTAAAAGTAGGAAACCGCCCAAACGTTAGACAAGATATGAATGACGGTTCACCCGCTTGGCCCGCTATCACTACTACTAAAGCGTTAGGAACCACATTTAAAGGATATTCAGCAACACAAACTTTACTCAGTTACGTCAATACATTCAGACAGACAGATGGGACAAACAATGCAAGCGAAGCTGTAAAAGGTACCTCACCTCTTTATGACGCTTATGAAACATGGGTAGGCGATTCAAATAATGGCACCCAATATACCAGTCCATGGTATATTCCTTCTTTAGCGCAATCAAATTATTTCTTTGAGAAGGTTTTGGGAGAGTCAGCTGTTGCAGCACTCACTGCCATAATAGATCCTGAAACTTCCTTTGTCCCAGATAAAGGTAGTGGTACATTCTTTGCATCCAGTTGCGTACTTGCAGATGCCAAAGGTGAAGATAAGATATCATCGACTATGATTGAAAATAAAGAAAACACACCGACAACACTTGCCAACAGTGCAGGAAAATGTGCCATAAAAGATGGAAAAGCCACCATTCGTCCTATCCTTACAGTGTTTGAAGGTATCACAAAAAAATAATAATCAAGCAGGATAACAATCTTTTATAGGTTTTAATCACTCTCCCTCCCCGCCTCTACCTACTACAGTA
>ULTJ01066271.1_pt1 | contig 11056 bp, 10 predicted proteins | sample 1957491 | NCBI WGS metagenome assembly ULTJ01 (sample SAMEA4835731, study PRJEB28245) | human gut metagenome | biome: gut microbiome; material: fecal sample | place: Denmark | collected 2008 | reverse complement strand
CGCCCAGACCGACGAAGCCGCCCGCCGCGCCGGCGCCATCCTCTCCGGTGCCGAGGAGAGCTGCCGCAGCCGCCTGCTGACCCTGCTGACCCAGGTGCAGCGCTTCGCACCTGCCGCCGCCGACCTGTCCGGTGCGCAAATCGCTCTGTCGGACGCCCGCCGCAGCCGCGATACTCTGGCCGACGCCCGCCGCACCGCTCGGGAGGCCGCCGTGGGCCGCGACGCCCTGCAGAGCCAGCTGTCGGAGGAGGACCTGACCCGTCCTCCCATGCCGGTGACCCCCCTCGCCGGCGGCAGTGTGGAGCTGGAGCTGTCCCAGGCACAGACGGCGCTGGCCGACGCCCGCAGCCGCTATGACCACCTGTTGGGCCGCATCCGCGGGCTGGACCGCAGCAGCGATCTGACCGACCAACTATCTCAGAAGCGGGAGGAGCTGGCCCGCCTTCAGCAGGAGTATGATGCCATCACTCTGGCCATGACGGCCCTGGAGCAGGCCAATATTATCCTGAAAAACCGTTTTTCCCCCGCGCTGGGCGCACGGGCCGCAGAGATCTTCTCCGCCCTCACCGACGGTCGCTATGACAAGGTGCTGCTGAGCCAGGACATGGCTCTGTCCGCCGAGCAGTCCGGCGACCCCATGAGCCGCAGCATCCGCCTGCTGAGTCAGGGTGCCGCCGACCAACTATATCTGGCGGTACGCCTTGCTATCTGCGGCATGGTGCTGCCGGAGGAGAAGCACGTCCCGTTGATTCTGGACGACGCGCTGGTATCCTTCGATGACCGACGGCTCCGCGCCGCGCTGGATGTCCTGCTGGCCGAGAGCGAACAGCGTCAGATCCTGGTGTTCACCTGCCAGACGCGGGAGCGGGACTATCTGGCGGGGCATAAAAATGTTACTGTCCTGACATTATAGACTTGCCAGCGCCGCGATTTGGTGTTATACCTGTACGTACACCGATCATCCACCATGTTACCATTCACTACATTTATATAAGGAGAAGCAGTTATGAGCGATTGTACCCACGATTGCAGTACGTGCGGCGAGAGCTGCGCGGATCGCAAAAACGAAAGCCCCTTCCAGATCAAGCCTCTGCGGGAGGGCTGCCGCGTCGGTAAGGTCTACGGCGTGGTGTCCGGCAAGGGCGGCGTCGGCAAGTCCATGGTCACCAGCCAGCTGGCGGTGTCCGTCCGCCGTGAGGGCTACAACGTAGCCGTGCTGGACGCCGACATCACCGGCCCCTCCATTCCCAAGGCCTTCGGCATCCACGGCCGTGCCATGGCCCGCGGGGACGCCATCGTCCCCGTCACCACCGCCACCGGCATCCAGTTGATGTCCGTGAACCTGCTGCTGGAGCACGAGACGGACCCCGTCATCTGGCGCGGCCCCGTGATCGGCGGCGTGGTCCAGCAGTTCTGGGGCGACACCCTGTGGAACGACGTGGACTATATGTTCGTGGACATGCCCCCCGGCACCGGCGACGTGGCCCTCAACGTGTTCCAGACCCTGCCGGTGGACGGCGTCATCATCGTGGCGTCGCCGCAGGACCTGGTGTCCATGGTGGTGCAGAAGGCCGTAAAGATGGCCCAGATGATGCACATTCCCATCGTGGGTCTGGTGGAGAACATGAGCTACGTGCAGTGTCCCGACTGCGGCAAAAAGCTCTATATTTTCGGCGAGGGCAAGACGGAGGAGGCCGCCAAGGAGTACGGCCTGCCCCTGCTGGCCAAGATGCCCATCGACCCGCAGCTGGCCAAGCTGACGGACGACGGCTGCATCGAGCAGTTCGAAGGCCACTGGCTGGACGGCGTGGTGGACGCCATCCTTAAGAAGTAAAAAAATATCCCGCGGCAGTGAGTGCCGCGGGATATTTTTTTACTTCTTTTTCTTGCCCAGATACGCTTCCTTGATGGACTCATCGGCCAGCAGCTCCGCGCCGGTGCCGGACTTGGTGATGCACCCCGTCTCCAGCACGTAGGCGTAGTCCGCGATCTTCAGGGCCATATTGGCGTTCTGCTCGATGAGCAGTACCGTCATGCCCTGCTGGTTCACGGTACGGATAATGTCGAAGATACCCTGCACCACCAACGGCGCCAGGCCCAGCGACGGCTCATCCAGCATCAGCAGCTTGGGACGGCTCATCAGGGCCCGCCCCACAGCCAGCATCTGCTGCTCGCCGCCGGACAGGGTGCCCGCCTGCTGCCAGTGCCGCTCCTGCAGCCGCGGGAACAGGTCATACACCCACCGGATGTCCTTTTCGATGCCGTCCTTGTCCTTGCGCAGGTACGCGCCGATCTTCAGGTTTTCCAGCACCGTCAGGTTGGGGAACACCCGCCGCCCCTCGGGGGACTGGGCGATGCCCGCCTCCAGCACCTTGTTGATGGGCTTGCCCAGCAGCTCCTGCCCATCGTAGGTGACGGAACCGCTGTCCGCCTTCACAAGGCCCGATATGGTGCGCAGCGTGGTGGACTTACCGGCGCCGTTGGCGCCGATAAGCGTTACGATCTTGCCGTCCGGCACCTCCAGGCTGATGCCCCGCAGGGCACGGATGCCGCCGTAGGACACGTGGAGATCATCAATCTTCAGCATCGTCTGCCACCCCCAGATATGCGTCAATGACGCGCGCGTTGTTTTGGATCTCCTCCGGCGTGCCCTGTGCGATGAGCTCGCCGAAATCCAGCACATAGATACGGTCGGCGATGCCCATCACCAGATCCATGTGATGCTCGATGAGGAGGATCGTCTTGTGGAACTTCTCGCGGATCTCGCGGATGAACTCCGCCAGTTCCAGCGTCTCCTGCGGGTTCATGCCGGCAGCCGGCTCGTCCAGCAGCAGCAGCTTGGGGTCGGTGGCCAGCGCACGGGCGATCTCCAGCCGCCGCTGCTTGCCGTAGGGCAGGCTGGTGGCCAGCTCGTCCTTCACGTCCTCCAGGCCCACCACCCGCAGCAGCTCCAGCACCTCGGCGCGCTGCCGCGCCTCCTCCCTGGCGTTGAGCCGGAACATGGCGGTGAACATATTGCTGCTGCGCCGCAGGTGCTTGGCGATAAGCACGTTGTCGAACACGGTCATGGACTTCCACAGCCGGATGTTCTGGAATGTGCGGGCCATGCCCATTCTGGTCAGCTTATCGGGCGTGGGCTCCAGCACGGACTTGTAGTCCCCCAGGTGCTTGCCCTTATACTGGCGGCGCATCTTGCCGCGTGGGTGATTCTCCACCACCTTTTTCCCGTCGAACAGCACCTGCCCGTTGGTAGGCGCGTACACGCCGGTGATGACGTTGAACGCCGTGGTCTTGCCGGCGCCATTGGGGCCGATAAGGGCCACGATCTCGCCCTCATTGACCTCCATACTCAGATCGTCCACGGCTACCACACCGCCGAACTGCATGGTCACATTTTCCACGCGCAGCACGTTTTTCGTCTCACTCACTGTGCGTCACCGCCTTTCGCCGCACTCTTGCGGGTAAAGAAACGCCCGATCTTCCGGATGTCGTCATACACCGACACCTCGCGGGTGCCCATGATGCCCTTGCGGAAGAACAGCACCACGATCATGATCAGCACGGAGAACACCACCATGCGGAAGCCGTAGCCCAGCAGGGGTACCCGTGCGCCCGACGCAGTGTACGTCTCCAGATCCAGGAACCGCAGCCACCACTCGCTGCTGGCGTAGTAGATGAACGCCGCAATGACGGAGCCGGACACGGAGCCGATGCCGCCCACCACCACCACCAGCAGGATCTGATATGTCATGCTGGTGGTAAAGGACACGGAGGACACCGATGTGTTGCACATGGCCAGCATGGCGCCGGCCACGCCGCAGAAGAAGGAGCTGACCACGAAGGAGATCATCTTGTGCCGCGCCAGATTGATGCCCATGGCCTCGGCGGCGATCTCGTCGTCGCGGATGGCCTTGAACGCCCGCCCGTAGGTGGAGTTGATGAGCAGCACGATCAGCAGGATGCACACGCCGGCAATGGCGGCGTAGGGCATCACGCTTTTCGGCGCGGTAAAGTTATTCAGCGGGTCGGGGCCGTTGGTCAGCGGGCCGAACTGGCTGAGCTGCACCAGGCCGCGGACGATCTCCGCGAATCCCAGCGTGGCGATGGCCAGATAGTCGCTCTTCAGCCGCAGCACAGGCAGGCCGATGAGGAATGCGAAGAACGCGGCCACCACACCTGCCGCCAGCAGCGCCAGCACCAGCGGCATCTGAAACTGCACCAGACTGTCGCCGTAGTTGCGGAACACGGTGCTCCGCAGCTCCACAGGGATGGTCAGAATGGCATAGGCATACGCGCCCAGCAGCATGAAGCCCGCCTGGCCCAGCGAGAACAGGCCGGTAAAGCCGTTGAGCAGGTTCATGGCCACCGCCGCCAGTGCGAAGGTACATACCTTCCGCAGCACGGGGAACCACATGGAGCTGGACGGCGCGAAGGCGTCCACGCATCCCACCAGCGCCACCAGCACCGCCACCAAAATGAGGTTGCAGATGGTGCGCTTGTTTTTCTCCCAAAATGTCGTTTTCATCCTCTCACACCTTCTCCGTCGTTTTCTCTCCGAAGAGGCCCGTGGGTTTGATGACCAGAATGATAATCAGCAGTGCAAACGAGATAACATCGCTGAAATCTGCCAGTCCGAAGGCTTTTGCCAGGCTCTCCACCACGCCAATGAGCAGTGCGCCCACCACAGCGCCGGGCACGGAGCCGATGCCGCCCACCACAGCGGCGATAAACGCCTTGATGCCCGGGGTGGAGCCTGCCATGTGGTTGATGCCGGTGTTCTTGGCGAAGTACAGCAGCGCCCCCACCGCCGCCAGGAACGAGCCGATGATGAACGTCATGGAGATGACGCGGTTGATCTTCACGCCCATGAGCTGCGCCGTCTCAAAATCCTTGGACACGGCCCGCATGGACATACCGAATTTGGTGTGGTTGATAATAATCACCAGAATGACCATCAGCACCACCGCTGCCAGTGGGGAGATGAACACCGCCAGCTTGTCCTTCACGCCGAACACGCGGACGCTCTGGCTGATAAGGGGGATATCGGGGAACTGCTTGGCCAGGCCGCCGGTGACGTAGCACACCAGATTCTGCAGCAGATAGCTGACGCCGATGGCGGAGATCATCACGGACATCCGCGGCGCGGTGCGCAGCGGGGAATAGGCGCATTTTTCGATGGCAAAGCCCACAAACACCGTCAGGGCGATCATGATGAGGATGGTCACCCACATAGGCATAGTGGGGAAGGAGGCCGCCAGATAGATCATCATGATGCCCGACAGCATGAACAGGTCGCCGTGGGCGAAGTTGATGAGCTTCAGGATGCCGTACACCATGGTGTAGCCGATGGCCACCAGCGCGAACTGTCCGCCTGTGGCGAGCCCTCGGATCAGATAAGGAGTCAGATTCATGTATGTCACCTCTCAAACCGAAAGAAGTACGGTGGCGCGGACCACCGTACTTCTGTGGGTCAAATCAGAATGGTCACGCAGCCGCCACCATGTCCCAGGCGAACTGAGCCATGACGGAGCCCTGGAACGGATCCAGGAAGCAGATGCGGAAGTACCAGTCGTGACCGTCGGTGACGGACGCGTTGGTGCAGGACACGCCGATGGCGGGGATCTGGGCCTCAGCGAAGGTATCTGCCGCAGCGATGGACACGCCGGAGCCGTAGGAGCCCAGGGAGATCATAGCGCCTGCGGAGACGATGGAGGAAGCGGCGGACACCGCGTTCTCCTCCAGAGAGCCGTTGTCGGAGACGTACAGCTCCACAGTGTACTCCTCACCGGCAATGTCGATCTTATTGTCCAGAGAGTTGGCATACTTGATGCCCAGCACTTCCTGCTTGCCGCCGCCGCCGTTGTTGCCGGTCAGAGGCTCATACACGCCGATGACGATCTTGTGGTTGACGGTATCCAGCTTCACGCCGGCGGCATCGCCATAGTCAAAGCCGGTGGCCTGCGTGTCATCGTTCTGGACCTCCTGGGTCTTGACGAACTCGAACTTGGAGCCGTCGGCTGCGGCCTTCTTGATGTAGGCGCAGTTCTTGATGGCATCGCCGGTGTAGTTGAACTGGATCTTGCCGGTAACGGCGTCGTCATAGGTCAGGGTCCACAGCGCTCTGGCCACGTCCACGGAGGTCAGGTCAGCGCCCTTGGCCTCGGCCGCAGCGCGGATGGCCGCCATGGCCACGTTGTAGGCGTCAAAGCCCAGTGCGGAGACAGCCGCCACAATGTCGTTGCCGCCATTGTCGTTGTAGGCGTCGGAGTTGGCGTTCAGCCATGCCTTGAAGCCGTCAACGAACTCGGACGCGGCGCTGGAAGCGGAGTCGTTCTCATCAAAGAAAGTAGAGCAGTACACGTTCAGCCCGGTGTTGGCCATGCCGTCCAGAATGACGGAGGACTCCCAGGTGTCACCGGCCATGATGGGGCACTCCACGCCCAGGTCGTTGGCCTGGGGCAGCAGGCTGGATGCCACGGTGATGGAGTTGGGGGCAAAGATCACATCGGCGTCCTTATCAATGGCCTTCTGCAGATAGTCGGAGAAGTTGGTGGTGTTGGTGGGGAAGGTCTCCATCACAACGGTGCCGCCCAGCTTCTCAAAGGCGGTCTGGAAGCTGCTGGCCAGACCCAGAGAATAGGTGTCGCCTTTCTCGGCCAGCACATAGGCCACGGGGGCGCTGCCGTCGGAGCCCTTGTTGTCGTCATCGGAGCCCTGGCTGTCGCCGCCCTGCTGGCCGCAGGCCACCAGGCTCAGCGCCATGACCAGCGCCAGAAGCATCGCAAAAAACTTCTTCATTTCATTTTCCTCCTATGCTTTCTCCGGAGGACCATCCCAAATGGGTCCTCCATAGAATGCCCCCATTTTATCGGAACTCCCCTGCGATTACAACTGTGAGTTGCTCCGAAAAATCGTGCCGCTTTTCCCCGGAAGGCCTTGATTTCTCCGGCTTTTCCGCCGCTTTTGTCTCCCCGCCGCGTACATTTGCCGTTATTTTCCGGCATACTTCCCCGACATCTGTCCTCCACTCGCAGACACGCTTTTCGTCATTTTGCCCAAAGCTCTATTATTTTTCCCTATAATCAGCCCTTCCGTCCTCGCTATTTGCACAAAAGAGGCCCTGCGGCGCTGCCGCAGGGCCTCTTTTTCTCATTTTTTGCGCGGACCTTTACCGTTCCTCCGATGCCTGCCCGCCGGCGAAATAGCTCTCGAAGGTCTCGGCGTCCATGGTCTCGTGGACCAGCAGATACTCCGCCACGGCCACCAGCTGCTCGCGGTTGGCCGTCAAGATCCGGCGGCACTGGTCGTAAGCGCTGTCGATGATGGCGCGGATCTCCTCGTCCATCTCCGCCGCCGTTTTCTCCGAGTAGGGACGGGTGTGGCCCATGGACTTGCCGATAAACACCTCATCGGTGCCTGCGTCGAAGGCCACGTTGCCCAGCTTTTCCGACATGCCGTAGGTGCCCACCATCTTTCTGGCAATGGCCGTGGCCCGCTGGATGTCACTGGACGCGCCGGTGGAGATATCACCCAAAATCAGTTCCTCCGCGGCGCGGCCGCCCAGCAGGGATACGATCTGCTGGGTCATATACGCCTTGGAGCGGTAGGACCGGTCCTCCTCCGGCAGGAAGATGGTCATGCCGCCCGCCTGTCCCCGGGGCACGATGGTGATCTGGTGTACCGGATCGTGATCGGGCAGGGCGTGGATGACCACGGCGTGGCCCGCCTCGTGGTAGGCGGTGAGCTTCCGCTCTATCTCGGGGATCACGCGGCTGCGCTTTTCCGGACCAGCGATGACCTTGATGACCGCTTCATGGATGACATCCTCGGTGATGAGCTTCTGGTCCCGCCGGCCGGCCAGCAGCGCCGCCTCGTTCAGCAGATTCTCCAGATCCGCGCCGGTGAAGCCCGCGGTGCTGCGGGCCACGCGGCCCAGATCCACATCCTCCGCCAGCGGCTTGCCGCGGGCGTGGATCTTCAGAATGTCCTCCCGTCCCTTAATGTCGGGCAGCCCCACATATACCTGCCGGTCAAAGCGCCCGGGCCGCAGCAGCGCGGGGTCCAGGATGTCCACGCGGTTGGTGGCGGCCAGCACCACCACGCCCTCATTGACGGCGAAGCCGTCCATCTCCACCAGCAGCTGGTTCAGCGTCTGCTCGCGCTCATCGTGTCCGCCGCCCAGACCGCTGCCGCGCTGACGGCCCACCGCGTCGATCTCGTCAATAAACACGATGGCCGGCGCCTGCTTCTTGGCCTGCTCAAACAGGTCGCGGACGCGGCTGGCGCCCACGCCCACATACATCTCCACAAAGTCGGAGCCGGAGATGGACAGATATGCCACGTCCGCCTCCCCCGCCACGGCCTTGGCCAGCAGGGTCTTGCCGGTGCCCGGAGGGCCCACCAGCAGCACGCCCTTGGGGATGTGCGCCCCCAGTGCCGTATACTTCTCGGGGTCCCGCAGGAACTGGACGATCTCCTCCAGCTCCTCCTTCTCCTCATCGGCGCCGGCCACGTCCTGAAATGTCACCTTCTTGCTGCCCGTGGGTAAGCTCTGGGTGCGGGCCTCGCCGAAGCGGGCCATCTTGTCGTTGGCCGCCGCACCGCCGCCGTTCATCCGGTTCATCAGGTTCAGCAGCAGGATGAATCCCATGATCGCCAGTACATAGGGCAGCAGCACCTGCACCCAGTTGGTGGAGTGGTCGGCGTGGTAGTCGTAGGCCTCGATGATGCCCGCCTTGTTCTGCTCCACCACCAGATCGTTGAGATCCTCGTAAAACGTCTCAAAGCTGTACAGCTCGCAGGTGGCGGTGGTGCCGTCCCGCAGGCTGGCGGTGAGCCGCTCATTCTCAATGGCGAAGGACTGCACCTTCTCCTCCGTGAACAGCGAGCGCAGCTGGCTGTACGAAATGTCTCCGGCGCGGCGCATATTGCCCGCCAGATACCCCACGAATACTACCACAAGGACTACCAGCAGCAGGCCGGTCGCCCCGAATCGTCTTCTTTCCAAAACCTTACGCCCCCTTTATCCGATCCACCGCACGCCCTGCCAGCTCTGGCCGGAGCCGATGGAGATGGCCAGCAGCATCCGGCCCTGCACCTGCGATACCGGAATGTACGGCTCCCGCAGATACCGGCTGTCATGAGAGCCTGTGCGGTTGTCGCCCATCACGAAAATGCAGCCCTCCGGCACCTGAAACGTGTCCTTTTCGCTCTGTGTGATACCGCTGACCGGCAGATAGTCCTCGTCCAGCTTCTCTCCGTTGATATAGACGAAGCCGCCCTCAAAGGACACCGTCTCTCCGGGCAGTCCCACCACCCGCTTCACCAGCACGTGGCCCATCTCCTCGTCCCAGAACGTGACGATGTTGCCCCGCTGCGGCGCCGGATCGCTGACCAGATAGGGCAGCCGCCAGCCTACCAGCAGCGATTTGGTGGGAATGGTGGTCTCCATGGAGCCGCTGGGCACGTAGGCCAGCTGCAGCAGCACGCGGAAGATGAGCACTACCACCGCCAGCGTCACCAGCAGATAGCCGTAGTCGCTCCACAGCCGCTTCCACCGGCTCTGCACCGGTGCCGCGCCGCTCTCCGGCACGTCCGCCGCAGGCATCTTCCCCTGCGCCGTATCGTTCCGCGCCGCGTCCGCCCTGTTCCGGGCCAGACGCTTGCCGCCTTTGTCTTCCATATGGTCTCCTTTCGCCGCCGGATGACTATACGAATTGTATAACCACTCGTGGAAAATTACGTTTTGTTATGCTATCCGATCCAGCGGACACCCTGCCAGCTCTGGCCGGAGCCGATGGAGAACGCCAGCAGCATCCGCCCCTGGATGGATGCCGCCGGTATATACGGCTCCTGCAGCAGACGGCTGTCCTTGGACCACTCGCGGTTGTCGCCCATCACGAACACGCAGCCCTCCGGCACCTGGAACGTCTTGTCGCACAGGGTCTCCACGCCCTCCGGCAGATAGTCCTCGCCCAGCTGCGCCCCGTCGATATACACATCGCCGCCCTCGAAGGACACCGTCTCCCCGGGCAGTCCCACCACCCGCTTCACCAGCACCTCACCCTCCTCGTCGTTCCAGAACGTAACGATAGCGCCCCGCTGGGGCACGGGGTCGGCCACTGCATAGGGCAGCCGCCACCCCACCACCAGTGATCGGGTGGGGATGGTGGTCTCCATGGACGCGGTGGGCACGTAGATGAGCTGCAGCAGCACCCGCAGCAGGAACAACATCACCGCCGCCGTGACGACCAGATAGCCCCAGTCGTCCCACAGCCGCCGCCACCGGCTCTTTCCCGCCGGTGCGCCGCCTGCCGCAGCCTGCTCCGCTATCGCCGCACCATCCGGTGCGCCGCCTGCCAGCCGTTTGCCGCCCTTGTCCCTCATCTGTCTGCGTCCCCCGTTCTCTATACGATGCGTATATAAAATACGCCGTTTTACTTGCTGTATACCTCCGGCTTCAGCACGCCGATGTAGGGCATGTTGCGGTACTGCTGGGCGTAGTCCAGCCCGTAGCCCACTACGAACTCGTCGGGCACCTCGAAGCCCACATAATCGGCCTTGATAGGCTTTTCCCGCCGCGCCGGCTTATCCAGCAGGGTAGCGATGGTAACGGACGCCGCGCCCTTGGTCCTGAGATAGTCCGTCAGGAACGCCAGCGTGTTGCCGGAGTCCAGAATGTCCTCCACCACGATGATGTCGCGGCCGCTGATGTCCCGCTGCAGATCGCGGGTGATCTGCACCACGCCGGAGGACTTGGTCCCGTTGTTGTAGGAGGACACGCCGATAAACTCCAGCTCGCTCTTGAGCTGGGCCGCCCGCACCAGGTCCGCCATAAAGATGAAGCAGCCGTTCAGCACGCCCACGAACATGGGGTTTTTATCGCGGAACGCATCATAGATCTCCTCGCCCAGTTTCGCCACGCGGGTCTTGATCTCTTCCTCAGACAGCAGGACCTTCAGAATATCCTGATCCATATTGCTCTTCGCCATACCGTTTTGTCCTCCGTTAGCTTTCTCTCATTATAATATAATATATGCCCTCGCCGGATGGCTCC
>ULTJ01014871.1_pt1 | contig 11130 bp, 11 predicted proteins | sample 1957491 | NCBI WGS metagenome assembly ULTJ01 (sample SAMEA4835731, study PRJEB28245) | human gut metagenome | biome: gut microbiome; material: fecal sample | place: Denmark | collected 2008 | reverse complement strand
CGTGGCGGTTTGGGTAATACCCATTTCAAAACAGCTACCCGGCAAGCTCCCCGTTTTGCACAACCGGGTGAACCGATGCAGGAAATGACGGTAATCATGGAATTGAAGCTATTGGCAGATGTGGGTTTGGTAGGTTTCCCCAATGCGGGCAAATCAACTTTACTCTCTGCCGTATCTTCTGCCAAACCAAAGATTGCCAACTATCCGTTTACTACGTTGGAGCCGAACTTAGGAATAGTGTCTTATCGTGACGGCAAATCGTTCGTTATGGCTGATATTCCGGGCATCATCGAAGGTGCCAGTGCCGGCAAGGGCCTAGGGTTGCGCTTTTTGCGTCACATTGAGCGTAATTCATTGTTACTGTTCATGATACCGGCAGACAGCGACGATATCCGCAAAGAATATGACATATTACTGAACGAGTTGCGCACTTTCAATCCCGAAATGCTTGACAAGCAACGGGTACTCGCCATCACAAAATCCGACATGCTCGACCAGGAGCTGATGGACGAAATTGAGCCGACATTGCCCGAAAACATTCCCCATATATTCATTTCCGCTATTTCCGGTATGGGTATCTCCGTACTGAAAGATATTCTGTGGGAAGAATTGAACAAGGAAAGCAACAAGATAGAAGGCAAGGTAGAAAGTATAGCCCATCGTGCCAAGGACTTGAGCCACCTGCAACAAGAGCTGGAGGAAGAAGGTGAAGACGAGGAACTCGGTTACGAATATATCGATGATGACGAGGAAATAGAAGACCTCGAAGACTTTGAATATGAAGAAGAGGACTGGGAGGAAGACGAAAAATGATTTCCCTCACGAAGGATAAAAGTATGTTGGGATATGAGGTGCTTGCCCCGTATCCCAACATTTTTGGTTTTGTAACCACCCGCCACGGAGGATACAGCCGGGGAAACTATGCCTCCTTCAATTGTACATCCTATACAGGAGACGACGCTGAATGCGTGTGCCGGAACCGGGAGTTGCTATGTAAATCACTACCGGGAACCCTTGAAGAATTAATTATCCCGTTTCAAACGCACGGAACAAAAGCGCTTGTCATTGATGCGACCTACCTGCATGCAGCAGAAGAGGAACGTCAGGCGATGTTACAAGGTATTGACGCTTTGATTACCCGTGAGCCTGGCTGTTGCATCTGTGTCTCTACGGCAGATTGCATTCCTATATTATTATTTGATAAAGAGCACCAGGCAGTGGCTGCCGTCCATGCCGGATGGCGGGGAACGGTGAACTATATCCTCGGGCATACCCTTGACAGGATGCGTGCACTCTACGGTACAGATGGCAAAGACATCATCGCTTGCATCGGTCCCGGAATCTCCCTTCCGGCTTTTGAGGTGGGCGATGAGGTATATGAAGCATTCCGCGAAACCGGCTTTCCTATGGAATATATTTCGGAATGGAAACCGGAAACGCATAAACATCACATAGATTTGTGGGCAGCCAACCGACTACAGTTACTGGACTTCGGCGTGCCGGACAAACAAATAGAGGGCGCAGGTATCTGTACCTACCAACAACATGAAGACTTTTTCTCGGCACGACGACTGGGCATACATTCCGGACGTATCCTGTCGGGAATCATGATAAAAGAATAAAAAGAAGGATATTGAGTATGTATAACATCACGGTATCAGAAGAAATAAAAAAAGCCTGCCCCATTTTCAAGGGAGCGGTTGTTTACGCAGAAGTTATCAATACAACATTCAGTGAGGGGCTTTGGGAAGAAATCAATGCATTCGCCCAAGAGTTGATTTCCACAACCGAACCGGAAGATATCAAACAGCAACCTGCCATTGCCGCTACCCGCGAGGTATACAAACGATGCGGCAAAGACCCAAGCCGCTACCGTCCTTCGGCAGAAGCGTTACGCCGCCGCTTGATGCGTGGTCTAGCACTTTATCAAATCGATACGCTGGTAGACCTTATCAATCTCGTTTCTCTCCGCACCGGATACTCCATAGGCGGTTTCGATGCAGATAAGATACAAGGAACCAATCTCGAACTGGGTATCGGCCATGCAGAAGAACCTTTCGAAGGTATCGGCCGCGGAGTACTGAATATAGAGGGATTACCCGTTTATCGTGATGATGCAGGGGGCATCGGGACTCCCACCAGCGACAATGAACGTACCAAAATGGACCGTGGAACAAAACATATACTTGCCATCGTAAATGGATACAGCGGACAAGACGGATTGAAAGAAGCGGCTGAAATGATACAGGAGCTTTTAAAGAAATACGCTTCTTCGGATGGTGGTGTTGTACAATACTTTGAATAGCAAAAAAATAATACAGGGAACAGCTTGAGTATCCAAACGTTTCACTACATTTGCAAAACGTTTCACCTAAAAAACGAATTGAACTTTAAAACATATCAATGATAGAAAAACTGATTGTTCTTGAGGATATCGACCCGGTTATCTTTTATGGCGTAAACAACGCCAATATGCAATTGATTAAAGCCTTGTATCCCAAACTCCGCATTGTTGCCCGAGGCAATGTCATCAAAGTGCTGGGAGACGAAGAGGAAATGTGTGCTTTCGAAGAAAATATCACGAAACTGGAAAAGTATTGCGCCGAATACAATTCGCTGAAAGAGGAAGTGATTATAGACATCATCAAAGGCAATGCGCCGCAGGCTGAAAAGTCGGGTAATGTCATTGTCTTCAGTGTAACCGGAAAGCCGATAATCCCGCGTAGTGAGAACCAGTTGAAGTTGGTGGAGGGATTTGCCAAGAACGATATGCTGTTTGCTATCGGCCCCGCAGGTTCCGGTAAGACTTATACCGCCATCGCACTTGCCGTCAGGGCATTGAAGAATAAAGAAATCAAGAAAATTATCCTTAGCCGTCCAGCGGTAGAAGCCGGAGAAAAACTCGGCTTTCTGCCCGGTGACATGAAGGACAAGATAGACCCGTACCTGCAACCGCTCTATGACGCCTTGCAGGATATGATACCTGCCGCGAAACTGAAAGAATACATGGAATTGAACATTATTCAGATTGCCCCCCTCGCCTTTATGCGCGGACGCACGCTGAATGATGCCGTTGTCATTCTGGACGAAGCGCAAAACACTACCACCCAGCAAATCAAGATGTTCCTTACCCGCATGGGTACGAATACCAAGATGATTGTAACGGGAGACATGACGCAGATTGATTTACCGCAGTCGCAAACATCCGGTTTGGTACAAGCCCTGAAGATATTAAAGGGAGTGAAAGGTATCAGTTTCATCGAACTGAACAAAAAAGATATTGTGCGGCATAAGCTTGTCACTCAGATTGTAGAAGCATACGAACGTTTTGATAAGGAAGCGAAAGCCGAACGGGAAAGGCGAAAAGCAGAAAGTGAGAAATAACACTATGCTTAGGAGGACAAAACCATTATAGATATTACATGAACTTTATAAAATAAGAAAAATGAAAGCATTAACTAAAACAGATTTCAATTTTCCGGGACAGAAGAGCGTATATCACGGAAAAGTACGCGATGTGTACAACATCAATGGTGAAAAGTTAGTTATGGTTGCCACTGACCGTATCTCTGCTTTTGACGTAGTTTTGCCGAAAGGTATTCCATTCAAAGGACAGATGCTGAACCAGATTGCAGCTAAGTTCCTAGATGCTACTACTGACATTTGCCCCAACTGGAAAATGGCTACTCCGGACCCTATGGTTACGGTAGGTGTGATGTGCGAAGGTTTCCCTGTAGAAATGATTGTACGCGGTTATCTCTGTGGTAGCGCATGGCGTGCTTACAAAAGCGGTGTTCGCGAAATCTGTGGCGTGAAATTGCCCGAAGGCATGAAAGAAAATCAGAAATTCCCCGAACCCATCATCACTCCGACCACCAAGGCAGAAATAGGTGAGCATGACGCTGATATCTCTAAGGAAGAAATTCTGGCTAAAGGGCTGGCTACTCCCGAAGAATATGCCATCCTCGAAAAGTATACAATGGCACTCTTCAATCGTGGTACTGAAATCGCAGCAGAACGTGGACTGATATTAGTGGATACGAAGTATGAATTCGGTAAACACGATGGCAAGATTTATCTGATGGACGAAATTCATACTCCTGACTCCAGCCGTTATTTCTATTCAGAAGGTTACGAAGAACGTTTTGCCAAAGGTGAGCCCCAGAAGCAACTTTCCAAAGAATTCGTACGCGAATGGTTGATGGATAATGGTTTCCAAGGCAAGGAAGGGCAACAGGTTCCTGAAATGACAGATGAAATCGTTACTTCTATCAGCGAACGTTACATTGAGTTGTACGAACACATCACCGGCGAGAAATTCGTAAAAGAAGACACCAGCAATATCGCCGAAAGAATTGAGAAGAATGTAAATAATTACTTGAAGTAATTAAAAAAACGCGTGAACTACCCGCAAGAACATATCAAGCCTTACGGTAAAGAAGGGAAGAAGAGTGAGCAAGTCGAAGAAATGTTCGACAATATCGCCCCCGCCTACGATAAGCTGAACCATACTCTATCTATGGGTATAGACCGAAGCTGGCGTAGGAAGGCGATTAATGCCCTCCGGCCTTTTCATCCGCAACGCATCATGGATGTGGCAACCGGCACAGGCGATTTCGCCATCCTTGCGTGCCGGGAACTTCAGCCTGATACTCTGATAGGCACCGATATCTCGGAAGGAATGATGAATGTGGGTCGTGAGAAAGTAAAACAGGCGCACCTCTCGGACAAGATTTCTTTTGCCCGGGAGGATTGCACCTCCCTCTCGTTTGCCGATGGAAGTTTCGACGCCATAACCGTGGCTTTCGGAGTCCGCAATTTTGACGGACTGGATAAAGGACTCTCGGAGATGTGCCGTGTATTAGTGCCCGGTGGCCATCTCGTTATTCTGGAACTTTCTACCCCGGATCGTTTTCCGATGAAGCAACTCTTCACCGTTTATTCCAAAGTCGTCATTCCCCTGCTCGGCAAATGTATTTCGAAAGACAACAGTGCCTATACTTATCTGCCCCAAAGCATTCGCGCATTTCCGCAAGGAGAAGTCATGCAGGAAGTTATACACAGGGCAGGATTCAATGAAGTCCATTTCAGACGGTTGACTTTCGGAATATGTACTTTATATATCGCTAAGAAATAGCCACTATTCTTTCCCTTTTAACACACACCCGAATATGCAGAAATATGGTTTAATCGGTTACCCGCTGAAACATTCGTTTTCCATCGGATATTTCAATGAGAAATTCAAAGCTGAAAACATTGATGCTGAATATGTAAACTTTGAGATTCCCAATATTAATGATTTTATGGAAGTAATAGAGGAAAATCCCAACCTTTGCGGACTGAACGTGACCATCCCTTACAAGGAGCAAGTCATTCCTTTCCTCGATGAACTGGATAAAGACACCGCTAAAATCGGTGCGGTCAACGTTATCAAAATTATTCGTCTCCCCAAAGGAAAAGTGAAACTCGTAGGATATAATTCGGATATCATCGGATTCACTCAATCTATCGAGCCTCTGCTGGAACCGCATCACAAAAAGGCATTGATACTCGGCACAGGTGGAGCATCGAAAGCCGTATACCGTGGCTTAATCAATCTTGGGATAGAAAGTACATTCGTTTCGCGCACCAAGAAAGATGACAAGTATCTGACTTACGAGGAACTGACTCCGGAAGTTATGGCAGAGCATACAGTTATAGTGAACTGTACTCCTGTCGGCATGTTCCCCAAGGTAGATTTTTGCCCTAATATCCCTTACGAATTGCTTACTCCCAACCATTTGCTCTACGATTTGTTATACAATCCAAACGAAACACTCTTCATGAAGAAAGGCGCAGCACAGGGTGCAGTTACTAAAAACGGACTCGAAATGTTGTTGCTGCAAGCTTTTGCCGCATGGGAGATTTGGAATAAATAATAATGTCTTTTTATGAGAAAAGTATTCAAATACGGTCTTGTCGGACTGTTGGTGGTGATTATCATCGCCATTGTCGGGGGTAGTTTCTATATGCTCAGTTTCTCTCTGACGCCGGAACATAACAAGGGGAAAGACATTCCCGGTTCCTACGAATATATGCTTAGAGAATATCCTCATATCAAGCCGTGGTTGGACAGCTTGCAAACTGTCGGTGCCTTGCGGGATACTTTTATCATCAATCCGGAAGGACGACAATTGCACGCTATTTTTGCCGCCGCACCTGAACCGACCGACAGAACGGCAGTCATCGTGCACGGTTATACAGATGATGCCATCCGCATGTTGATGATAGGTTATCTTTATAATAAAGAGTTAAAATACAACATACTTCTCCCCGACCTGCAAGATCAAGGTTTGAGTGAAGGTCCGGCTATTCAAATGGGCTGGAAAGACCGGTTAGATGTATTGCGCTGGATGAAAATTGCCAATGATATCTTTAAAAAATGGTATGAGGTGAAAACAGACAGTATGTTTAGCAGCGTATATGAATATACACAAATGGTGGTACACGGAATTTCCATGGGAGCCGCAACTACCATGATGGTATCCGGAGAGCCTCAACCTGATTTTGTGAAATGTTTTGTAGAAGATTGCGGTTACACCAGCGTATGGGATGAATTCTCTTACCAATTGAAAGATATGTTCGGATTGCCCGCTTTCCCTTTAATGTATAGCACCAGCTTGTTGTGCAACGCTAAATATGGATGGAACTTCCAAGAGGCATCTTCACTGAAACAAGTAGAGAAAAGTAAACTTCCCATGCTTTTTATTCATGGCGATGCAGATACGTATGTACCTACCTGGATGGTTTATCCGCTATATGAAGCCAAGTCGGAACCCAAAGAATTATGGATTGTTCCCGGTGCCACTCACGCCATGTCTTATAAAGACCATCCAGGGGAATACACGGAACGAGTGAAGAATTTCATAGGAAAATACATCCATTGATGTGATTTTTCTTATCTTCGTTGCGACAAATTAGACAGTATGAAACGAACTATTGCTATAGCATTCTTCTTGTGCCTGCTCATTTCTTTGCAGGCACAGCAGATTTACACCACCCAAAACATTCCCAAGGTACACCTTCAAGACAAGACACGTTACGTTTGTAATCCTGCCGGTATTCTCTCGACAGCAGCTTGTGACAGTATAGACCGTATGCTGTATGCATTGGAACAGCAGACAGGCATTGAGACTGTGGTCGCCGTAGTCCCTTCCATCGGCAATGAAGATTGTTTTGACTTCTCACACCGGTTGCTCAATGAATGGGGGGTAGGAAAAAAGGAAAAGAATAACGGCTTAGTCATCTTACTCGTAACCGACCAGCGTTGTGTCCAGTTCTACACCGGATATGGGCTGGAAGGCGACTTGCCTGATGCCATCTGCAAACGTATCCAGACACAATATATGATTCCTTATTTGAAGGATGGAGATTGGAATGCCGGTATGGTGGCGGGTGTACGCGCAGTTTGTGCCCGACTGGATGGAAGCATGGAAAACGATACAACCGGAGATGAGGAAAGCAACCCTATTGCTTTAACCCTGATATTGATAAGCATTATCATCATATCCATAACAGCCGCATTTTTAAAAGCCCGCGCTGCTAATAAATGTCCAAACTGCGGACAACATAAATTGCAACGCAGTGGCAGTACCCTTGTTTCACGCCGTAACGGAGTGAAAACGGAAGACGTGACTTATACCTGCCGTAATTGCGGACACCGGATAGTACGTCGCCAGCAATCGTATGATGAAAACTACCGTGGCGGAGGTGGCGGAGGCCCTGTCATCTTCGGTGGAGGCTTCGGTGGTGGAGGCGGAGGATTTAGCGGTGGCAGCTTCGGCGGAGGTATGGGAGGCGGCGGAGGCGCCGGTTCGCGCTTCTAAATGATAATTTAATGAAGAACTAAAAATGAAGAATGAAGAATTACCTTGCGGCATGCTTGCATAGCGCAGCCAAATTCTTCATTCTTCATTCTTAATTCTTCATTTCCCTTAATTCCCATTTACTAAAATAACAAAATTATATAATCACTTAACAAAAAAGAAAATGAAGAAATCAAGCATTATCATCCTTGTAATTATAGCCCTTCTCGCAATATGGGGTGTAACCGGCTATAACAGTCTTGTCACCATGGACGAAAACGTCAGTGGACAATGGTCTAACGTTGAAACCCAATACCAGCGCCGTGCCGACCTGATACCTAATCTTGTAAATACGGTCAAAGGATATGCCTCACATGAGAAAGAAACTCTTGAAGGTGTTGTGGAAGCACGCAGCAAAGCTACCCAAATCACAGTTGATGCCGATAATCTGACTCCTGAAAAGCTGGCTGAATACCAGAAAGCTCAAGGTGCGGTAACTTCCGCCCTCGGTAAGTTGCTTGCCATCAGTGAAAATTATCCTGATTTGAAAGCCAATCAGAACTTCCTGGAACTACAGGCACAGCTGGAAGGAACGGAAAATCGCATCAACGTAGCCCGCACCAACTTCAACAATGCGGCGAAAAACTTCAATACAGCTATTCGCCGATTCCCGAAAAACATTCTTGCCGACCTTTTCGGTTTTGAAAAGCGCGTTTATTTTGAAGCTGCCGAAGGTACCGAACAAGCTCCCGCAGTACAGTTTTAACGTTACAAATATCCCTCTTACAAGCGAGACACAAAGGCGAGAAACTTTGTGTCTCGCTTTGTGTTGTAGAAGATTAGATGTATCTTTGCACAATCAATTGATAATAAACATACATATCTCATGAGTAATCAACGATACATGATGCGAGGCGTCAGCGCATCAAAAGAAGATGTGCACAACGCCATCAAGAACATCGACAAAGGTATTTTTCCGCAGGCTTTCTGCAAAATAATCCCTGACATTTTGGGCGGAGACCCTGAGTATTGTAACATTATGCATGCCGACGGTGCAGGTACAAAATCGAGCCTGGCATACATGTACTGGAAAGAGACAGGTGATATTTCCGTATGGAAAGGTATTGCCCAGGATGCACTGATTATGAATATAGACGACCTGCTTTGTGTAGGCGCAGTGGATAATATCCTGGTTTCCTCTACTATAGGCCGTAACAAACTGCTTGTTCCGGGTGAAGTTATCTCCGCCATCATCAACGGTACGGATGAATTGCTTGCCGAACTTCGTGAAATGGGTGTAGGCGTTTATGCTACCGGTGGTGAAACAGCCGATGTAGGCGACTTGGTACGTACCATTATCGTAGACTCTACGGTAACTTGCCGCATGAAGCGTGCCGATGTTATCAATAATGCCAATATCCGTCCGGGAGACGTGATTGTAGGTTTGGCATCTTACGGCCAGGCAACCTACGAGAAAGAATACAACGGCGGTATGGGTAGTAACGGTTTGACGAGTGCCCGTCACGATGTATTCGCCAAATACCTGGCAGAAAAATATCCTGAGAGCTATGACAAGGCAGTACCCGATGAACTGGTTTACAGCGGTAAATTGAAATTGACGGACAGCGTGGAAGACAGTCCGCTGGATGCCGGTAAACTGGTACTCTCCCCTACCCGTACGTATGCACCGGTAGTAAAGAAATTGCTTGACGCACTTCGTCCCGATATTCACGGTATGGTACATTGCTCCGGCGGTGCGCAGACCAAAGTATTGCACTTCATAGGCGATAACTGCCGCGTAGTGAAGGATAATCTTTTCCCTGTTCCGCCTTTATTCAAGACCATCAAAGAACAGAGCGACACGGATTGGAGCGAAATGTACAAGGTATTCAATATGGGACATCGTCTTGAAGTTTACCTCTCACCCGAACATGCGGAAGAAGTAATCGCTATCAGCAAGAGCTTCAACATTGATGCTCAAATTGTGGGACGCATTGAAGAGAGTGATAAAAAAGAATTGATTATCAAGAGTGAATTCGGAGAATTCAGATATTAATCGAGAATTTATTTCAAAAAGACAATAACTGGAATACAAAATTAATGGATAGCAAGACACCCTATATTATCAGTGGTTGCAATGGTGCAGGCAAAACAACTGCCTCATACACCATACTACCTGATATATGGCAGTGTTACGAATTTGTCAATGCCGATGAAATAGCTAAAGGACTATCTCCTTTGAATCCCGAAAGTGTAGCTATTGAAGCAGGAAGACTAATGCTTGAAAGAATAGAATCTCTACTCAAAGCCAATAAAACATTCTCGATTAAAAGGAGGTATAATGCAGGCATTAAAAACCTATTTACCATCTACATGAAATGCGTTGATTATTGGGTGTTAGCAAATAACACGAATGGAGACAGTGAATATGTTGCAGAAGGAGGAAAAGATATTGATACAGAGATTTTCGATTCTGAAACTTATAATAAAGTAATGTATTATGTCCGAGAACGAAAGAATTGAATTCAGAAAAAAGTTACGTGAAGGATTGAACCGTTCACGTTACAAACTTATTAAAGAAAAAGCATTACGCAACGAAATGCTAATTGAAGGTGACTACAAAGGAGGCACACGCAAGGTTTCGGCACGCAAACTTTTGCAAGAGTTGTATAACGAAACGATAACACTATAAAAATTATAAATGGCAGATAATAGTACCTTACTTGAAAAATTAGATGGGCTCGTAGCTCGATTTGAAGAAGTATCGACCTTGATTACCGACCCGGCAGTGATTGCCGACCAAAAGCGCTACGTGAAACTCACTAAAGAATATAAGGAACTTGGCGACCTGATGAATGCCCGCAAAGAGTATATGCAAGTACTGGGCGGCATTGAAGAAGCCAAGGAAATCATCGCTAACGAAACAGACCCGGAGATGCGTGAAATGGCACGTGAAGAACTTGACACTTGCCAAGCACGCCAACCTGAACTGGAGGAACAGATAAAACTGCTGCTTGTTCCCGCCGACCCGCAAGACAGCCGTAATGCTATTCTTGAAATCCGTGGAGGTACGGGAGGTGATGAAGCCGCCATATTTGCAGGTGACTTGTTCCGCATGTATACCAAATACTGCGAAACAAAAGGATGGAAAATGGAAGTTTCCAGTGCCAACGAAGGTGCAGCCGGTGGTTTCAAGGAAATAATCTGTTCGGTAACTGGTGATAACGTATATGGTACGCTGAAATATGAGTCAGGGGTACATCGTGTGCAACGTGTACCTGCCACC
>ULTJ01017000.1_pt1 | contig 11184 bp, 8 predicted proteins | sample 1957491 | NCBI WGS metagenome assembly ULTJ01 (sample SAMEA4835731, study PRJEB28245) | human gut metagenome | biome: gut microbiome; material: fecal sample | place: Denmark | collected 2008 | reverse complement strand
TCATGCCAATGCCGCCCGCCGCCACTGAACGATGATAATCAAGTAACATATCAGACGGGACATTACCCGGGCACATACTCTCAAAGGCAGCCGAACGGATAGTACGATTGCGCAAAGTCAATGGTCCGAAAGTAACAGGGGTAAATAACTTTGAGTTTTTCATTATTCCTTAATCGTTAATATATAAAAGGTATAATACGTTTCCTTTTTCCTACCGCTTCAACGCCGAATTCTTCACAATAATGTTTATAGATAGCATCGGCGCGAGGTACAAGGTTGGCGAATGTCCACCACACAAATACCCAGGCAGCCGGAGAAGCGGCCAATATTGCAAACCCTATCCATTCCATCAATTCACCGAAATAATTGGCGGAAGTGACATAATGATAAAGCCCTTTGCATGGAAGATAATGTTTTATATCACCGGGTTTACGCAGATGGCGTATCACATAATCGGAATGTAGGTTTATTCCCATTCCTATGAAGAATAGCAAAAGACCAAGAACTGCCCACGGGGAAAGAAAATAATGCCAACCATCGGCATATAGTCGGCTCACCGGAAAGTAGAATATTCCACCGGCTTGCATAATTCCGTTCAAAAGATTGAATACGATGCCCATCGTCATGATGGCAATCGGCATACGCGACTTTCCTTTCAACAACAATGGAAAGATAAATGAGCGCTGGAAATAATGAAGCAGAAACAATAACAGGAAAATAAATTGCGGTATCGTCACCCCTACACCGCTATATGCCCAAAGAGCTAACATAACCAAAAAGACCGGGGCTTCCATCAGCACCCAAGCCAATTTATTATTAATGGATATCCCCCACGAAGCTGTACGAAACATTCCATACCCTGCTTTAATAAAATAGAGTGCAATGAAAACGAAAAGCGCTATCACACTCATCACACATAAAAAGACCTGAAAATCTCCCCGGCTCATATTCTTTTATTTAAGTGCAGCAAATATAAAGAAAACTTATGACTCTCAAATCGTTTTCCTATGATTATTAAAACATTTTCTTCATATCAGCAGGAAAAAACAGAAAGGGGATACCACCCGATTCATTAGAACCAGTGGCATCCCCTTATAAATTTTAGCATTTTCTTTCTTGAGGACTATCGCTTTTTGATAGGCACATATACCGTTTCTTCCAGCACATTCTTGTAAGCCGGACGAATGATACGTTTACCTTCAAAATTCAATTCTTCGTTGCGGTGGGCACACCAACCTACAATACGTGCCATAGCGAACAACGGAGTGAAGATTTCCTGCGGCAGGCCAATCATCTCATATACAAAACCTGAATAGAAATCGATATTGCTCGAAACCGTCTTTCCATTGTTCTTGACGCGGCCGAAAGTAGCGATAGCACGTTCTTCCAGCAGTTCAAGGAAAGCGAATTCCCGTTCTTTGCCCTTTTCATGAGCCAGGTCGCGAGCCAGTTCTTTCAGCAGAACGGCACGCGGGTCGGAAATGGTATATACAGCATGACCGATACCATAAATCAGTCCTGTCTTGTTGTAAACCTCTTTATTCAGCATACGGGTAAAGTAAGTATCAATTTCATCCACATTCGTCCAATCCTGAATATTCTCCTGCAAATGATGGAACATATCAGCTACCTGAATATTGGCGCCACCGTGGAGCGGGCCTTTCAATGAACCGATACCCGCAGCAATGGCCGGATAAGTATCCGTTCCTGTAGAAGAAGTAACGCGTACGGTGAAAGTTGAGTTGTTACCGCCGCCATGCTCAGCCTGAAGCACCAGTAACAAGTCGAGCGTACGGGCATCCAGTTCTGTGTAATCTTTCTTCAGCATGTAAAGGAAGTTCTCGGCAATGGACAAATTTTCCTGCGGATGACGGATATGCAGGGAACGCCCATGAGTGGCATGGCGAAGCATATTGAAAGCGTATGCGATGATAGTAGGAAATTTGGATATAAGTTCGATACTCTGGCGCATCAGATTATCACGGGAGGTATCATCGGCTTGCGGATCAAAGCGATACATCTCCAGCACGCTACGTGCCAGGATATTCATGATATTATTTCCTTCCAGCTCAATGATATTCATCTTTGTCTTTTGCTCCAACGGCATATTGTCATTGATGAGTTCGCGGAAAGAGACTAACTCTTCTTTATCGGGCAACCGTCCGGAAAGCAACAGATATGCCACTTCCTCAAAACCAAAGCGTTTTTCTTTGATAGCCGCATGCGCCAAGTCTTCCAAATCGTACCCGCGATAAAACAGTTTACCGGGAATAGGTTTCAAACCACTACCGGGAATACGTTCGTAACCCACTACATTACCAATCTTAGTCAAGCCGACCAATACACCGGTACCGTCTTCATTACGCAGTCCGCGCTTCACGTCAAACTTCTTGAACAGTTCGTTTTCAATCCGGGTGGCTTCTTTCAAGTCTTCCGAAAGTTTGTAAATCAAATATTCCTTCTTCATGATATTATTTAGTTATGTTATACCAATGTGAAATCATTTCAACACAAGAAAAACAGAGTTTCTGACCATTCTTATACCCTCCTACTACCCGCTCCGTACCCGAGCCGTACCAAACCCAATCTTATAGACACGGAGCAAGTACGGTTTCGGTATATCCCGGGTCTTAAGAAAAGGAAAAACAGAACAATAAAGAACGGAAAAGCAAACAGTCATTGACACCCCTGAATTCTCTTTACAATCTCTTCAGTAAATTCCGAAGTGGACAAAGAGACGCCACCAGGCATGAAACGTGCCAAATCTGCGGTAGCTCGGGCTTCGGTAAAGCTCTGTTCCAAAGAATTTTCTATCAGGGACGCCGCTTCCTTCCAGCCAAAATGTTCAAGCATCATCACGGCAGAAAGAATGATGGAACATGGATTTACAATATCTTTTCCGGCTATATTAGGGGCAGTGCCATGAGTCGCTTCAAAGATGGCGTGTCCTGTTTTGTAGTTGATATTGGCTCCGGGAGCAATACCGATGCCTCCCACCATAGCCGCCAATTGGTCGGAAATGTAATCACCGTTCAAATTCAAGGTAGCAATGACGGAATATTCTTCCGGAATGAGCAAGGTATTCTGTAAAAAAGCATCAGCGATACAATCTTTGATAACCAAACGTCCGTCGGCTATCTCCTTTCCAAACTCACGTTCAGCCAGTTCGTATCCCCACTTCTTGAAACCGCCTTCGGTAAATTTCATGATATTGCCTTTGTGAACCAACGTCACCGAGGGCAAACCGTGCTCGAGGGCATACCGGCAAGCCGCACGTACCAATCTTTCAGTACCTTCTTTAGAAACCGGTTTCACGCCGAACGAGGAAGTCTCGGGAAAACGAACTTTCGTCACTCCCATTTCATCGTGCAGAAAACGATAGAATTTCTCTGCTTCGGGCGTACCGGCTTCCCACTCGATACCGGCATAAATGTCTTCCGTATTTTCACGGAACACACACATATTCACTTTTTGCGGTTCTTTCACCGGAGAAACTACACCCTGATACCAACGTACGGGACGCAGGCAGACATATAAATCAAGCGTCTGGCGCAGAGCCACGTTCAAAGAGCGGATGCCTCCTCCGATGGGCGTCGTCAGCGGACCTTTGATGCCTACTTTATATTTGCGAAACGTTTCCATCGTTTCGTCGGGCAGCCATGAACCCGTTGCGTTGAACGCACGTTCTCCTGCCAGGACTTCTTTCCATTCGATACTCCGCTCGCCCTGATAGGCTTTTTCAAGAGCGGCATTCACAACGGCTTGCATGGAGGGAGTAACTTCCGCCCCAACTCCATCACCGGTAATAAACGGTACGGTAATTCTTTCCATATTCTATCGTGCATTTAGTGCAGAACCGGCATGGAACCAGCCTATCTGCTGTTCGTTATAAGTATGTTGTACGGGGAAACTTTCTTTTGTCCCATCTTCATGGTGGAGAACAACTTTCATGGTACGCCCCGGAGCAAAATCTCTCAATCCGATGACTGAAATCAAATCATGTTCCTGTATTTTATCATAATCGTCCTTGTCTACAAAAGTCAATGCCAGCATTCCCTGTTTCTTCAGATTGGTTTCATGGATACGGGCAAAGCTCTTTGCCAGAATGACACGCACATTCAAAAAACGGGGTTCCATAGCCGCATGTTCCCTACTGGAACCTTCACCATAATTTTCTTCAGCCACGACAATAGACGGAATGCCTTCCGACTTATACATTTTAGCCGTACCGGATACCGGTCCGTACGTATTGGTAGAACGATTCCAGACGCTATTGGTCTCTCCATTGAAAGCATTGACAGCCCCCATCAGCATATTATCCGAGATATTTTCCAAATGTCCGCGGAATCGTAGCCAAGGACCCGCCATCGATATATGGTCGGTAGTACATTTGCCTTGCGCTTTAATCAGCAAAGGCATATTCAGTAAATCAGTACCGTCCCATGCGGGGAAAGGGGTCAGCAGTTGTAAACGTTGTGAATGCGGGTCCACCAAAATATTTTTTCTTTCATCAGTAGGTGCGATATATCCTTCGCTTCCGGCAGCAAATCCTTGTGGCGGCAGCTCTTCGCCAACCGGTTCAGAAAGCTTCACTTTCATCCCCTCATTGTTTACCAATGTATCCTTCAACGGATTGAAACATAGGTCACCAGCAATCGTCAATGCCATCGTCAACTCCGGAGATGCGACAAAAGCATAGGTATTGGGATTACCGTCTGCCCGTTTTGCAAAGTTCCGGTTGAACGAGGTTACAATGGAATTCTTGCGGGTAGGATTGTCGGTTTCGCGTTTCCATTGCCCGATGCAAGGGCCACAGGCATTTGCCATAATCGTTGCACCTATTTTTTCGAATACATCAATCATTCCGTCACGTTCGGCTGTAGCACGAATTCGTTCAGAACCGGGATTGACAATCAAAGGAGCCGCTACGTGCAAATGTTTTTCCTGCACTTGACGCGCCAAAGAAACAGCACGGCTCAAATCCTGGTAAGAGGAATTTGTACAGGAACCTATCAGCCCGACTTCCATTTTACGGGGATAACCGTTCCTCAGGACTTTTTCCGCAAATTCAGAAATAGGAGTAGCGGCATCGGGAGTAAAAGGTCCGTTGATATAGGGTTCCAGGGTAGAAAGGTCGATATCAATTATACGGTCGTAATATTTTTCAGGGTGGTTGTTCACTTCTTCATCCGCACAAAGGTCAGCCGCTACGGAGGTAACCAGTTCGGCCACTTCTTCGCGTCCGGTGGCTTTCAAATAGGTCGCCATACGTTCGTCAAAGGGGAAGAGTGAAGTAGTGGCACCGACTTCAGCGCCCATATTACATATCGTAGCCTTACCGGTGGCGGATAAGGAAGCTGTGCCAGGACCGAAGTACTCAATAATGGCATTTGTGCCGCCCTTTACAGTAAGGATACCTGCCAATTTCAAAATTACATCTTTCGGGGCCGCCCATCCGTTCAGCTTGCCAGTGAGTCGTACACCTATCAGGCGGGGCATTTTCAGTTCCCATTCCATACCGGTCATTACATCCACCGCATCAGCGCCACCTACACCGATGGCTACCATGCCCAATCCACCTGCATTAGGCGTATGGGAGTCTGTGCCAACCATCATGCCACCCGGGAAAGCATAGTTCTCCAAAACAACCTGGTGAATGATGCCTGCACCGGGCTGCCAGAACCCGATACCATAGCGTGAAGACACGTCCCGAAGGAAGTTATATACCTCCTCATTGGTCTTCGTAGCTGTAGCGATGTCTTCTCTGGCACCTTTATAAGCTTGAATCAAATGGTCACAATGCACGGTAGAAGGTGCTGCAACTTTATCGCGACCGGCATTCATAAACTGTAATAAGGCCATTTGTGCTGTCGCATCCTGCATCGCCACACGGTCAGGACGGAAATTAACATAATCTTCTCCACGCTTATAATTCTTCACCTCGTTCTCATTATATAAATGAGCATACAAAATCTTCTCTGCCAGCGTCAACGGACGTTGCAAAACAGCTCGAACTTGTCCTATTTTCCCTGCATAGGCAGCATAGAACGCTTTTAGCATTGTCAAATCATACACCATAACCACTTATTTTTAGTTTTTCAATATTGTAAAGATTACAAATTAATATTATAAACAAATAAAAAGGAGCAAATGTTTAACAAAATAAAACTTTTCTTCTATTGAAAAGGGAGAATGATTACCTTTGCAAGAAATTAAATGATAATTTAATGAAGAACTAAGAATGAAGAATTACCTTGCGGCGTGTTTGCATTGCGCAGCCAAATTCTTCATTCTTAGTTCTTCATTTCCCCAAATTCCCATTTATAAAACCCAAAGATATGACCAACGAAATACAATCTCCCATCATACACCTCCAACAGCACCAACTCCTGCTACGCATGGAATACGAATACGAGAAAGAGGAGTTTAAACGGCAAACCGAAAACATGGGTGTTGCCCGAAAAGTGAAACGGGGACTTTGCTGGTATCCTATCTCTACCGGACGAAGTTACTACAATTCACTCAATCAACTGGTAATAGAAATTACACATTCGGAAGAAACTGATATAGAACATAATTTTGAGTTCGGACGTCCCGTCGTTTTTTTCCGCCAATCTGCCGACGGTAAAATCACTTATATGAATTTTATCGCTACTGTCAGCTATGCCGATGAAACCCGGATGGTAGTAGTGATGCCCGGTGCAGGTGCCATCATGGAAGTGCAGCAGGCAGAGAATTTGGGTATACAACTCTATTTTGACGAGACCTCCTACCGCACTATGTTCGAAGCTCTGGAAGATGTGCTTCGCGCCAAAGGAAACCGATTGGCGGAATTACGGGATATCTTATTGGGGACATTGAAAGCCGGTTCTCGTGAGCTCTATCCTGTACGCTTCCCATGGTTAAACTCAACCCAAGAGACGGCAGTCAATAAAGTACTATGCGCCCGTGACGTAGCCATCGTGCACGGTCCTCCGGGAACCGGAAAAACGACCACCCTCGTAGAAGCCATTTACGAAACTTTGCATCGCGAACCACAAGTAATGGTCTGCGCTCAAAGCAACACTGCGGTCGATTGGATATCAGAGAAATTGGTAGACAGAGGCGTCAATGTCCTGCGTATCGGTAATCCAACACGCGTCAATGACAAGATGTTGTCTTTCACTTACGAGCGACGTTTTGAAAGCCATCCTCTCTACACGGAGTTATGGAGCATCCGTAAAAGCTTGCGCGAAATGGGAGGACGTGCCCGCCGGGGCAGTTATGAAGAACGGGAGGGGGTACGCAACCGGATGAGCCGCCTACGCGACCGCGCTACGGCATTGGAAATTCAAATCAACGCCGACCTGTTCGATAGCGCCCATGTCATCGCCTCGACTCTTGTCAGCAGCAATCACCGCCTACTGAACGGAAGACGTTTCGGCACCCTGTTTATCGACGAAGCCGCTCAAGCTTTGGAAGCTGCCTGCTGGATAGCTATCCGCAAAGCCGATCGAGTGGTATTGGCAGGAGACCATTGCCAACTTCCACCTACCATAAAATGCTATGAAGCCGCCCGTGGCGGATTGGAGCGAACTTTAATGGAAAAAGTAGTTGCCAATAAACCCGCCGTCGTTTCTTTATTGAAAGTACAATATAGGATGCACGAAGACATCATGCGTTTTTCTTCCGACTGGTTTTATAATGGCGAGCTTCAGGCAGCGCCGGAAATACGCCACCGGGGTATACTGGACTGGGATACTCCCATCAGTTGGATTGATACATCGGAAATGGATTTTAAGGAAGAGTTTGTCGGCGAAACATTCGGGCGCATCAACAAGGAAGAAGCCAAGCTGCTGTTACAAGAATTGGAAACATATATCAAGCGAATAGGTGGTAGCCGAATTCTGGACGAACGAATTGATTTCGGAATAATCTCTCCTTATAAAGCACAGGTACAGTATCTCCGAAACAAAATAAAAACAAGTTCCACCCTTCGCCCTTACCGTAGCCTGTTCACCGTAAACACCGTCGACGGTTTTCAAGGACAAGAGCGTGATGTTATTTTCATCAGCTTGGTACGCGCCAATGAAGATGGTCAAATCGGGTTTCTGAATGACTTGCGCCGGATGAATGTAGCCATTACAAGAGCACGGATGAAGCTGGTGATATTGGGAGAAGCGGCAACACTGAGCCATCATGGTTTCTATAAGAAGTTGATAGAGTATATAAAAAAAACTTCCCTATAAACATACTGTTTACAAGGAAGTTTCTCTCTTTTGTCTTCTTCTATATAATAAGAATTAGTTGTTTTCCGGACGGAGTTTACGAACGGTAACAGCTGTCTGCCACATTTCGCTTTCGCGCAATGCTTTCAGTTCTTCGTTCAATTTCTCACGATAATCAGGTTTAGAATTGCTATCGATAGAAATTTGAGCTTCATTACCACTCTTCACACTTGCATACAGTTTCTGAACTACCGGTTTGATGGCATCGTGGAATGGAGTCATCCAGTCCAAAGCGCCACGTTGAGCAGTGGTAGAACAGTTGGCATACATCCAGTCCATACCATTCTTAGCGAACAGCGGCATTAAAGATTGGGTCAACTCTTCAACCGTTTCATTAAATGCTTCAGAAGGAGTATGGCCGTTCTCACGCAATACCTCGTATTGAGCCAACAGCAATCCTTGGATGGCACCCATCAAAGAACCACGTTCACCGGTAAGGTCGGAAGTAGCCTCGCGGATAAAGGTTGTTTCAAACATATAACCTGAACCGATACCGATACCCAGTGCCAATGTTCTGTCTAATGCCTTACCGGTAGCATCCTGATAGATAGCGTATGAAGAATTCAAACCGCGACCTTCGAGGAACATGGTGCGGAGTGAAGTACCCGAACCTTTAGGAGCCACCATGATAACATCGATATCTTTTTGAGGAACAACCCCTGTACGGTCGCTCCAAGTGATAGCGAAACCATGCGAGAAGTAGAGAGCCTTTCCGGGAGTCAAATAAGGCTTGATAGTCGGCCATACAGACATTACGGCTGCATCAGACAACAAACACATAACGATAGTACCCTTCTGGCAAGCTTCCTCAATGCCGAACAAAGTTTCACCCGGAACCCATCCGTCAGCTACCGCTTTCTCAAAAGTTTTACCTTGACGCTGTCCAACGATTACATTGAAACCATTGTCACGCAGGTTGCAAGCCTGACCGGGACCCTGTACACCGTAACCGATAACTGCGATTGTTTCATCTTTCAAAATCTCACGTGCTTTTTCCAAAGGAAATTCTTCGCGGGTTATTACATTTTCCATAACACCGCCAAAATTCAATTGTGCCATTTTTTGTTTAATTTTTATTTGTGGCTTACGCCAACTGATTGATTAATATATTAAGTTTCGAATATTCTCTACTTACAGTTGACAAGGCTTCAGATACAAGTTTACAAGAAGAATAGTCTGTAAATAATCTACATTAAACAAGAGTACTTTCCTTGTTTCCTCATCAACTTGTTTCCTTGTCAACTAACAAAATATCACTTTTGAACGACATACCACTTCTCCGGCATTCTTTCTCACCTCTATTTCATATACCCCGTCCCCGGCATCATCCTTATAGAAAGTGAGCGTATCGCCATAATAACTCTCCGCCACGTATGCCATTTCGAAACGGCGTATCCTGCTCTTTTTATAAAGCTCTATCGGAAACAGGTCAAGGATATGTTCGATATAGCGGATACTGTTTACATGCCCGTTGATATCAATGTCGCTATATTTAGCCTCCAAAGTGGCAGACGGTTCTTTAGCCGCCACCTTTATGCGCGAAGGCTTTTCTATGGGGCAAGGCTCGTCACAGACATAGTCTACGATACTGCCGCCATGCAGTGCCAGCAAATCGGCAGGTTTACGGGTATTCATGCTGATCATTGCCCACACCGAGCGGGCATAACCTATCTTCTTGCCATCCTTATTGATAATCGCAAAGTTACGATCTGTAAAAAGACGATACACATTCTCCACCCAAGTCTGAATGGAAAAGTCCTCATATTGATAAGGCATCTCATCCAATTCGATGGCCAGACGGGACAACACCCACGTATAATTATCTTCATTCAACGTAGCGATACCGAAACCACGGTCACTGGCATGAAACCCCGCGCAGTTCAACAGATGGTTACCAAGCACGCCCATAGTCAGGCGTCCGGTAAAATCCACATGAAACGGTTCCGCTACGAACTTATATGTACCTATTTTATTATTCTCACTCATTATTCTTGTTGTTCTTTACTTTGACGATATTTTGCTTCGCGGTCTGCCAGATATTCATTGACACGTTCAAAACAGCTTGTTGTAATAGCTATCCGGCCGGAACGCACGAATTGGAGTACACAATCCAAAGCCCTCAACTCTTCATATAGATTGGTTATTTCCTCGCTCATACCATTTTTTTCCACAATGGAAAACACCGAGTTCACTTCTACGATACGCGCATTATGCTTACGGATAATCTTCGAAACTTCCGGTTTCTCTTCAAGTACTGGCGTGGTTATCTTATAAAGCGCAATCTCATGCTGATAGATTTCATCATCCGTGAAGTAGTGAGCTTGCAGCACATCTATCTTTTTACTGATTTGTTTCGTCACCTTTTCGATGGTGTCCTTATCCGTCCAGGCAGTAATGGTATATTTATGTACTCCTTTGATGGAAGATGCCGACACATTCAGGCTCTCTATATTTATCTGGCGACGGGTGAATACAGCCGTTACCTGGTTCAGCAAACCGGCGAAGTTCTCCGAATGAACAATAATGGTATATAATGTTTTGTTCATTTTCCTAATTCGTAATTACAATTTGTTATTATCTCAGCATTCCAACAACATCTGATTAACCGAACCTCCCGGAGGAGTCATCGGCAATACATTGCCCTCTTCTTCTACACAAGCCTCCAACAAGAAAGGACCGTCCGTCGCAATCATTTCAGCAATTGCCTGTTCCAGTTCTTCACGGTTACAGACCCGGCGTGCCGGAATATCGTATGCGGATGCTATCTTCATATAATCAGGATTCAGCATCGGTGTGAACGAATAACGGCGATTGAAAAACATAGCTTGCCACTGACGAACATTACCCAGGAAATTATTGTTCAGCAAAATCATCTTAACCGGAGCTTTTTGTTCCATCACAGTACCCAGTTCCTGCA
>ULTJ01006247.1_pt1 | contig 11190 bp, 8 predicted proteins | sample 1957491 | NCBI WGS metagenome assembly ULTJ01 (sample SAMEA4835731, study PRJEB28245) | human gut metagenome | biome: gut microbiome; material: fecal sample | place: Denmark | collected 2008 | reverse complement strand
GGCATAGTTTATCTCGGCAGCCACTTCGTCATCAGTTACTATATCACAAGCTAATTTTATCAACTCTTTAGCTCTACCTCGAGCTGTTTGTGTATATTCATCTTTCTCCCAATTTCTTTTCTCGCATACCTGTCCCCAATAACTAGTACCACGATAATATTGAGTTAATCCCCAACAGAAATCAAAAGAATTTCGAAGTCCTGTAGCGTATTCAATTAGTAACTGAGCCTTTCTATTTGGCTCTGAAGTCAAGTCTAGACTCTGTTCCAAAGAGTACATTTTACAAGCAAAATCGTATCTAAATTCATACTTTAATTTTATTGGTTTCCTTTCAATGCTGAACGGATCATAATCCATATATACATTCAGATGCTTCTGATACGCCTTACTGACTGCTCCGAGATATTCTACGGCCTCCTTATAACGCATATTTCGCAGGCACTGTGTGCCGACTATATCATTGAGATAGTCAGAGCCTATATAGCCGCGAGTGTTCAAATATCGATCAAGTTCTGACACAGGCTTTCGCACATTTTGCACATATCTAATCGCGGTATTAAGACCTAAGCTATCTATCATCTCAAAGAAACTATTGCTATAGTCGTGGCTATTAAAGTTCTCCGAATACCTGTAACCAGACATAGTATATACCTCTGAGACCTTATATTCGTATCCATCTTTACTTTCAATCCAATCGTAAAGTTCTCTTTTGTTTACTATTCCGAACAATCTGTTATCAGCCATATTGGCAAGTTGCAATGCACGCGTTGACTTTCCTGCCTTAATCATTCTCGGACATACCTCAGTAAGCAAAATTCTGCGCATCATATCATTCCAGTAATAGAAACTTTCGCAATTAAATAATTTATAACCACGAGCTGTCTCTTTGCGGACCTCATCGGTAATACCGTTGACAATTTTGGAATCCAACCATTTCAACTGAGAGAACAACTTGTTCTCATAAGATGAGTTATAAGGTAGAGTCTTCGCATCTATATACATACGGAACACTTTGATTGATTCGTCAATAAAATCTGTTCTCTTGCTGTTTTCTGCCAGACCAATAAGATATGAGGCGTTGCTAACATCTCCGTTAAGGTCTGCCAAAAACGCTGCCGTGTAATACCACATTCCCGTATTGTCGCTTCTTCCGCTCTTAGCCATTTTTAGACACAGATCGTATAATTTTTTAACCTCAAATGAGCCTTCATAATCATCCTCCCAATAGTACTCTCCAAGAGGCTCAAGTTCTCTTACAAATGATTGCAATGTTCCTTCAATGTACCTACTATTAGGAGCATACTCACAAACTAAGTCTAACGCATCAATGGTTGATAGATTCTCCCCTGCACGACCTGCACAGAATAACATTGAGCCCACATCGCCCAACTCTGCAAAATAAGTTATAGCCTTCTCCGAGCGCTTAACACGAAACTCTGCTCCTGCTATATAAGGATGAATGAGCTGACGCATTAAATTCTCTTCAGGATAATGCACGATTTCTGAATTCCACAAGTTAATGCACTCTTCGTATCTACCCAAAGAGAATAACGCCCTAATTGCTTGCAGTAAATACCTATCTTGCAACTTGGGTTCGTTGACGGTTAGAGCCTTTTCAGCAATCTCCTCTATAGTCATTCTCGCACCAATCTTCATAGATGGATAATACCAGCGAGAATTACGCTTCAAGCGTATATATTCATTGGTCTTGGCAAGTAGCATAAAGTCAAGGATAGAGGTATCTTTTTGAGTAATCCATTGTATAAACTTATTGCCATTAGCCTCTTTACTATCATATATTCGTTCGAATTCATCCAACGTCATTTTATAGACAACATGATAGATGTCTTCCAATGGGATATCGATAGAAGTCATAAGTTGCCACTCCTTACAATTTCTACCCGATCCTGGATAATATCCTTCTACTTCTATAGATGGTTCTGGTTGGCTATTTTTAACCCTATACATATAGTATCCTCCGGGGGTATACCAAGGTTCCCAGCAAGCATACACTTCATTTGCGCCACAAAGTGCAAGTAGACTAATAAGCAAGTATTTTATCGATTTCATTGTGCGCGTAATTTTCAAGTTGTTTTTTATCTAAATGGTATAAAATGTTCCCGCTCGCAGGTTTACCAAAATTCGCCTCGACCAAATTCTTAACTTCAAGTATCTCGGCGAAAGTGGGTCTTTCATATCTGATATACTCATTATCTGCTACCGAACTATCTTCTGAAGAGACAATCGATACAAATTTGTTGTTATTAAACTTCACACCCCAGCCATACACTGGATATGCATAGTCGAGCGGAATTAGATATTCGGTTTTGCGCAAATAAGGCTTGACGTCTGCGATATGAAGGATAGAGTTATATGTGTTGGGATCCTTCAGAGCGCCAGTATTATATAGCATCAGAACACCTCTATCAACAGGCGGAGGTGTCTCTTGCATCTGATGTAATCTTATGGTTACACTCACTTTAATATTTTTAGCGACCAACTCTGATTTTACAAGTTCACACAATCTGTGATAACTGTTTCGGGTTGAGGCAGTCCAATCGCAGTCAAGCTGAATCTCACGGATCTCACCACACTTATTGTACGAAGCCATAGCCAGCAATCTCTCTACAATCAGAGGAGCGAATTCATTTTCCTTACCATTCATCGCTCTTAATGCTTCGATGGTGATATAGGTAACTGGAACTATCTCCACTCCAGTTGGCATTTCCGAAACAAATTTAGTTGTTGCTATTGGTACAATCTCTGCCGTTCCATTTAAGAAATCCTGTTCTGTTGCCACATCAAACATGCGAACATAAAGACGCTTAATGTTGTGCATCTCTAAAAAAGCCATCTCCGTAGAGTCGATGTCAAAGGTAGTCTTCCAGTAGTACATCGAATTTTGTTTGACAAGCTCATCAGTTTCAGTAATGGGCGTACCATGTCGCTGACCACAGTTGGTCATAGCCATTAAGGCTACTAGTAGAAAGAGTAATCTGGATACGTATTTCATATTGCTTTAGCTATTTTAACACATACAAATTTCTAAAAAAGAAATCGTACAGCCGAGAGATTTTTTCTCAACTGTACGAAATCATTTTTCGGGTGTATGAAATACTATTTGCTTTGTTATTTCATCGCTTTCCTTACAAAACTGGCGAACTCCATATCCTCATTGACCGATGATGTTTTCACATATATCAACTCGATAATCTTTATCAAGCGTTTACTCTCTGCGTATCTCAACCATTCAGGTACTAAGTCCCCGATGCGGCAGCGGTCCAAAGCATCTGCATCTTTCAATATCGCCATTACATGATATCCAGGATCTTTAGGTCGCATCCATTCGCATCCTGAGTGTTGTGTTACAGCCTGCTTAACTTGTTCACGTTCTGCATGGGATAATTGATACTTATCCCACAAGTTACTAAACTTATCAAAATAGTTTAAGACTGCATTTGCTTCATGTTCTGGCTCTTTTCCATCAGTTTCCCTTGCGAGGTCATGGATATATGCGCCACAGAATGCCAAAAGACCTTCGCGAGGTTTCTGAAGTATTGCTCCCAGCAAAGCACAGCCAATCATAGTGCGATAAATATGACCGATGCCGTGTATAGGCGCGTGGACCGGTCTTGTAAACATTGTATTTGTCAAGGGGAAGTCGGCGGGGTTAACTCCTATATAGCATAGAGCTTCATTAACGCTCGCAGGGTCTCTTAGAAGGTTTAGCGTAATATTACATCGACTGCCATTGTAATACTTCTCTAATACTTGCGCAAAGATGTCATTCGGGCATACAGCATCAAATAAAGTCATCGAAGAGCGGACTTTCATAGCATCTATTTCGCCAAAGATTTCTTGCGCACCTTTCCCATCAACATTTAGCAATGCTTGGGTTATCTCTCTTAATCTTCCTCCTAGTTTCTTGTGAGATAAATATGCTTCGGCTTCATCTTTTCCGTTAATACCATAATGTTGAGCATAGGCACTTCTACCTAGCCCCTTCAATTGAGGAAAGATGTACCATATCCAATGAGACCTCTTCCTACCAGAACGAATTTCCGACAGGGCTATCTCATAATCCTTATCTTGTACCTCAATAAAGCGCTCTATGTTATTTGGATTATATACTTGCTCCTTCTTACGAAAAATATCTAATATGCCCATAATGTGTATCTATAGTGTGTTGGAGTTTGTGCGCATCGCTAACATTATTGATTCACCGACCAAAGCTATATTAGCGAGGAGATAGTGTCGCTTCTTTCCTAGTTTAATGGTATGGCCAGCTATCTCCGCAGTTCGTAGTATCTTCGTTCGGGTTAGGTCATCATTAAAGCATGTTGCTGCTCCAGTCATAAAAGCAGTCCCAGAAGGACTTAACTGTAGTAAAATAGGGCCAGCGTCGATATCCATTCCGATATAACAAGTTCTATCCCAATACTCCTTTAATCCTGGAATTATTCCATCTTTCCAAAATAATGATTTTAATTGTTCGTATTGAGATTTGGCTAACGACTCGTCAATAAGTGACAGGTAATAGCAGTTCAAAGCAGAATAAGAGCCCTTAACAGGTGCACCCTCATACTGACTTCCATAGTCGTCAAGGAAGGATACAAGCAACCCCGTCTCTTTATCAATCCAGTCCGATTGGGCCTTATCAACCCACTTCTGAACAGTTGAACGATATTTACCGTTATTCATATCAGCGTACTTATCCAATGCTACGATAGCCACAAGCATATCCGGAACATAGATCGCTTCACCTAGATATGTAGGTAAATTGAAGCCTTCACTTGCAACTAATCTACGATTCATCGTTTCACAAAGGTCTCCAAGTAAAGTATCATATTTATTTCCGCCGCCAATTTCCTTGTAGCCGCAAATCATCCAAGCCAAATGGCTGAGGTACGAAACATGACTACAATCTCCGTCAAGACTTGTCAAAGGATCTTCGCCCCATCTCATAGTATCGTAGTACCTAATTTCAGGGGACTTTACTATGTCTATAAGTTTGTCTATATACTTAATGTTTTCTGCCTTTGTTTCTGGATATAGCTTGGATATGTTAACTAATGAAGCAGATAGCATTGAACAAGAATAGAGTGCCCATTCACCCTGGAATTGAGGTCCAATTGATGACGGCATCTCGTTAAGTACTTCTTGAGGTGTGGTTACAAGTTTTTCTACAAGATAATTTCGTCTTTCAAGAATATCGCTTCTCTCGGAATCAAACCCTCCGTTTTCTTTCGTCATCCACAGAACACTGACTGTTTTCAAGCAGATTAACAAAAGTAGTACTGAACAGAATACCATTGCACCACCCATTTTATATCGTTTTCTAACTTTACGGAAATGTTTACTCGCAATCTTAGTGCATAGCAGGCAAACAAAACCGTAGAATGGCAGTAAAATGCAAGTCCATACAGAACTTATAAAATCTTCTGTGAAAATGTATAGTAGAATGGCAATGATAAGATATACTACATAAGGAACTAACGACCACCGTAAACGCAGCCCCTTCGTCGTAAACTCCCCATAAATGGAATATAGTGTTGTGTAAATGAGTATCAGCACAATGGTACCAACGCCATATTCGTAATTCCACAAATACGGAGTTAGGAAAAATAAAATGGTTTGAAGCCCAAACCATTTTATTATTTTAAATATTGAATCTAAAATCGATTCATCTAAAGATTTACCATTATCTGTATTCATCAATGTACGGATAGTTATTAATCCAAAAAAATCACCTCCCCACGAGTGTAACCATAATTTGATGTAATGTTTAAAATAGCGTCTTCACGTATAGCATACTCATGACAGTACTTAGTTTCTATATACAAATCCGTTCCGCAAATTTGATAGAAGTCAGTATCTATTTTAGTCAATTCGACCTGATACTTTCCCGTGTCAATTTTTGTAGGAACAAATACTGCTTTTGCATCTTTTACATTGCCATATGAATCTAATGATTTGGAACCATCCTTGAGTTCTACTTTTTCATAAATATTGGCTATATCGTAACTACTACTAGCTGCTGAGTTTGTATTATGGCTAGCAGAAACAAATATAGGTACACATATCACCAGTAATAATAGTTTAATATATCGCATCATATGTCACCTCCTTCTCCAAACTACATAACTTGTATTCTTCGGCATTCTACGGCGACCAGTATAATAGTTGTCTTCGCCAAATTCGTGGGTTGTTCCAGCCTCATCAACAGCCCAACCATAGGCAGATGAGCCGACAATATATACTGCCTGATCTACACCTAAATCAGCCAAGGCTTGCGCAAAGTCGTGGAAAGACTCAGTAGTACCTGTTTCAACCATAAATATCTCACCTTGGCGGTCGCATATTGCTCTACGAATAGATTTTCCCTTTGGCTCGTTGTCAATTACCTGACCATCTTTTACAAGAGGATACTGACGGAAGAAATAACCATTGTTCATAGTTGCTTCCTCGAAAAGAGAGGTGTTTTCAGCAACACCAATAGTTACTTTACCATTTATTGATGCGCAATATCCCTTCTTCGATAGTCCCCAAGCCTTGGGTTCTCCATTGAGTACAAAAGCTCCTACGATTCCGCCGTTGTCTGCTCTTACATCAGCAGCTTGGGCGGCATATATAATACTTTTATCCTCTTTATTCATCCTGCCAATATGTAGTGTTAACTCAGCATTGTGCGGTATAAAGATTCTAATTGGAATATCATTTATAAGAGTATCTCTAATTTCAGTATATCCAGGTGCAAGTGAATCTGGTTGATGACCTATCCATTCGTGAAGTATTGGCTCTGCTTCACGAACAGGTTCAAATAATGCAGGTTCGGGAGCTTTTAGCTCTTGAATTTCTTCTTCCTTCTGACGAGTTACAAAAAGTAAAATAACACCGATTAACGCTATACCTAAAACTGAAAGGATGATAATCCATACACTACGGGGCAAAGGATTCTTACTTCCTCCTTCGCCAAGAATGCGAATTTGGTCATCACGGATTTCCTTAAGCTCTTTCATAATTATTTAACCTCCTTTTCTAAGAGCTCCTTTAACTGCTTCAATGCCTCTTTAGAAGCTGTAACACTGTGGTTAAATGATGCCACATCTGAAAGTGTCAACTTCTGTTTAGGGACATTGATGTAGTAAATGTAGGAGCTATTAATAATTAGACTTTTACCAATACGAATGAAGATATTGCCCTCGCTTCCGAGTTGCGAAGAGATCATCTTTTCAATTTGTCCCAATTGGTATGACAACATGCGCACCTCATTGTCGGTTTGCACAAGCGTAGAATAGTTACCGTCTGATGCAATATAGACTATTTTCTCCGGCACTATACGAACCAAATCAATAGAGGTTGATATGACCAATTGTTTCTTCATTCGACTGTTTTTCTAAGCAAAAGTATACAGGTTTATTTATATGACAAAGCCAAATTTCTCATAATGTATGAAATAGCTGTCTAAGTGTATCAAATTTACTTTTTGCGAAAATCCCATGGCGCAATTCTCTGCGGATCTGCCCATAGTCCAATTTTTCTAATTCGCGAATTCACTTCGGCTTCCTGATATTCTAGTGTATCATCATATTTTGAAAAATGCCAAGCCATGCCGGCTTTAAGCATTTCTAATGAAACATCTTTCTTGTCACTTGTGTAAACATACGTTATATATCGCCCCCAAGCATCCTGACTTTGGACATCTACAGTAACAGTCTTGCCAAAAATTAGTGCAGACAAATACTCTCGAGACTTTGTTCCAAAAGCCTGCTTCTTTTCAGGAGCATCAATACCGTATATTCTAAACTTTATCTGAAGGTTATCTCTATTAATAGCCGTAAAGGTATCGCCATCTGATATTTTAACTACCTTAACTTGGAATGATTGTGCATTTGCCATCATTCCAAGTGTGATAAAGACAAGTAGGATGTAAAATCTTTTCATTATTCCATTTTGTTATATATCTCTGGAGTCATTCGAATTTTGGCATATTCAATACCGGAATAAGTATTAAATTCGAAGCAGATATCCATCTGATTAACTATCGCCAAGCGTATCATAGAATCATAAAGATCAGACCAGTTACTAGAAACATGCTCTTTTAGGTATGATGTAGTAATTGAGCTCATATCATCAAGTGACATTTGTGGTAATCTTACTACATACACTAACTCTGAATCATTTTTTGCCAAATAAATTCGTCTCAAAGAGGCATCGCCCATATAATCAGTAGGAAGTTGCAAATTGTACCTATATACCAAATCCGACAGTTCGCTTATTGGGCACTTATAACTTTTACCCTCTAAAGCTTTTTTATAATCGTCGGGAGTAATTGTAACGGTATAAAGTGTTTCAGAGACAGCGTCATTATATCTATATATAACATTATATCCCTCCTTGAAGCATGTTGTCAGAAAAGCATCAGAATTTGGATCTTTGTACAACTCATACAACATTTCATGGCGATCTACAGAAGCATTTTCTATCCAATAGTCAGTGCCTGTTTCTGAAAGATAGACATTGCTAAATTGGTATATGTAAACTACTGCATTCTGCTCTTTATTAATTCGTTGTAATACTATTCCATCAGCAATATTAATAGGTAGTTCTTTGTTTGCTTCTGCAATATTCTGGTTGATATATGAGCTGTCGGTAAAAAATATATTTTGAGGATTCTCACTTTGATGTACATACACTATTGACAATGTAAATATTGAAAGTGAGAGTATGTACAACGCAAGAATAAATTTCTCAAGTTTATTCCAAGTACGTGTCAGTATAGGGACAATTAGTTCTACCTTGCTAGACTGTCGTAGATAAGAAAACCAAATAGCACCCCAACACAATTGTCTAAACGCCTGGGGATACATAGAAGAATCTTCCGAAACAGCTGCTATAACTAGGGACATGACTCCGTCCAAGACAATCATAGCAATATATGTGGTTGCTAATGCTACTGCATTTGAGTTTCTTTTATAGAACGCTATAATAGTCAATATAGCGGTCACCAACAAAGAACCCATCATTATCAAATAAGTAGATGTGAAAAACCATCCAAATCCCTGACCAAAAGTTTGAGCAAGACCCATTATCACAGAGATAAGTGCACCCAAGCCAACACCTACCCATAAAAAGAATGCTAGCCATCCTGAAATACTTTTCTCTTCCTCCAGCGCCTCTGCTTTTGATGCTTCTTTCGATAGTTGGGCTTCATCTGCGGCATATTTATCACACACCTCCTCAAAAGAAGGTTTATCCTTTGTGAACGAACATACTGTACCACATTCTGGGTTAAACTCTCTATTTTTGCAAGTTGAACATATTTTAATCTTCTCCGACATTTCCATAGTAATAGTTGTTTGAGTTAGTATTGTCTAATTAATTATCTATAATTTTCTTTGTTATATCACATATCAAGCGACGAGCAGCCCCCTCAATTGTGTTAGCCACATTGTCTAAGCTATCAGTAATCTGGAACATTGTATTAATAGCATCTGTATTAATAGAAACTCGAGAGTTATGTTCTTCTTTTGTATATTCCTTTAAATTATTGATATACTCTTCGCTAATAAAGGTATGAGCCATCCAATCTAGATCCAATTCGGAAACAACCTTCTTAAGGTGTGCCTCGTAATCACGAACATAGGAACAGAGCTGACTATACTCATCTTCATCACGTCGAGTTACACGGCTCAATTCGTTGTAGAGGTTATCTCTATGCTCAAATAATGAAGGAAGTAGTTCATTGCGAATATGTCGCGCGTAGAATACAGCAACAAAGCCCAATCTAAAATGAGCCTTTTGTTCTTCTTCACACTTGCTACCAATATAAGCATATATATCATTATAGATATTTACTACTTGTTCATGTAAAATATCAAGTTCAATGCGAAAACTCTCTATGGGTAATTTCTTCTTACTATATACCTTACCATCAACTAAAACCTCGCGAGCCTCTATTTGACCTAAATTAACCTGATTCAAAATACTCCAATCGTTAAGCAACGCTGAAAATTCAGCTATTTTGCGAGCATTTGATTCTGTTAGAGGAGACTCGGTCGGCATCTCCATTTCTTTATCAACATCAAATTGAATAATATTCTTTCCAAAGAATGGTCTTAGGCGGTCATCCATAAAATTTTCGCTGACTTCCTTCTGCATCCACTCTTTAAGTTGTTCATCTGAGATATATGAAATCTCACCATCAACATTTTTACGAATAAATGAGGTGTAGTTTGTCGAAACCCGTTCCAGAATTACATCGGGTATAAGGCTCCATGCTGGAATTGGATTCCCAGATACTGTTGCTGGACAATGTTGAGCCCTTGCATTATCTAATCTATCCTCCAAAGATGGATGTGATGACCAAACGTCCTCTACCTTGACCCTTGATTCTATTTCGAATGTTCGTATCGGCTTAATTAATTGTTCGTCATATTGGAGCACAGGCATATCCTTATTGGGGATAATGTTCGCCACAATACGTTTGCCAATAAAGTAATTAGCAACAATCTTCTTTTCATCAATGAGATTACTGAGCAGATGCTTATATAGACCATCCTTGTTTGAAAGAGAATCAATCTTGCACATAGCAGAAACAAAGTTATCAGAGCCTACACATTGACAAGCAATATTATCTGCATCGTACTCCATGTATCTAGAGAGTTTTAGATACCCCTTCTGCACAAATTTGTAAACATAAAAAGTTAATCTCTTAATGATATTTGTTAGGCCTCTCGTAAGCACGCCAAAGAATCTGATGACCCCCGTGTCCGATAGGCACCATTTGTCAACAAATCTATCCCAGAAATCCTCAGCATATATAAGATCATGAAGCAAAGTGTTGGTAACATATACAGTAGAGCCAACTTTCATACTGTTTTGGGAAAAATGACCAAACTCATGTGCAATTATAGACTTTACTTCTTCAACGCTAGTCCCATCAAATAAGCCAAGACCAATCTCAAGATTTTTCTTTATAGGGAAGAAAATACTCCAAAAGCTTGTATCATAAAAGACGCAAGCATTAACATCTGGTGATAAATAAACATGCTTAGGCATTTTGCAACCAGTTTTGCCGGCAACATCACGAATCATTGCAAACAAATCTGGACATTCAGTTTCAAACACCTCCACACGAGTCTCATTATGATTTTTCTTAAACGCAAAGAGTGGTTTGATAAGATATAT
>ULTJ01033259.1_pt1 | contig 11255 bp, 13 predicted proteins | sample 1957491 | NCBI WGS metagenome assembly ULTJ01 (sample SAMEA4835731, study PRJEB28245) | human gut metagenome | biome: gut microbiome; material: fecal sample | place: Denmark | collected 2008 | reverse complement strand
AAGACAACGGTACTGTTCGTAAAGATGTTTCTACACAGTGGCTCATTGAAAATGAGATGGGGGAGGGTGTAAACCTCGGAAATACTCTTGAAGCTACTTTAGGAACTTATGCTGACAAGGTTGCTGCTACAGATGCTACAGTATTTGAGCAGGCATGGGGGCAGCCTATTACAACAGAAGCTTATATCCAGTCACTCCGTTCATATGGCTTTAATACTATCCGTATTCCTGTAGCATGGTCAAACATGGATTCAGAGGATGGAACATATACTATCAATGAAAAATACCTCGGTCGTGTAGAAGAAGTTGTAAACTACGCATTAAACTGTGGTATGTATGTAATTGTCAACGATCATTGGGATTCTCAGTGGTGGGGACAGTTTGGTGCGTGCAAGGAAGATGCTGACGGAAAAAAAACTGCCGATGAGACAAAACGTGCAGAAGCATGGAAGAGATATAGTAGATATTGGACACAGATTTGTGACAGATTTAAGGATTATTCAGATCATCTCATTTTTGAAGGTGCAAACGAGGAACTTGGTGACAGATTAAACGACGCAATCTATGAAAGTGGTTATTGTGTACCAAAAGATGACAATGATACAAAGGCTATCTCAGGAAACCTTACAGAGGATGAGAGATACGAAATGGCAAATAAGATTAACCAGAAATTTGTAGACATTGTCCGCAGTACAGGCGGAAACAACGCATACAGACATCTCCTTATCGCAGGTTATGATACAAACATTGACAAGACTTGTGATGACAAATTTAAGATGCCAACAGATACAGCAGAAAATGGAACTACTAAACTCAGCGTTTCAGTTCATTACTATACACCATGGGATTTCTGTGGAGACGGTGGCAGCGGTATCTATACACAGAAAGACAAAGAAGCAACAGAAACATACTTCACAAAGATGGATAAATTCTACAATGCAGGATACGGAATCATCATGGGTGAGTTCAGTGTTTGCAATCCAAAGCAGGAGGGTGTTGCACAGTGGTTAAATGATACAATGACTATTGCAGCTAAACATCATATTTTACCTGTACTTTGGGAGACAAATCAGTACATGGATAAAGACAACTGTAAGATGAGATACAATGACATTGCCGTACTCTACAATACAATCACAGGTTCAACAGGTGATACAAGTTCAAAGATAAATACAAACGGAACAACAACAGACGGTTCAATCGCAGATTATCTTGAAACAACAAATGTAAATAACCTCAAAGCAGGCTTTGAATGGACAGGAAAGTGGTACAAGAACGGCGGTGGAAACCTCGTAGGAGATGATATATACACAACAGAAGAAGGTGGAACAAAGGTAACAAAAGGTTCTGTTGAAGCATTTGTACCTGAGTCATCATCAAAATCATCAATTGACGGAGATACAACAGAGCTTGGCTTTAATGACTGGGGCTATCAGGCATTCTTAAAGATTGATTTATCTAAGTATAAGAAGCCGGTTGTTGCATTCAACTTCTTAGATATATCAGATACAGAGGACTTTGTCGAAACAGTGACTATTGGAACATCAGACAAAGTTGGCGGAAGCGGAAAGAATACATATGACCTTAAGTATTCAGAATTCCATGGAAAAGGAATAGTGCTTAATGATACATTGTTAAAAGCACTTGAAACAGAGCCATACCTCTATATAACATTTGCAGGAAAACCTGCAGTGACAGGAATTACTGTTTACGAGGGTTAAAATCTTAACAGATAGTGTAAATAGAATATTTTGTATAGTGTATCACTGACTTTTAGTTAAATAAGCATTAAAACAAGCCGAATACAGAATAAAGTATTTGCGTTCGGCTTGTTTATTTATTTCTTAAAACCGGTTATGCTGATTATTTTCCACAGTTCTTTTTATCAATCTGCTGATTAAAAGCATAAAAGTTTCGACAGTCAAGGTTTTCCTGAGTGCGTCTGAGACATTCGCCAAATCTCTGGAAATGAACAATTTCTCTTTCTCTGAGGAAACGGATAGGTTCTGCAACTTCAGGGTCTTTTACTATACGAAGAATATTATCATAAGTCAGGCGGGCCTTCTGCTCTGCCGCCATGTCTTCATAAAGATCGGTTATTGTATCACCAGTGCTCTGAAGCTGGCTCGCACTGAAAGGCTCTCCACTTGCTGCCTGCGGCCATATGGCAAGTGTGTGGTCAATATAGTATTTATCAAAGCCGGATGCCTTGATTTCTTCCGGTGTAAGATTTTTTGTAAGCTGTCTGATAATGGTAGCAACAATTTCAAGATGACCGAGTTCTTCGGTGCCGATGTCAGTAAGAGCACCCATGACACGGCGGTCGGTCATACTGTAACGCTGTGAGAGATAACGCATAGCGGCACCAGCCTCGCCATCCGGACCACCGTAGTCGAGGACTAATGATATTACGAAAAGGCTTGAATTTAGGGGGTGTGAGGAGTTATGGTTTTTGTTTGAGCAAAATATATCTTGCCGGATAGGCTGTAATCTTTGCTGGTTGCACTGGATATGTGAGCAATAATGCAATACAAAACTTGTCGGAATCCGACAGAATAAAATAGTTGCAAATATTTTTAATATTGTATATAATGAACTTAACAAGAGAGCCGAACGCTAGGTGCAGACTAGCCGCCGGCAAATAAGATGTTTATATTTAAAGTAACGCCTTACTTTGCTAGAGCTGGGGTGTTACTTTTTGTGTGTTATCGTATATACAAGAGTAATAACTGCACAAAGCATAATTACAAATGTGAATAAATCGCTATATGTAACCATTGGCATCAGCTCCCTTCCTTTGTAAGTCCGGCAACTGTCGTAGCACCCTTCGGCTCCCTGATTAAGTTCATTATTAAGTTATCGGTATTATAGTACATATGTTAATAATTGGCAATAGAAAACCCCGAAAGTGCACTAGACTTTTGGGGTTATTGTTTTGTTCAAAATGGAACATATTATGTGTCTGATGACATTGTATTATATCCAAAATCTATTTGCAATATGCAAGGGAAATATCATCATTTAACACAACGGTCATTTCCTGCGTTTCCTTATTCCAGACAAAATGGTCTACGACTTCCAGTAAGGCATTATGCTTTTCCATATCATTTGAATTTTCATCTTTTATAATATCAATCAATCCCTGAAAATCAACATCTTTGTGAACTGATGCAGGGTGAATGGTGATAGTGGCGGCTTCAAGTTTTTCATTTAACTCCGTGCGTCTTTTCAGGATGAGTTCTTTATTTGCTTTGTATTCTTCTAAGGTGTCTATCTCATTTATATACGCATCTTTGATACGCTTCATTTTTGCATCAAGTGATTTGAGTTCTTTTAATATATATCCCCGTTCTGTATTTTCGGTATTGATTACATTTAGATTATAATTGTAAAAATATCCTGAGCCGGATAGTTCTTCGAGGATGGAGAGAACTTCTTTTTCAGCATTTTTCAATGTGATGCCATTTCGTGTAGAACAGAGCCCTTTTGAATATTTCCAGCAACAAAAATTTGGAACTGTTTTAGTACCACCGTGGGCGAAACCGAGCGAAGCACCGCATTTTGAGCATTTAATCATGCCGGACAACCAATTGGCAAGGAGTGGAGCAGGGCGGCGTTTCTTATTATACCCTGTGCGGAGTCTGTCGTTTGCTCTACGGTTTGCCGCCTGTGAAAATTGTTCTTCAGATATGATAGCTTCGTGTTTTCCGTCAGATATAATCACATCGTCAGGATTTTTTCTTTTATTACTCTGTTTGTCAAAAAAGTTCCACCGGATTTTCCCTATATAAAAAGGGTTTTCAAGTATATATCCGATAACACGGGTTTCAAAAAGAGAGCCTCTTGCAGTTCTATAGCCGGATTGATTCAGCCTTGCGGCTATGTCACCCATCGGGATATTCTGCTCTGTGTACATATTAAAAATCTTTCTGACAATCTCAGCACCTTTGGGTTCAATCTGTGGTATCTTATCTCTGCCACGCTCTTTGATGTAACCGATAGGAACATTTGAATTGTAGCCGCCCTTTAAGGCTTTTTGGGTCATTCCACGCATAACTTCACCTGAAAGATTATACAGATAAAATTCGTCACTCCATTCAATAACCATCTCGATAAGGCGGCCATACATACCCTCAGTGATAGGCTCGGATATGCTTATAACATCAACATTACATTTTTTTCTGAGAACTGATTTATAATAAGTGCTTTCATCAATGTTTCTGGCAAAACGGGAGAACTTCCAGAGCAGGATTGCATCGTAAGGATGTGACTTTTCTTTGCAGGTCGCAATCATTTCCTGAAAAGCCGGGCGTTTATCTGCTTTCTTGCCGGAAATACCCTTGTCTTCCTGATAAATTCGTGTAAGCAGCATATTGTGCTGTTCGGCATAATCCTTAATGAGTCTTATCTGACTCTCCGGAGAAAGTTCTTCCTGTTTGTCAGTAGAGACACGGATATATGCACAGACTTCTTTTAATTTTTCAGACATAGTTTCTTCCTCCTTAAAATTTGGTATAAAAAATAAGCCTATACAAAAGAAGTGGCTTATGTTAGAATAAATATGCGTTATCTTTATATTTTAGCCATATTCTTTTGTGGGTAAAGTGTAAGGTATTGACCGCCCGCAGAGGGCGGTCTTTTTGTTATATTAAATATACCGCATTTATATCTGATTGATTTGTTGTTTTAAAGCATCCTGCAATATCTGAGAAAAATTTAATCCTCTTTCTAATGCGGCGGCATTAAGCCACGCAGGAAGTGTTACTGTACGGTTTACTGATTTATTTACATTTGCCATTCTTATAGATGGCATATAAACATCAATCAATGCTGATTTTTGATTTTTTTCTAAAGTAATATCAGATAAATGTGTTGGTTCCGGAATAGGTTCGTTGTCTTCCTCAATTCCTAACATTGTGACTCCCAATAATTCTCTGGCAGATAAAAAAGCATCGTTTTCATCTTCTCCAGATGTGGCAGTATCTAAATCTGGAAACTCTACAGCAATTTCACAACCGTCCTCATAAGTGAAGATAGCAGGATAGATATAGCGTTCAACTTTCTTCTTGTTTGACATATAGGTCACTCCTTATATTTATATATTTAGTAATATGCAGATTACATTGTAAGCCGGGACTATCTGAATGATAGTCCTGACTGTCTTTCAATACTTTTCAGTGTTGGAAGGGGAATGTTTTTACAAGGATGCTTTACGGTAACTTTACCGGGTTTGGTAGGATGTTTGAATTGGTGGTGACTGCCTACGCAATTAACTTCGTACCATCCATCCTCTTTTAATTTTTTTAAGACTTCCCTTGATGTAATTTGCATCGTTATTACCTCCTTACAATTACATAATAACAAATATAATTGTATTTGCCAATGAAATATAACAAATATTTTTGTATTTGTTATATTTTTCTGGTTGTAAGATATGGATTATTGACAAAAGCACAAAAATGTTTAATAATATTACATATATGTAATATTATTAGTGGGAGGTAAAATGAATTTTCAAAAAGCACTTGAAGAATTGTTAAAATACTTAGGTAAGTATCCTACTTTTGAATTTCATGAATTTTTCTTGAAAGAGCTTAGTAGTCTTTTAAAGAAAGAGTTAAAAGGTCAGGAGAAAGATTTTTTTAAACAAATGCTAACACAATTTGATAATATTAAGCAATTTAGAAAAGAAATTATAACTGTTGGAGATAATGAACTTTTATCGCATATTGGAGATGAACTATCATTATATTCTATTCACATAAAAAAGGGAAGTAAATTTAATGTAAGATTATTAATGTTTTTTAATAATGACAATCCGACTTTTTTGTGTGCGTTTTATGAAAAAAGCGGAAAAAGGCAGACTGGTTATGAGAAATTTATTAAAATTGCAAAGAAAAGATATAATGAGTTGAGAGGAGAATGATAGTATGGGTAATACAAAATTGAGAACAATGAGTGACCTACTAGAATTGTTTGAAGATTCTTTAAAGCCATCTGATTTGATAGAAGCCAGAGCAATATCACAGGTCACGGGGACAATTATAAAAGAGAGAAAAAGATTAGGTCTTGATCAGAAAGAGTTTGCAGAAAAATTAGGAGTGTCACAATCATTAGTTTCAAGGTGGGAAAGTGGGAATAGTAATTTTACAATAAAATCATTGGCTGAGATTGCTGCCAAGTTAGATATGTGTCTTGATATAAAGATTAAAAGAAAGATAGAAATTGTTCAAATAGACAAATTTGAAATGAATAATTATGTAAAAAAGGAAGATTATGTACCTGCATATAATTATTCTAAAGGAAATGGTTTTACTCTAAACAAATTTAGTAGTAAAAATATGATAATGTCGGCAAAATAGAAAGGTTATTTAATGGAGGATAGTGATATGTTAGGTTATTATGTAGATGGTTTTAGTATTTTTGGTGTCGGAGATCATGAAGGTGCTATGATAAATCTTTATCAGATACAACCTGATGAAGATAATGGGGATGTAAAAAGGGTGCAGGTAGGAAACATAAAAATGGATAATGAATGTGTTCAGAAATTATATGATTCATTAGGAGAGTTGCTTAATGGTACACCTGATGATGGTAAGGAAATAAAGCAAAAATAATTTTTATCATTTCTTTTATCGGAATTTGACAGGATGAAAAAAATAGGAATAAAAACCCCCGAGAGTATGCGACACTTTCGGGGGTTTTGTTTGTGTTCACTATGGAACAATAATTTCTCTTTGTCTGCCGACATTATATCATATTACAAAAATGATTTGCAATATGTGTATTAGATTTAATGTCTGTCGGATTCCGACATAATAAAGTTTTAAATAAAAAAAGAACCTCTGCAAAGAGAGAATCATAAAAATCATTTTTTAATCGAGCCGGCTAGCGGCATTGTATAATTAGGTGTCCGTATAGGACATTGTTTAATAAGTCTATTGCTTGATAATCAAGCAATAATCCACACATCAGTTAAAATGATATGTGGATTTTCACTAGTCGCCTTGTGCGGTGACCATTACTATAATATTTTATCATTTCTATAGTGTTTTTGTCAAATGTTATAGCTTAATGTTTGTCGGAATCCGACAAAGTTATCCTTTTTGAGTTTGATTTTTTATTTTGACTGTTGCTCAGCAATGATTTTTTTAACTTTATCAACATTGTACTGGGTAGCTAAAGCTATCTGCTCTATAGTAAAATTGTTGTTGTACATATTTAAGATTATATTCATTTTTGCGATTGTTTTGCCTTTAGCGATACCCCTTTCAATAGCTCTCTCCTCAATTCCATGACCTAAATTGCACATACTGCTCACTCCTTCCTGAATGTCACCTCGATATTTTAATCAAGCCCTAATTCGTTTTTTAAATCTTCGATAGAAGTGTCAGGTGCATAATCAGGGTCACCATTTTCAAAGGCATCAAGAATTTTGATTTCTTCCTCTGTTGGTTCTGTTTCTTCGACTTCTGACAGATTATTACGCTGTGTGTATGAGTTTTTCAAATCTTCCCAAAGAAGTAAGGCTTCATTTTCTGTCATTATAGTAATTGCACCTATAAGTCTTTCTTTTACTGCTGACATAGTAATACCTCCTAATGTTTATAAATTTGTCCTCTATTACCAATAGATATTATGTTGATGATTATGCCATCTTCATTAAAAATTATGCGATAAGAACCCACACGCAATCTATAACCATCTCTACCTTGAAGTTTTTTAATATCTCCATTTGGAATGTTAGATATTGCATTTATAAGTCGTTGCTGTGTTGGCTTATCTTGTTTTTTTAAAAACTTTTTTGCTTCTTTGCTAAAAATAATCTTCAAAGTAATAGTTCTCCTTTTAAGTTTTTTTGAATTTATACTTTTCACTGCACCCGGCTTAAAAACTGGAAGGTCGTGAAAAGATGATAGAAAGAAAATATATAATATTATTTTATTTATTCTCCCTTTTCTTTTTAAAGCCATAAGCATACTATGTACCGTTTGTAAATCCTCCGGTTCAGCATCTTTGGCAGCATCAAAGAGCAATGAAAGCTCTTTGTTATCATATATTATTATGTCTGTCGGAATCCGACAAAGTTATCATTTTCGTGACCTCACGAAAATGGTTAAAAGATTTCATGATTATTCGTCCTCGTCTTCTTCATCATCAGAATAGCTATCGTCTGAATAATTACCATTAGTTTCGAGCGAAGCACGATATTCACTTGCAAGCATTGTGCGATTGAATTCAGCGGTTGGTTCTATTTCTTCAACGAGCTTTTCAAGTTCATCTATTGATACTTTGAAGAACTCTTTACGAAGATTAACTTTATTTACTCGTTTATCTGTAAGCATCTGATGTAACTTGCTTTCAAGGGCAACTGCATCTTCTGAGAATATGAAGCTGTGGACATCGAATTTGAATGGCACACTTGCACTTCCAAGTTCGTTTACTCTGTCTTGTGGTTCAAGACGGCGTGTCATTCCAACTTTAAATACATCTTCACCAAATGAACCGAGGTTACTTATTATGTAAACAGTTCCGGCTTTACCATTCTGCAGGTTAGATATTTCTTCTTTCTTTAATACAACATCGGATAATTGATTTTGTAATTCAAGTATTCGTTTATTAAGAATATCCATTTCTTCTTGAGCTGCATTTTTAAGCTGTTCTTTGACCTTATCAATTTCAGCTTTGTATTTGTCCTCTTCTTTTGCAATCTTTTTCTTTTCGGCTTCCAATGCTTTGAGTTCGGCTGCTTCCTGACGCATCTTTTCTTTTAATGCAAGCTGTTCCTGTTTTTCTTTTTCTTTCTTTACATAATAGTTATACTCAATTTTGGCAGCATTTATAAAAAGATATTCAAGCTGTCCTATAAATTTTGTAAGAGTACCGTATATCTGTTGGTTGCCATTACCGGCAATCTCAAGATATTTCATAGTGACCTCTTTTATTTTATCCGTAGCTTTGTCTATAGTTCCATATTTCAAATCAGATAAAATATTTTGAAGTTCCGAACGCAATGCTATAACCATGAGTGAGTACATTGCTTTGTTTGATTTTGTAGTGTATCTTGCGGAATATTGATCCATCAATGTTGTTATCTGTTTATCGTTTTCACGATAAGCTTTGCGAAGCTCTTTTGAGTTCATGTATTGCAAATGTAAAAATACTGACGGAGCATAGGCATCAACAAGATTAAGGTCTTCTTGTTTGAAAGTTAGAAGTTCGGAAGATGGATCATATTCAAAGAAATTATTGATAGAGTATTTGATACTCTTGTAAAGCTCTCTGAATTTTGAAACTTTCTTTGCTTCTTTTTTGATAAGTTCTTTCTGTTTTGTTAATTCAAGATTTATCTCTGAATCAGCAGCAGCTTTCTGAATGTTTATTGTCTGATTTAAATTCTGGTATTCATTAGTGACATTCTGTAATTGTTTTTGTCTGTCTTTTATGTCAGATTTAAGCGTTTCAAGTCTTTTTTCAAGTGTTGAAATTTCTTCCAGTCGCTCTTTAGTGTCAAGTTCTTTAACTTTATCTTCAAGTTCTTTTATTTGATATTTGTGATTGTTTATAACCTGTTTTATTTCATCTTCTTTTTTATTAAGAAGATAAAACTGGTATCCTATAAGTCCAGCTGCAATAACAAGCGGAACGATAAAATTCCAAAATATTGATGCAAAGCAGGCAATAGCACTTATAATAAGTACTTTCTTGATAAATTCTTTTTGGTTTTCCATATAATTCTCCTTTTTGATTTGTTGGATTCAGACAAAGATATTATTATATATTTGATTTAAAATCTCCTTCAAATAATCCTAGCTCCATTGCTAATCTGTACATATGTTTACAAGGCAATCTCCTTACAAAATAATCACGACATGTACAACTGTTTAAAGTTGTATTGTAAGGTTTTTTCCCTGAGCCTTTAAAGATTCCCGTTTGGTTTACATGATCTACTTCAGCTGGTGTGCATTTAGAAGATAATGCACTTTTTTGGCGTTTTAACTGGTCAGGTTCATTATTTATATCATCAGAAGCTTTTATACGAGCCAGTTTTTCTTTTTCTTTATTATAATCACGCGTAGAGTGGCGATTTATTATTTCAATTACTCCTAATTCCGCAGCCAATCTATATATGTGTTTACAAGGCAGTTTGCGTTCCTGAAAGTCATGACAGTTACAACTTGAAAGTGTCGTTGTATAGTATGGCATATCAGATGTACTTGAACAAGTGGCAGTTTTCTTCTTTTTATGTACTGTAATTGTAAAAGGGTATGTAAAAGCTCTACCCTGTCTTTCTATTTGTGCTTTATCACAATGTATTGAATAGTCCCAATCTGTCCAATCGGAAAGAATATGACATCTTCCATAAGTGTTTTCATCATTACCCATAGTATAAATTTCTCCTTTAAATTTAGTAATTATTTTGATATAGGTGTATATATCAATCACCCTTTTCTTTCCTCTTTAATGCCATAAGCATACCATGTAAAGCTTGTAAATCCTCAGGCTCAGCATCTTTGGCAGCATCAAAGAGTAGTGAAAGTTCCTTGTTATCATATATTTCTTGAGCAATCTTGCTTGTCTCAGGATTGAGGTAGTAAGATTGGTTTTGTTCATTACTTTTATTTTCTATTAAATCAGATTTTAGTATTCCAAAGTAATCTGCAAGCATCTGAACTTTATCCATACGGGGGAGGGCGATACCTTTACACCATGTATTAAAAGTCTGAGGAGACACATTTATTGTATCAGCGACCCCTTTTTGTGATTTATGATGTTTTTTTAGTAATCGTGTTAAATTTCTTGAAAATATTTCTTTATATTCATCTTCTGTTATTTCGTTACTTTCTAATCCCATAAGGTATTCAGGAGTGGTTTTTAATGCTTCGGCGAAAGATTTAATTTTTGACTGTGGTATATCACTTTTACCGAGTTCTATTTTATTTATTGAAGAACGGGATTTATATCCCATTGCCTGTGCTAATTCATCTTGTGTCATATGAAGTTCTTCTCGTCTTTGTCGTATTCTAGTGTACAATTCCATATAATTCACCTCACACACTTTTATTTATATATAATATATCATGCTGTTGAACTGAAATCAACGAAAATATAAAAAGATAAATAAAAGTGTTGACAATAATTCTACAATATGTATAATGCAAAAAGGCAGATGCTATATAGACATCTGCCTTAATTATTAAATGAAATAGGTGGGGTGACAATCCCACATCTCTTTAAGACCACAAGGGCGTGAC
>ULTJ01033569.1_pt1 | contig 11343 bp, 12 predicted proteins | sample 1957491 | NCBI WGS metagenome assembly ULTJ01 (sample SAMEA4835731, study PRJEB28245) | human gut metagenome | biome: gut microbiome; material: fecal sample | place: Denmark | collected 2008 | reverse complement strand
GCAAGGTAATTCTTCATTCTTCATTCTTAATTCTTCATTAAAAAAAACAGTAATACAATATGTTTTCAGACGAATTAGAAAAAATATCATGGGAAGCGACAACGGAACATATTCATGCAAAGACAGATGCAGATGTACGCCGTGCTCTTTCCAAAGAGCATTGTGATGTAGAGGATTTTATGGCGCTTATTTCACCTGCCGCCATCCCCTATTTGGAAACAATGGCACGCTTAAGCAAAAAATATACGGAAGAACGTTTCGGTAAAACGATTTCCATGTTTGTACCTCTATATATAACAAACTCCTGTACCAATTCTTGCGTATATTGTGGGTTCCACATCAGCAACCCCATGCCGCGTACCATATTGACGGAAGAAGAGATTGTAAACGAGTATAAAGCCATCAAGAAACTGGCTCCTTTCGAGAACCTGCTACTAGTTACCGGAGAAAACCCGGCAAAAGCAGGTGTTCCCTATATTGCCCGCGCTCTTGACCTGGCAAAGCCTTATTTCAGCAATTTGAAAATAGAAGTAATGCCTTTGAAAGCTGAAGAATATGCCGAATTGAAAGAACATGGCATGAACGGTGTCATCTGCTTTCAGGAAACTTACCATAAAGCCAATTATAATATATACCATCCCCGGGGTATGAAATCTAAATTTGAATGGCGTGTCAACGGTTTCGACCGTATGGGGCAAGCCGGGGTTCATTCTATCGGCATGGGAGTACTTATCGGTTTGGAAAAGGAATGGAGAACTGATATCTGCATGATGGCATACCATCTGCGTTATCTTCAAAAGCATTACTGGAAAACAAAATACAGCGTCAACTTCCCGCGAATGCGCCCTTCCGAAAACGGAGGTTTTCAGCCGAATGTAATCATGAGCGACCGTGAGCTGGCACAGGTGACCTTTGCCATGCGTATATTTGATCATGACGTAGATATCTCCTATTCTACCCGTGAACCGGCCGGGATACGCGACCACATGGCTACCTTGGGGGTAACAACCATGAGTGCGGAAAGTAAAACGGAACCGGGCGGATATTATACATATCCCCAAGCTCTGGAACAATTCCATGTAAGTGATGAGCGTAAAGCTGTAGAGGTAAATGCCACATTAAAACGTTTAGGGCGCGAACCGGTTTGGAAGGATTGGGATGTAAGTTTTGATTTAAAGCGATATGCAGGGAAATAGTGAGATAACGGACCGGTACAACAGACAAACCGGTCTTCCTGAAATAGGTGAAGAAGGACAACGGAAGATACAAAACGCACGTGTACTGATAGTAGGCGTAGGAGGCCTTGGCTCTCCTATAGCCCTCTATCTGGCCGGCGCCGGCGTAGGAACCATCGGATTGATAGATGACGACACTGTCAGCATCAGTAACCTCCAACGTCAGGTTTTATATGTTGAAGATGAGATTGGGCAGTCTAAAGTAGCATGTGCCGCAAGTAGGCTGCGCAGCCTAAACAGTAGCATCAAGATAGAAACCTATCCTTTCCGGCTGACTGAAGAAAATGTAGATTTACTGATTGCGAACTATGATATCATTGTGGACGGTTGCGATAACTTTACAACACGTTACTTATTGAGCGACTCTTGCGCCAAAACAAGAAAGCCATACGTTTATGGAGCCATCCAAGGTTTCGAAGGCCAGGTTTCCGTGTTTTGTCAGGATAGCGTTTTCAGAACCTATCGCAATCTCTATCCGGATGAAACGGTAACATCGCAGGTAACGCCGCCTGATAAATCTGTTATCGGCATCACTCCGGCTGTCGTAGGAAGCATAGAAGCCAACGAAACGCTGAAACTGATTTGCGGATACGGCGATTTACTGGCCGGTAGGCTATGGACTATCGACCTACGAACCATGCAAACGCATATTATTGAGTTTTAAACATTCATATCTTTAATAGTATCGCAACTGCACAAAGAAATATGAAATTAATAGTTATCACCACTCCACATTTTTTTGCAGGAGAAGCTGAAGCCATCACTGCGCTATTCCATTCCGGGTTGCAAACTTTGCATCTGCGCAAACCCGGTGCTTCGAAAGCAGAGATTGAGAAACTTTTAGCCAAGTTACCCCCTCAATACATGGGGTGTATCGTTACCCATGAACATTTTTGCTTGGTGTCTGATTATCATTTAAAAGGTATACACTTGAACGGGCGCAATCCACATATTCCCGAGAATTATTCAGGGCATATCAGTTGCTCCTGCCATTCTCTGGACGAGGTTGCACAACATAAATCGACTTGCAATTATGTTTTTCTCAGCCCCATCTATGATAGCATTTCCAAAGCAGGCTATGCTTCCGCCTATACACACGACAGCCTCCTAAAAGCCTGCCAATCTCAAATTATCGATTCTCAAGTAGTGGCGTTGGGGGGTATCTCTGCAAAACATTTTCCGGAAATTCAATCTTTAGGTTTTGGAGGTGTAGCTATGTTGGGTGATATCTGGAACAGGACAGGAAATGATTTTATCGAACACTTCCAAAATCTCAGACGTCTCTCCTTATCCTATTAATAATGATAACGCTCAATTCTTAACTGACAACAACAATGACTCCTCCCATTATACTTACCATTGCAGGTTCTGACTGCTCAGGCGGTGCAGGTATACAAGCCGACATAAAGACGATTTCCGCACTGAAAGGCTATGCGGCTTCCGTTATCACTGCCATAACTGCACAAAACACACTGGGCATACAAGCGGTATACCCTCTTCCGGCCGATATAGTTGAAACACAGATTAAGTCTGTAATGGATGACTTACATCCCAATGCTGTTAAAATAGGTATGGTACACGATAGTTCAATCGTGCATGCCGTCTCCCAATGTTTGCAAAAGTATAAACCTGAAGTTGTGATTTATGACCCTGTCATGATTTCCACCAGCGGACGCCGCCTCATGACAGAAGAAACCGTCCAAACTATCAAAGACGAACTTTTTCCACTCTGTACTCTGATAACCCCAAATCTGGATGAAGCGTCTTTCCTGTTGAATCAAACAATAACGGATATTAAAACTATGGAAAACGCAGCTTGTCAATTATCAGATAACTATCAAACCTCGGTATTAATAAAAGGCGGACATTTAATAGGCAATGAAATGTGTGATATACTATATAGTGAGGGACATATCCACCGATTCAAACATCAAAAAATAGAAAGCCGGAATCTCCATGGAACAGGATGTACGCTTTCTTCTGCAATCGCGACTTTTCTTGCCAAAGGCAAAAGGCTTGAAGAAACCGTCCGCCAAGCCAAAGCTTACATAAATATTGCTATCGATAATGGCAAAGAGTTGCAAATCGGTCAAGGGAATGGCCCATTAGGACATTTTACGTTTGAAGAATAACTTATTTTATATTTTTATCCACTGTATTGATTAGCTTTTTAGCCGGATACCTATTATTATTTAATTTTATCTATTATTTTTGCAGAAACTATCACTATAAATAGGTATAACATGGAAAAAGCAAAAGTATATTTTTCAGACTTACGCACCTCTCCTACCTCTAATCTTTTGGATAAAATGGAACGCTTGCTGAAGCGTGCAGGTATCGGTGAACTTCCTTTGAAGGACAATTTCGTAGCCATTAAAATTCATTTTGGTGAACCGGGAAATCTGTCTTATATTCGTCCCAACTACGCTGCACGAATGGCTAACCTACTCCGTAGCTACGGAGCCAAGCCGTTTCTTACGGATTGCAACACACTCTATAGCGGACGTCGTTCCAACGCGGTAGACCACTTGCAGAGCGCCATGGAGAATGGCTTCAATCCCATATCTGCCCAGTGCCAGGTGATTATCGGCGATGGTTTGAAAGGAACTGACTATCGTGAAATTCCTTTGAACGGGGAATATTGTCCGGCACCCAAAATCGGTGCGGCTATTGCTGATGCCGACATTGTTATCAGCATGAATCATTTCAAGGGGCATGAACAAGCCGGTTTTGGAGGTGCTTTAAAAAACCTTGGAATGGGCTGCGCCAGCGTGGGTAGAAAACTGGAATTACATGCATCTTCCCAGCCTAAGATTGATACCAGAAACTGTATCGGTTGTAATATATGCGTAAAGCATTGCGCCCATGATGCCGTGCATCTGAATGCAGAACGGAAAGCGGAAATAGACTATGCGAAATGTGTAGGATGCGGTCAGTGTGTAGCCCTCTGCCAACATGACGCTGCTGTAGTAAGCGATTGGGATACGTCCGAACGATTGAATTATAAGATTGCCGAATATTCTCTCGCCGTAGTAAAAGATAAGCCACACTTCCATATCAGTTTTATCATGAACGTTTCTCCTGAGTGTGACTGCTGGAACCACAATGACGCAGCTATCGTTCCCGACCTTGGAATTCTGGCATCGGCAGATCCGGTAGCTTTGGATATGGCATGCGCAGATATGGTTACCCAAGCTCCCATTTTACATGGAAACAATGTTTTGGCTGAAGGCCATGAACATGAAGATTTATGTGGCTGTGATAAATTCCATATAATACATCCCGATACCGACTGGTTGGCAGGACTTCGCCATGCTGAAAAAATAGGATTGGGAACTATGGAATATGAACTGGTGAAAATTTAAACCTTTTAAAGTTTATAAAGTCATAATTGAATAGCGAGATACAAAAATTATAAGGTTTGAGACAAATCTATAAGGAAGATGTACGTTCATCCCTTAATTTTGTATCCTAATAAAAATAACAAATTAAAATTAACTCATATCATTGTACAAATGGAAACATCTGCTAAACTTTATTCTTTGCCTTTCGGCAATGTAAGAACTTATTTATTTGCTCTTTTATTTGTTGTTGGAAATATTGCCCTGCCGCAACTTTGTCATTTAGTACCGGCAGGTGGTCCAACATTATTGCCTATTTATTTTTTCACATTGATAGCTGCATATAAATATGGTTTCCGGGTAGGTCTGCTGACTGCCATATTGTCTCCGGTAATCAACCATCTGTTATTTGCGATGCCCGCCGCAACCGTGTTACCGGCTATTCTGATAAAGTCCGGTTTGCTTGCAGGAGCTGCTGCACTTGCCGCACGTTATGCAAAGAGTATTTCACTGTTGGCATTACTGGGAGTAGTCCTCTCTTATCAGGTCATCGGTACTGCCTTTGAATGGGCTTTGTGTGGTGACTTCTTCCTTGCCGTTCAGGATTTCCGTATGGGTATTCCGGGGATGTTGATTCAGTGGTTCGGCGGCTATGCGTTAATGAAAGCAATAGCTAAAATCTAAAGAATAATTTAACTCCTAATTTCAATGGCTAAGACAATGGAGGAAGTGCTGGAACGTTTCCGCACCATCGAGTTTCACGATGATTTTGATATGATTGTGGCAATTGCAAATGGTGGAATCGTTCCGGCAGGTATCATCAACCAACGTTTACAAAAGGAAGTACATCTGCTCCGCATTAATCTAAGGGATGAATATCAGCATCCTAAGTATGATGCGCCTCAGTTATTGGCACCCGTTGACTTTGAATTCAGAGGAAAAAACATACTGCTGGTAGACGACCGCATAAAAACAGGTTCTACTATTCGGTTAGCGTGCGAATTACTAAAGGATGCCCGCATGATTAAAACATTCGCGGTAAATGGAACGGCAGATTATGCCTTGTTTGATGAAACATGCTTTAAGTTTCCGTGGATATTATAGGATAAGAAATTGAGAATTTAAAGTTTAAAAAGAATATGGACAGAAGAGATTTCCTGAAAACATTGGCAGTTGCCGGCGCAGCTATGACTATACAACGCGCGGAAGCGATGGATGTATTGACACAATCACTTACAAAAGCCGGTGGCAATAAGGTAGACCTCGTAGCTGTGATGGGGGGTGAACCGGAAATCATGTTTCGCCGAGCCATTGCAGAATTGGGTGGTATGAAGAATTTTATCAAACCGGGACAGAAAGTGGTAGTAAAGCCCAATATCGGTTGGGATAAAGTACCGGAACTGGCAGGAAATACAAATCCCAAGCTAGTTGCCGAGATTATAAAACAATGCTTTCAAGCCGGAGCTAAGGAGGTTACCGTATTCGACCATACTTGTGATGACTGGCAAAAATGCTATAAGAACAGCGGCATTGAAGCGGCCGCCAAGGCGGCGGGTGCCAAAGTAATGCCTGCACATCTGGAAAGTTATTATCGTACAGTGTCTTTGCCCAAAGGTAAAAAGATGAAAAGTGCCAAGGTACATGAGGCAATCTTGAATAGCGATGTGTGGATCAATGTTCCAATCCTAAAAAATCATGGTGGCGCCAACCTTACCATATCCATGAAAAACCACATGGGTATTGTATGGGATCGTGGCTATTTCCATCAAAACGATTTGCAACAGTGCATTGCAGATATCTGCACGTTACAGAAAAAAGCCGTACTGAACGTGGTGGATGCTTACCGCATTATGAAAACCAACGGTCCGCGCGGACGTTCGGCATCTGATGTAGTATTGACAAAAGGTTTGTTCATTTCTCAAGATATCGTTGCCGTAGATACGGCCGCAGCCAAATTCTTCAATCAAGTTCGTGAAATGCCTCTTGATAAAGTCGGCCATCTAGCTAATGGGCAAGCTCTGAATGTGGGTACAATGAATTTAGATAATCTCAACATCAAGCGTATAAAAATTTAATTAAGACGGTATATACTCAAAAGAGAACAGACTCATGTTGAAAAAAGTAAGAATTGTATTTTCTGTTTTAATCTTTGGACTGATAACATTTTATTTCCTGGACTTTGCAGAATTGCTTCCTGACAAATTCCATGTATTGGCACACATTCAGTTTGTTCCGGCATTGATGTCGTTTGGTATCATTGCTTTGGTTATACTAACAGTATTGACACTTCTGCTGGGACGTATTTATTGTTCCGTAATTTGTCCGATGGGAATCTTACAGGATATTATAAACTGGATATCCAGAAAGACTGTAAATAAAAAGAAACGTTTCCGCTTTTCTCCGGCAAAGAATCTATTAAGATGGAGTGTTTTGACTATCACAGTTATTTCATTTTTATGTGGATTTACCGTGTTATTGGGTTTGTTGGATCCATACAGCGCATTCGGACGTATGGTTACTAATGTATTCAAACCTGTTTACATGGCTGGAAACAATCTACTGGAGTCTATCTTCTCCCGGTTCGGCAACTACACGTTCTATCAGGTAGATGCTTCCTTACTCAGTATTTCTTCATTTATCATCGGAGTAGTTACTTTCCTTGTAATAGGTTATTTAGCTTGGAAACATGGAAGGACATGGTGTAATACGGTATGTCCCGTAGGAACATTACTAGGGTTTGTTAGTCGTTTTTCACTTTTCAAAATCCGTATAGACGAGAACAAATGCACACACTGCATGATTTGCGGTACCAAATGTAAGGCTTCTTGTATTGATAGTAAGAATCAAAAGATTGATTATACACGTTGCGTAGATTGTTTTGATTGCTTGGAAAGCTGTAAAGAAGGGGCATTAGTCTACTCCCTACCTTCTTCTATATTAAAAAAGAAGCAACAGGTAACCGCATCCGATGCTTCGAAACGCCGTTTTCTGCTTGCAGGTATAACCACAGCAGTTGCCACCCCTAAAGTGATGGCGCAGGCACAATCCGTACTTGCCACAGCTACCGGCAAAGTGAGTGATAAACGTAAAACACCTATAACTCCTCCGGGGTCTATCAGCCTCACACACTTCCAAGCACATTGTACATCGTGCCACTTATGTGTCAGCAAATGCCCGTCGCATGTATTGAAACCTGCTTTTATGGAATATGGCGTTGGCGGAATGATGCAACCTACCATGTTTTTTGAAAAAGGCTTTTGTAATTTTGACTGTACGGTTTGCGGTGATGTTTGTCCCAATGGCGCTATTCAACCACTGACTATCGAACAAAAGCATTTAACACAGATGGGAAGGGTAGTATTTACAAAAGAGAATTGTATTGTATATACTGATGGTACAAGTTGTGGTGCCTGTTCGGAACATTGTCCCACCCAAGCACTCTCTATGGTACCTTATAAAGACGGATTAACTATTCCGCATGTCGATACGGATATTTGTGTAGGGTGTGGCGGTTGCGAGTATGTTTGCCCTGCCCGTCCCTTCCGTGCAGTACATATTGAAGGGAACGAGGTGCAGCAAGAAGCCCATCCATTTACTGAAATAAAAGAAGAAAAAATAGAAGTTGATGATTTTGGCTTCTAAGCATACATAGGCATATTTTATTATTCAAAAAGTAGTAAAGAATCTACTTTCTTTGTACAAAAGAGAGTAGGTTCTTCTTTTTTCATACCAATCGTTGAACATTTTTCCTCTATTTTCCTTTCTCCCTTCAATAAAATAACTAAATTCGTGCCGAACAATATGGAAGATTTTGACATGGAGGTAACTACTAATAATTGGTTCACAAAGAAATATCCGGTAGGTTATGCTTTGAGTGGGGGCTTTATAAAAGGTTTTGCTCACTTAGGTGTTATGCAGTCTCTGCTGGAACATGATATCAAACCTGATATACTTTCCGGTGTAAGTGCAGGTGCATTGGCAGGAGTATTTTATGCTGACGGCAATGAACCCCACAAAGTGCTTGACTACTTCTCCGGGCATAAGTTTCAGGACCTAACTAAGTTGGTTATCCCCAAAGTGGGTTTATTTGAATTATGCGAATTCATCGACTTTCTGAAAACTAATCTGAAGGCGAAAAAAATGGAAGATTTACAGGTACCGCTGATTATCACCGCCACAGACTTGGATCATGGACGTCTTGTACATTTTCATAAAGGCGATATTGCAGAACGCGTGGCAGCATCTTGTTGCATGCCCGTATTGTTCGCCCCTGTCAATATAGAGGGCACTCACTATGTAGATGGCGGACTATTGATGAACCTGCCGGTGACCACCATCCGGCGTATATGCGAAAAGGTAGTAGCAGTAAATGTCAGTCCTCTGATGGCTACGAAATATAAAATGAATATTGTGAGTATCGCTTTGCGATCTTATAATTTCATGTTCCGTTCCAACAGTTTTGCCGAACGCGAAAAGGCTGATTTATTAGTAGAGCCTTACAATCTGGAAGGTTATAGTAATACGGAACTGGAAAAAGCAGAAGAAATTTTCATGCAAGGTTATAATACCGCCAATGATGTTTTGGAACGGCTTTTAGTGGATAAGGGCAGTATTTGGAAAGAAAAAGAATAAAAAAATAACCATACTCTAAATAGTAAAGAAATGAACGACGAAAACAAATTAATAATTTATCAAGTGTTTACTCGATTATTCGGAAACAACAATAACCACTGTATCAATAACGGAAGCATCACAGAAAATGGATGTGGCAAGATGGCGGATTTTACAGCAAAAGCATTAAATGAAATAAAGAAATTAGGTGTCACTCACATTTGGTATACAGGAATCATTGAACATGCTACTCAAACTGACTATCGCCGGTATAATATTTGTCCCGACCATCCGGCTATTGTGAAAGGAAAAGCCGGTTCACCATACGCCATCAAAGATTATTATGACGTAGACCCGGATTTGGCAAAAGATGTTCCGGAACGAATGAAAGAGTTTGAAAACTTGATACAACGTACCCACCGCAGTGGTTTGAAAGTTATTATTGATTTTGTTCCCAACCATGTAGCCCGCCAGTATCACTCAGATACCCAACCTGATGGTACATCACAATTGGGCGCTAATGATGATACAAATTATGCATTCAGCCCGTATAACAATTTCTACTACATTCCTCAGTCGGAATTGCACGGACAGTTTGACATGAAAGCCTCTGCTACCGAACCTTATAAAGAGTTTCCCGCTAAAGCAACGGGAAACAATCGTTTCGATGCTTATCCCAACATCTGTGATTGGTATGAAACCGTAAAACTGAATTATGGAGTTGATTATCAAAATGGAGGAACTTGCCACTTCAGCCCTATTCCGGATACATGGAATAAGATGCTGGATATTATGTTGTTCTGGGCAGAAAAAAACATTGACGGATTTCGTTGCGATATGGCAGAAATGGTTCCTGTTGAATTTTGGGAATGGGCCATTCCACAAGTAAAAGAAAAGTATCCTTCCCTCCTATTCATTGCAGAGGTTTATAATCCAAAAGAATATAACAATTATTTGTTCCGTGGCAAGTTCGACTACTTATATGACAAGGTAGGACTTTATGATACGCTCCGTGCAATAGTTTGCGGAAATGAATCGGCAACCGCTATCAGCCGTTCTTGGCAAAGCTTAGGTGGTACTGAAAAACGTATGCTGAATTTCCTTGAAAACCACGATGAACAGCGCATAGCTTCCGACTTCTTTGCCGGCAATCCGCGTAAAGCCATTCCTGCATTGATTGTATCGGCTTGCATGAATACCAACCCTATGATGATTTACTTTGGTCAGGAATTTGGTGAACTCGGAATGGACAGCGAAGGTTTCAGCGGCAGAGACGGACGCACTACAATTTTTGATTATTGGAGTGTAGATACAATCCGCCGTTGGCGTAACGGAGGTAAATTTGATGGAAAGATGCTGACGGAAGATCAAAAACATCTATATAATATCTATCAACGGATATTGACCCTTTGTAATGAAGAAAAGGCGATTTCAGAAGGTGATTTCTTCGACTTGATGTATGCTAATACCAACGGCTGGCGTTTCAATGAACATAAACAATATACATTCTTACGTAAGTATGGAAGGGATTTACTGCTTTTCGTTGTAAACTTCGATCATATTTCTGTAGATCTTGCCATCAATATCCCCTCCCATGCTTTTGACTTTTTGCAAATACCGCAGATGGATCAATATAAGGCAGTGGATTTGCTTACCGGAAAAAGTGAAAATATCAGTTTATTACCTTATAAAGCCACAGATGTTTCGGTTGAAGGATATAGCGGAAAAATTTTGAAGATAAAATTATAGAACTATATGTTTGTTATAATGAAGCGAAGAATTTACTTTCCTAAGTTTGAATAAAAGAAAGATTTCTTCGCTTCATTATATCACATACTATTCTTTTCCCTCTAACTTCTCTTTAAGACGATACAACCGGGTTATAGCCGGATTGTAAAAATCATCCGGATAATGCACTTTTATATCGCTTAAATTAGCGTGGACATATCGTTTCACATTCACAATGTTTTCTGAATCACTTAAAACTATCTGTTGTGGGAAAGTTGTTGCTTTAGCCCACTCTATCAGCGCATTAATACTTTCTTCATCATATTTATACTCTTCCATATTTCACATATTTTCTTGCAAAGATATAACAATTGCTAAAGTTATCCTTGCATGGGCGAACAAAATCCCTAGGTACTGTGTTATATATC
>ULTJ01026966.1_pt1 | contig 11388 bp, 9 predicted proteins | sample 1957491 | NCBI WGS metagenome assembly ULTJ01 (sample SAMEA4835731, study PRJEB28245) | human gut metagenome | biome: gut microbiome; material: fecal sample | place: Denmark | collected 2008 | reverse complement strand
TTGCGGCTTAAGCCCGCCGTAAGCGCAAAAACGGCAATTATGACGCCAAACACGGGAAGCCCCGTCATGAGCCCGAGCCCCGCTCCGACGGAAACGCCCTTGCCGCCGCGGAATCCGAAATACAGCGGAAAGCAGTGGCCGATGATGCACATTGCGCCGCTCAGTGCCTCACCGGTCACGCCCGCAAGCACCTTACCTATGAGCATGGCGGCCACGGTCTTTGCCATGTCGAGCGCCAATGTAACCAGCCCCGCCTTGAGTCCGAACACACGGGCGGCATTCGTCGCTCCGGCGTTGCCGCTGCCCTTTTTGCGGATATCCTCGCCCATGCAGTGCTTTGAAAGCGGGATGGACGCACAGACAGAGCCCAATAGATATGCAATTACTGCGCAAAGCACAAGCTTCATTTTGCCGCCTCCAATAGTTCAAACTTTTTAAATTATTATATCAAAAATTTTAAGTATTGCAAGCCCTGCATAAAAATTTTTCTGTTTATTTAATCATCATTTCCCAATTTTGTTTCATTTATGATATGATTGTGTAAAACGCCTCGGGAGGTACCCTCAATGCAGCTTAAAAAACGCCTTGTCACACTACTGCTTGCGCTTGCGATGCTCGTGTCGCTGTGCGGCTGCGATATATACGATGTGTATGACATTTATGACGCTTTCTTTGCCGAATATGACGAAAATGCGGCCGAGCTTATCTCCAAGACCGGCAACGGCGGCAGGGATAACATCGTCAGCTTTGACGAGATGGAGTACAAGCGCCCCGACATTGACGCACTTAAGGCCAAGGCGCAGGATGTTGAGGACCTGCTCGGGAACTTTTTCAAGGTCAAGGATGTTATAGGCGAGCTTGATAAATTTGTTGACCTGTACAATAGTTTTTATACAATGATGAACCTTGCTTGTGTGCGCTATGACATGGATACGCAGGACGAGTTTTATTTTGAGGAGTACAGCTACTGCACGGAGGCAGCAGGTGATGTCGAGTATCTGACGGACGAGTTGCTTTTGGATTGCTCGAATTCCTCCATGTGCGATTACCTCGACAAGCACTTTTTCGGTGGGCTGCTCGAAGAGCAATACTCCGTCACGGACGGCACGGGCTACACACCCTCGGACGAGCTTGCCGAGCTTGAGCGCATGGAAGCCGAGCTTGAAAGCGACTACTCCGAGCTTTACGCAGACTACTCCGATGATTTTGACAACGGCAGGTTCAAAAAGCAAAACTCCGAGGTCGGCAAGATCTACATTGAGCTTATAAAGCTGCGGCATGATATCGCCGAGCAGCGCAACATGAAGTCTTACGAGGAGCTTGCGTATCTGGATAACGGCAGGGACTACACCGCCGCTGACCTTGACGGGTATATTGAGGCGATAAAGCAGTTCATCGTACCGCTGTACAAGAAAGCAGACAGCAAGAAAATGTACGACCGCTCGCTCGTTTCGGCGATGAGCCCGAAAACGGCGCTCTCGACCGTGACGGGTACCGTGGAGGGACTCAACAAGGACATTGACGAGGCGCTCGGCTACATGCTCAAGTACAAGCTATATGACACGGGAATGTCGGATAACAAATACGATCAGTCGTATGTGCTGTACCTCAACGATTACGATTCGCCGTTTATGTTTTGCAGCCCGTCCGGCTACAGCGACACGGTGCTCACCATCGTGCACGAGTTTGGCCACTATGTTGACGGATATCTGAACTACGGTCTCAACGACAGCGTCGACACCTCAGAGGTGTTCTCGCAGGGCATGGAGTACCTGCTGCTGTGCAACATGGATGATGTCGAGCAGCTCACCCGCTACAAGATGCTCGATGAGCTTGAGCTTTATGCGTATCAGGCCTGCCTGAACGAGTTTGAGCATCAGGCGTATGCCATGGACGAAAAGGAGCTCACGGTGAAAGGTCTCAACTCCCTGTACTCGGAGCTTCTTAAGGAATACGGCCTTACGGACGATTACAAGGGGCTTGACTGGATATCGGTGACGCACCTGTTCACCTCGCCGTTTTATGTCATCAGCTACTGCGTGTCCGACAGTGCGGCGTTTGAGTTGTATAACATGGAGCTCAAGAAAAGCGGCTCGGGGCTTGAGATGTACATGAAGCTATTGGAGGAGTCGACAAGCTATGACTTCCTCGACCTGCTCGAAGAGTGCGGCATGCGCTCGGCGATATCCGCCGACACGGTCAAGGAAATATCCGCCACGCTTGCGGATAAGCTTGGGCTATAATGAAAAAAGAAGATGCATCATGCATCTTCTTTTTTGATATCCAAAACCGTTAAATTGTCACCGTCTACTTTGAATTTTACCTCGAACCCCGCAAAGCCGAAGCCGTAGATCCGCTCGGGGTCATCGTGGTACTGCGGGCGTGGGTCGTTTGAAAGGACTTGCACGAGCGCCGTCTTTGTGTTCTCGTCCATGCCGCCGCACAGGCTGTCGGGCAGCTCGACGGTAAGGGTGTGAAACTGTGTTTTCGAGGTAAAGCCGCCGGTTGCATCGGGGTGAGAATCTGCGTAGGTGATATACGGCTTTATATCGAATATGGGCGTACCGTCCATAAGATCTGCGCCCTTTATGTGAAGCACAGGGCCTCGGTCAGGCGTGAGCTCTACTCTCTCCAACTCCACCGACGACAGCCCGAGCGAATTTGGTCTGAACGGCGAGCGGGTCGCAAACACACCGACATGGACATTGCCGCCCAAGCGTGGTGGTCTGACCGTCGGCGACCATGTGTCCCGCACGGCTTCGGAAAACTGCCATATCAGCCAGATGTGCGAATACTCGTCCAGCCCCCGCACCGCATCGGGATTGCGGTACTCGGGTTCAAAAACTATCTCGGCTCCGACCGCCTCGGCGACCCCGCTTTGTCTCGGGATGCCGAACTTTGTCATAAACGGCGAATGTATGCGTGCTATGGGTTTTACTTCGGACATAGCGCACCTCCTTGGCATTTAGCTAATTTTATCGGCATCGGTGCAAAAAGTCAATCGTGCATAGAAAATCTCCTGCATCAAACGACGCAGGAGATTAATGTTTAATACGCTTCGATCTCTTTTATCACATATTCGTTGCCTGTCACGAGATAAGTATTCTCGCTTTGACAATAAGGACAAATTTTTGCGTATTTCACCGTCGGATAGGTCTGTTTGCAGTCCTCGCAGAAGGTCACTGCCTCGATGTTCTCAACCTTGAGCTCGGCTTCTTTAAGATACTTCGTATCCTTCCTCGCCCAATTCCAGCAGTCAACAATGTACTCGGGGATGATGCCGCTGACCTCGCCGATCTGCAGTGTAACGCTGCCGACGGTCGTCAGCTCGTTCTCATCACAGAGCTTCTCGACTTCCTTGATGACATAAAACACTGTTCCAAGCTCATGCATGGATTTTTCCTCCGGTAAAATTACTTCTTAGCAAACTTTGCCTTGAGATCCTTTATTGCGATCCTGCCCGCTCTCTTTAGTGCGTAAGGTCCTATGGCCTTGAGCTTATCCTCGGCAGTGTACATCTTCGATGCCTCGGGTACATCACGGGTAAGGTGGATAGCGTCAAATTCGCACTTGGTTGTGCACAGGCCGCAGCCGATACACCTGTTCTGGTCGACGATGGATGCGCCGCAGCCAAGGCAGCGGGACGCTTCCTTCTTGACCTGCTCCTCGGTGAAGGTGATGCGGTCGTTCTTCATGGTCTTTGCCTTCTTGGGATCGTGTGCAACGGTCTGACGACCCGGCTTGTCGAAGCTCTCGATACCGAGGACGATATCGTTCTTGTTGAGCTCATAGAAGTCACGCAGGTTGCGGTTGAGAGTAAGGCTCTGACCGGGGTGTACATAGCGGTGGAGGGAAACTGCGCCCTCACGGCCGGCTGCAATTGCGTCGATGGCAAACTTCGGGCCGGTCATGCAGTCGCCGCCGACAAAGATGTCGGGCTCTGCGGTCTGGAGAGTGATGCCGTCAGCCTCGGCTGCGTCCTTCTTGCCCTTGACCATTGCGCCGGTGTCCAGCTCGCCCCAATCAATCTGCTGACCGATGGCGCCGATGACGGAGTTGACCTTGATGGTGGTGAACTTGCCGGTGCCGACAGGCTTTCTCTTGCCCTTCTCGTCAGGCTCGCCAAGCTCCATGATTTCGACCTTGAGACCGTTGACCTTGCCGTTCTTGTCGCCGAGGATTTCAACGGGAGCGTTGAGGTAGCAGAACTTTACGCCTTCCTCAATTGCCTCTGCGACCTCTTCCTTATCGGCGGGCATTTCAGCTTCGCTTCTGCGGTAGACGATGTATGCCTCCTCTGCGCCGACACGGATAGCGGTACGGACAACATCCATTGCGACATTGCCGCCGCCGATGACTGCGACCTTCTTGCCGAGCTTGACTTCGTTGCCGAGATTTACCTCACGCAGGAAGTCAACGCCGCCGTAAACGCCGTTGAGGTCTTCGCCCGGGATACCGAGCTTTGCAGACTTCTGTGCGCCGATGCCAAGGAAGAAGCCCTTGTAGCCCTGCTTGCGCAGCTCGGCAATGGTGATATCCTTGCCGACCTCAACACCCATCTTGAACTTGACGCCCATCTTTTTGAGGACATCGATCTCGGCGCCGATGACCTTGCGGTCGAGGCGGAAGGACGGAATGCCGTGGGTGAGCATGCCGCCGGGGACCTTATTGCGGTCGTACACGGTCACGGGGTAGCCCATGTTCGACAGGAAGTATGCACAGCTCAGACCGGCAGGGCCTGCGCCGATAACTGCGATTTTCTCCTCGTAATCCTCGGTGGACAGTCTCTTGGTGCGGCGGGGCGGGATGTAGCGGGTCTTTTCATTGAGCTCCTGCTCGGCGATGAACTTCTTTATCTCGTCGATTGCAACGGGAGCGTCAACGCCGCCTCTGGTGCAGGCGTCCTCGCAGCGGCGGTTGCATATGCTGCCGCAGACGGCGGGGAACGGGTTATCCTGCTTGATGAGCTTGAGAGCGTCAAGGTAACGCCCCTCTGCAGCCATCTTTATGTAGCCCTGAACGGCGATATGAGCCGGGCATGCTGCCTTGCAGGGTGCGGTGCCGGACTCGTGGCAGTTTTCCTGATTGTGCTTCTTGTAGTCCTCATCCCACATGTGCGGGCCCCAGTGATTGTCGTCAGGCAGGGGCTGCTTGGGATACTCGACAGGGCCGGACTTGGTGCAAAGCTTCTGGCCGAGCTTTGCTGCGCCGGCGGGGCAGATCTCAACGCACTTGCCGCAGGCGACGCACTTTTCGGTATCGACATGGGCACGGTATGCGGATGCGGACATATTGGGGGTATTGAACAGCTGCGAGGTGCGCAGAGCGTAGCAGACGCCGGGTGCGCAGTTGCAGATGGCGAAGATCTTGTTCTCGCCGTCGATGTTGGTTATCTGATGAACATAGCCCTCTTCTTCTGCACGACGGAGCACTTCCATTACCTGCTCATAAGAAGCATTGTGGATGCCTTCCTTGCCGGTCTCGTAGCAGTACTTTGCGGTGTCGCCGACAGCGATGCACCAATGCTCGGGCAGGTCGCCGGAGCCACGGTTATTACGGCTCTCGCAATTACGGCAGGAGCAAACGCCGATCTCATAGTAATCGTACTTCTTCAGCCAGTGGGACAGATGCTCAACGGAGACCGACTGCGACTCATGCTCTATTGCCTTCTCTACGGGGATAACATGCATGCCGACACCTGCGCCGCCGGGAGGCACCATTGCAGTGACCTTTTCGAGCGGAAGTCTGGTCATGTTCTGGAAGAACTCCGTTACCTCGGGGTGCTTATCCATGGTAGCGGACTTCATGTTAAGAAATTCTGCACTGCCGGGGACGAACAGGGGCACGAGCCACTGCTTGTGGTGGTCGTCGTTCTCCCAGTTGTACTCCAAAACGCCCAGCTCGCTCATCTCCTTGAGCTTTGCCTCCAGCTTTGCCTCGTCCGACCACTTGGTGAGCTTCTTGATCTCGTCAAATGCCAGCGGCTTGCGCTGCGGCATGGCGAGCAGGATTTCTACCATCTCATCGTCAAGAACATTGCACAGACCCCAGTATTCGGGATCGGCTTCGGTCAGCGGCTCCAAGCCGAGCTTCTGAGGGATGCGGTCGGTGAGTTTTTTCCCGAGTTTGAACAGATTTTCTTTGTTTGTTATCATGCGAAAACTCCTTTCGATCATTTTATAATGTCTTGCAACAACATTTCACATTAGCCAAAGTGTATTATAACACTTTATTTTCCGGCGGGCAACACATGTTTCCCAATTTTGTGTGGAAATTAACAAATTTACTTGTCGGACCGAAGAATGAGTTCTCTTGCCATACATATATTCCTTTGCATGTGTGTTGACAAATTTTCGATCGAGTAATACAATCAGTCCGTCCAGTTGACAGTAATTAAACATCTTATAAACATCCTAAATTGAGTTGGTCAATGACAACCTGAGTTCTGCTTTGACATTTTGTCATGTTGTAGAATTTTGAACGCTCAACATATGACAAATGCACATAATGTATAGAACGGAGATAGAAGCAATATGACCCGTTTTAACGAACAGGTCTACTCAATAGTCGATAAAATTCCGTGCGGGAAGGTCATGTCCTATGGTCAGATCGCATGGATGCTCGGCAGGCCGAGGGGCGCAAGGCTCGTCGGCCGGGCAATGCGCTATTGCCCCGAGGGTTTGCCGTGGCAGCGGGTCGTCAAGGCCGACGGCTCGATAGCCGGCGGCGGTCACCCCGAGATAAGGCGTGCGCTCCTCGAAGCCGAGGGTGTATCCTTTCTCCCCGACGGCAGAGTAGACATGAAAAGCTGTCTCTGGAACAGCGAGGATCAATAATTCAAAAGGCTTTGTACCAATTGGTGCAAAGCCTTTTTCTTTCCCTGACGCACAAATTTCCGCTCATGAAAGCACTGTGGCCGCATAAAGACACTTGTTCTTGGTGTGTTAACACTTTTAGTGCAAAATTACTGTTGGTGTTGTTTAATATGACAAAATTTTATGTCAAAACTGTGGACAAACACTTGATTTTCACGGTAATTAGGTATATACTGTGAACAAGTTTGGATAAAAATTAACAATTCTCGCTTGCGCATTTTTCTTGCCTATATCTCAGTCAATCGGAGGTACTGTTAAATGACCCGTCTTGAAGCCATAGACAAGCTCTGTGACAGCTATTCGGCTTACTTTGATGTTGAACGTTTCAACGACGATGATGCCGAGCTTGCAGCCACCTGCTTTCTCTATGTTCACTCCGAGAAGTATGTTCTTGTCAAAGCCGCAAAGCTTTGGGAGGCCGACAGCAACGAGTATGTTTACATTTTCTCCGTTCCGCATCTGACGAAGGAGATATTCACCAGGTGTCGTGACTATGCCTATAACGAGGGTATGTCGCACATTGAGCCCAAGGCCGGTCATATGTGCTCTTACATTACGGCGCTGTTTATTTGCGATACCGCCGATGCCGATGCCGTGAAGGCTCTCAAGCGTACAAGGATATACAAGAGCTTCCGTCTTTCCTACTACGGCTGGATGGATTTCCACACCGGCGTTATCGAGCTTTCCACCAACAAGACCTCCGCTAACGCCAGCGGCCGCTGCACGGCTCAGCTTTTGGACAAAACGCTGCTCGGCAAGGGCTCCAAGCGCAAAAAGCTCTTTAATAATAGTTTGTTGTTTAAATAAATTTTTATTTATAAACAATTTTTTGAAAGGGGAAAAACCAAATGAATGCTGCTGTATTACTTATCATCAGCATCGCCATTCTCGTTGTAGGCTATATCTTCTACGGCGGATGGCTGTCCAAGAAATGGGGAGTCGATCCCAACAAGGTCACTCCCGCACACACCATGGAAGACGGTGTTGACTATGTGCCCGCAAAGGCTCCTGTGCTCATGGGTCACCACTTCTCCTCCATCGCCGGCGCTGGCCCGATTAACGGACCTATCCAGGCTGCTGTCTTCGGCTGGGTTCCCGTTGCACTGTGGGTCCTCATCGGCGGCATCTTCTTCGGCGGCGTGCATGACTTCGGCGCTCTGTTCGCATCTGTCCGCAACAAGGGCAAGTCCATCGGTACCGTTATCGAAGATAGTATCGGTCTCAAGGCAAAGCGTCTGTTCCTCATTTTCGCTTACCTGACCCTCCTCCTCGTTGTCGCAGCATTTGCTTCCATCGTCGCTAACACCTTCAAGGCAACCTTCCTGCCGAACGGTGCAGTCGACATTGCAGCAAGCTCCGCAAACGCCAGCACTGCGATAATCTCCATCTTCTTCATCGTTCTGGCTATTCTGTTTGGTTTCTTTGTATACCGCAGAAACGCTCCTCTCGGCATTTCCACCATTATCGGCGTTGCACTCATTGCCGTTGCAATGATCATCGGCCTTAAGTGGCATCCGCTGTACCTCAGCTATGAGACTTGGATGATCATCTGCGGCATTTACATTCTCGTCGCTTCCGTCACTCCTGTCTGGATCCTTCTCCAGCCTCGTGACTACCTCAGCTCCTTCCTGCTCTACGGCATGATGATCCTCGCAGTTGTAGGCATCATCGGCTGCCATCCGAGCATCGACACAATGCCCGCATTCACCGGCTTCAAAGACACTCTCGCACCGACCGGTTCCTCTCTCGGCTACCTGTTCCCTGCACTGTTTGTCACCATCGCATGCGGCGCAATTTCCGGCTTCCACTCCCTCGTTGGTTCCGGTACTACCGCAAAGCAGCTCAACCGTGAGCAGGACGCACAGCCCATTGCTTACGGCGGCATGCTCATTGAGTCCGCTCTGGCAATCATCTCCCTGTGTGCAGTTGCATACATCTGGAAGGATTACGCAGACGGCACCACCGTTGTTCCTACCGCAGTTTTCGCAGGCGGCCTTTCCGCAATGCTCGGCGAGCTGTTCGGTGCAGGCGCACAGGGTGTCACCTACTCCCTGCTCATCCTTGCAGTTTCGGCATTCTGCCTGACCTCTCTTGATACCGCTACCCGTCTGGCTCGCTATATGTTCCAGGAATTCTGGATGAAGCCCGGCGAGAGCATCAAGGATATGACCGGTGCACGCAAGGTTCTCACCAATCCGTACGTTTCCACCGCTATCACCGTCGTTATCGGCATCGCACTCGGCATGACCGGCTACGCAAAGATCTGGGCTCTGTTCGGCGCTGCAAACCAGCTGCTCGCAGCTCTCGGTCTGCTCGCAGTCGCTGCATGGCTCGGCAAGATCGGCAGAAACAACAAGATGTTCCTCTTCCCGATGGCATTTATGCTTATCGTCACCCTGACCTCTCTGGTGTTCACCATCATCACTCAGGTTGGACTCATTACCTCCGGCACTGATGTAACTTGGGGTATCGTCCGTGGTGTCATCGCTGTTCTGCTCATCATCCTTGCTATCGACCTCGTTGTCGAGGGCGTCAAGGCCCTGAGCAAGCAGGCAAAGGCAAACGCATAATCTAAAGCATAAATTTAAGGAAGCAGCCGCTTGGCTGCTTCCTTTTTTTATTTGGATAATCTTATCATGCTGCCGTCTATGTCGGACACCTTGCGAGCACCGCACATATACATTGCGTCGGAGAACTCGTCCTTGAGTTTTTGAATATATACCCTTATAGCTTCCGTGCCGCCGCCGTAATAGCTCACAAGCACCGGGCGGCATATCATTACTGCGTCCGCACCAAGGGCGATCGCCCTGAATATATCGTAGCCGGAGCGTATTCCGCCGTCGACGATGATCTTGGTCTTGCCGCCTACAGCTTCAACTATCTCCGGCAACACCTCCGCAGTTGCGGGCGCACCCGGGAGCACTCTGCCGCCGTGGTTTGAGACGATTATCGCATCTGCTCCGGCATCGACCGCAAGCTCTGCACACTTGGTGTTCAGCACGCCCTTCACGATGAATGGACAGTCAACAGCGGATTTGAGCTTGCGTATCTGCTCAGGCGTTTTCGTGCCCGCATCGGGTCTGCTTTTGAGGTGCGGAAGCCCTGCACTGTCGATGACTATCCCGATTGCAGCCGGGTTGCCTGCCTTGCACAGCTCTATCTTTTTGAGTATCTCCTCCTGCGAGAAGGGGTTTAATATAGGGATGCCGATACCGCCGGAGTTCTTGCTCACCTCGGCTGCATCCTCAGTCACGCCGTCAAACAGTCCGTCACCGAAGCACTCAAACACGCCCTCTTCCCTGCATGCTTCGATACACTTTCGGTTGTAGTCACGGATATCGTCCTCCGGGTGGAACTGCGCTCGCAGCGAGCCGATAGGGCCGGTCAGAAGCGGCAGCTCGATGCGCCTGCCGAAAAGCTCGATGCCGGTGTCGACCGGCGTGTTGGGCACCATTGTGTTCATGTTAAGCTTATACGACCGCCACGCCTTCCAGTTGTCGTTTGCGCCGTTGCCCGGGGCTTTCGAGCCGGGACCCGGTATGGTGTTTCCGCAGCCGAGACCGTTGCACTCGGGACATGCCTTGCACTTCGGTCCGATATGCTTCCGTGCCTCCGCAAGCACTTCCTTGTATGTCATTTCGCTCTCTCCCATATGTTTTTGAAGTAATTATACAACAGTTTTCGCCAAAACGGAACAAAAAAATCGGCAAGCTTCGGCTTGCCGATTTAAAAGTCTCTGTATTACTCCTCGGGGTCTGCCGAGACAGTCACGGTCTCTGCCTCCTCGGCCAGTTCCTCTTCCTCGGGCGGCAGCTTCTTGAGCTTGTAGCCTGCGCTCATACCGATGGCAAGGCTCACGATGACCCAAATGTGGAACAGGTAATCGATGATCATATCGGTCTGAATACCGGCATCGATGAACATAAACAGTGTGTCAAGAATGAAGATGACCAGAGCGAATATCAGCCAGCCCGGTCTCAGTTTCTTGGAGAAAACATACGCCAGAACATACAGTGCGACCAAGATGATCGCCAGTGCAATAAATCCGACAAATGCCGTCTGATCCATGAAGTTATAGTCGGACAGGCTACCGCCGCCGTAATACTCAAGGGGATATTTGCCGCACAGAATCATGCCCAGCGTTGCAACGGTATAGGGAATGTAAGCCGAGAACAGAAAATATCGGTCACTGTTAGTTACGAGCAGGACGATGTTAATCAGCGTGAAGCCAATTACGAGTAGCAGATTGTACCTTGTGGTGTTATACTTGTTCTCAAGAGTGTATCTTTTAATCGTAATTAGCAAGATTTAGGTCGGGGAACGGTAAAAGTTCGATTTTGATTTGTTCCCCAAAAGCAATAAAACTCACTCAAGAAAAATGATTGAGAAATAAAAAGTAAAAGTGCCGAAAACACAGTGTTTTCGGCACTTTCTGGCACCCCCGGCGAGACTCGAACTCACTACCTTGCGCTTAGGAGAAGCCCCCGAGGGGCATTTTTGACTCCCTACAAAT
>ULTJ01007764.1_pt1 | contig 11411 bp, 8 predicted proteins | sample 1957491 | NCBI WGS metagenome assembly ULTJ01 (sample SAMEA4835731, study PRJEB28245) | human gut metagenome | biome: gut microbiome; material: fecal sample | place: Denmark | collected 2008 | reverse complement strand
GCAAGAACAAAAATCATTATCAAAGCTGTCAGAAAACAGAATATAGTTTTCCTATTCATTTTTCGATACCTCCTACGAATTCAAAGTTTCTCGTGTTTACCAAAACGGAATTGAATTGACTTAACACAAAGTGTTGTCTATGTACTCGATAAGAGGCTTTCTATTTACCTTATCCTTATTGTGGATATACCAAGCATAGGCTTCTTCCAACCCCTGTTCTAATGATTTTACATCGCCCATTAGTTCATACTGCAAGGAAACATCCAAGCAATACTCATACTCATAAAAACTAAAATAATTCCTTTGTTCAATATCTTGATGAATTTCTACAAATGTAGCTTGTTTTCCAACAACAGCGTAGCATAACTCTACCCACTTACGAATCGAAACACCTTCCTTATTTCCTACGTTAAAGATACGCTGTGACGGTTTTACTTTCAACAGAACATCAATGAACCTACATAAATCATGAACATGGAAGAATTGCAACTTCATATCACCAGCTTTAGGTAAATAGAATTTTCGGTCAGCCAATGCACAATCAAAAACAAACGCTTCTCTATATACATTGTTCATTGGACCATATAAGTATGGAGGTCTAAGAATATATGCGTTTGGATTTCGTTTTAGCAAAACAGTTTCTGCATCTATTTTATCTGTTCCATACTTGCCCCAATACTTGTTGATAGAAAGATGAGCATATTCCTTGAATGGTTGTGGAGCATATTCTGGATATACGGCACTTGAACTGATAAGAATATAGTTTTCATAGTCTCCCAAAGCGTTAAGCAACAGTTCTACATCATCACCAGTATATGCCGTATCTATTACTGTATCAAAACGATATTCGCGAAGGGTCTCACCAAGATTATGCCTGTCAGCTTCAATAAGTGTTACGCCCTTTGACTGTTCTTTAGTGTTTCGATTAAGCACGTATACATCGTAGCCTTTAGTAACATAATACTCTGCAATATACCGACTAACAAATACCGTTCCACCTGTTACAAGTATCTTTTTCATATCTGCATTCTCCTTCAACTTCAAATTCGTCACATCACTTTCATTGGAACTATTTTCCCAAATTAGAACATTGTAATTTAATTGCCTGTATAGAAGTGCGCTCTTAGCTTTGCTAAAAGAATTATGCCGTATCCGGCGTGTTATCTTTTTTCGATTTCTTCTACTTTCTTCTGATAAAGTTTCATCAATTCTGCAACACAGGCTGCTTCGCTTTTATACGCTTCACTGCCTTTTGTAAATTCGTATGCCTGCATGACTGCCATATCATTCTGGTGATGTGCTTTTCTCAACTCCGGCGGCTTATGCCCCGTATTTCTATAGCCCTATACTATGCAAACTGGCTATTGTAGAGATTTGCATAAAATCCATCGGCTGCAAGCAGGCTCTCATGATTGCCCTGCTCTATAATCTTTCCATCTTTCATAACAAGGATAATATCCGCTTCCCTTATTGTAGACAGACGATGAGCAACTATAAAGCTGGTTCTGCCCTGCATCATGGTAAGGAATGCCTTCTGAATCTTAATCTCTGTACGTGTATCAATCGAAGATGTAGCCTCATCCAATATCAGCATAGGCGGTAAGCAGAGCATGACTCTTGTGATGCATAATAGCTGCTTCTGTCCCTGTGACAGGCTGCCACCGTCCTCACCGATTTCAGTGTCATAGCCCTTCGGCAGACGTCTGATAAAGCTGTGGGCATGGGATGCCTTTGCTGCTGCAATGATTTCCTCATCTGTGGCATCAGGCTTTCCCATTATGATATTGTCACGGATTGTGCCCTTCTTGAGCCATGTCTCCTGAAGCACCATACCATAGTTGTCACGTAGACTCTCGCGCGTGATTTTTCGGATATCATGTCCGCTCACCTTAATTGTTCCACTGTTTACATCATAAAATCTCATAAGCAGATTGATAATAGTCGTCTTTCCACAGCCTGTCGGACCTACGATAGCCACGCGCTGTCCAGGCTTTACATGGAGATTGAAATCCTCGATAAGCTTTTTATCCGGCACATATGAGAAATAAACATCCTCTATGTCCACACGGCCGTCTGCCTCATCGAGTGTTACCGCATCCGAAGCATCCGGTATCTCTTTTTTCTCCTCAATCAGCTCGAAGATACGAGCAGCACAGGCAAGTGCGTTCTGAAGCTCTGTGATGACACCCGATATCTCGTTGAACGGCTTGGTGTACTGGTTGGCGTATGATAAGAAGCATGAAAGCTGTCCTACTGTGATTCCGCCGGTGAGTGCACTCATGGCACCAAAAATTCCGACTCCGGCATACACAAGACTGTTGACAAAACGTGTACTCGGATTTGTAAGACTTGAAAAAAATGTTGCCCTCAGTGAGCATTTCTGTAATCTGTCATTTATCTCGTCAAACTGCTCAAGCGCCTCATCCTCATGGTTGAAGGCCTGTACGACCTTTTCATTTCCTACTATCTCATCGATGAGTGATGTCTGCTCTCCCCTTGTTCTTGTCTGCAGCTGAAACATGGAATATGTCTTTTTAGTGATAAAGCTTGCCACAAAAAGTGACAGAGGTGTGATGAGCACTACAATGCATGATATCTTCACATCTATTGTGAGCATGAAAATAAGCGTGCCTGCTATTGTTGCAATTCCTGTAAAGAGCTGTGTGAAGCCCATCAAAAGTCCCTCTGAAAATGTATCTACATCGGCGATGATACGGCTGACCATATCACCGTGTGAGTGGCTGTCAATATAGGAAAGTGGCATTTTTTCAATGTTTAAAAATGCATCACGCCTTATATCCCTCACTATGTTGTAGGTCATCCTGTTGTTGCAGATATTTGTAAGCCACTGGGCTGCTGCCGCTATGACGACTATTATTGCTGCTCTTGTTAGGATGGCTGTCATAGCCGTAAAATCAACCTTTCCTTTTCCTACGATCAAATCAATTGCGCGTCCTGTGAGGATTGGAAAATAGAGTGTAAGCGCCACTGTAACAACAGACAGGGCAAGGGAAATTACAAGCAAAGGAATATATCTCTTCATGTAGCTTAATACCTTGCGCATTGTACCTGCTTTATTCATCTTCGCATTATCCGTAGCCATACTCTACACCTCCTTTTGTCTGGTCATATCCGACTCTTTTTTAAACTGTGAATCATATATCTCTTTGTAGGTCTCGCATGTATTAAGCAGCTCTTCATGAGGTCCGAAGCCAACCATCTGTCCGTCGTCGAGCACTATGATATTGTCCGCAAACTGGATAGATGAGGTACGCTGTGACACGATAAATATCGTCTTGTCTCCATGCATGCTCTTTAATGCCGCGCGAAGGCTCGCATCTGTAGCAAAGTCAAGTGCCGATGCACTGTCGTCAAGTATCAGTATGTCAGGATCCTTTACAACCGCTCTGGCAATTGTAAGACGCTGCTTCTGACCGCCTGATAAGTTCTTGCCGCCCTGCTCTATCATGTAGTCAAGGCCTCCCTCTTTGCCCTTCACAACCTCTGTCGCCTGTGCTATATCGAGCGCCTTCCACATTTCATCTTCTGTGGCATCATTTTTGCCCCAGCGCAGGTTGTCGGCTATCGTTCCTGCAAAAAGCACTGCCTTTTGCATTACAACACCGATTTTATCTCGAAGCTGCACTGCATCGTAGTCATTTATATCATTTCCCTGAATCCTTATAGTACCCTTTGTGGCATCATAAAACCTCGGGATAAGGTTTACAAGGCTTGATTTTCCTGAACCTGTACCACCGATGATTCCGATTGTCTGCCCCTTTTTCACTGTAAAACTTATATCTGTGAGTGTCTCATCGGCCGCTCCCTCATAGGTCATGCAGACATGGTCAAACTCAACCTCAGGTGCGCCATCCTTTGCACCAATGAGCTTAGGATTTTTCTCAGGAAGCTTTGATGTAATAGAAAGCACATCCGCTATACGATTACCGCACGCCACTGCCTTTGTCACCTGTACGATGAGGTTTGCAAGCTTTATCAGCTCGACAAGTATCTGTGACATGTAGTTTACAAGTGCCACAACCTCACCCTGTGTGAGGATTCCTGCGTATACCTGCTTGCCGCCTGATACGATAACAGCGATTGTTGCGATATTTATAATGATAAATGTCAGAGGATTGGTGAGTGCTGAGATTCGTCCTACAACCTGCTGCATATTGGTTAAAAGCTCGTTGTCCCTGTTGAAGCTGTCAATCTCATCATTTTGCTTATTGAAAGCTCTTATAACCCTGGTTCCCTCTAAATTCTCCCTGGTATGTGAAAGCACTGTGTCAAGAGAGCTCTGCACCTTTTTGTAAAGCGGAAGGCTTGCAGCCATAACTGAGAATACCACTATTGAAAGCAGAGGTATGGTAACTACAAAAACCATTGCCGCTCTTACATTTACTGTAAAAGCCATCGCCATAGCTCCGAATACAATAAATGGCGAGCGAAGGAAGAGTCGAAGTACCAGATTGACTCCTGACTGCACCTGGTTTATATCGCTTGTCATCCTCGTGATAAGTGTCGATGTGCCCACTGTATCCATCTTTGAGAATGACAGTGACTCTATCTTTTCAAACAATATATGGCGAAGCTTTGTGGAAAAACCGACTGCCGCCTTTGCCGCAAAATACTGTGCTGTGACCGAACTTACCAGACCAACTGCCGCAAGCAGCACCAGCACACCTCCCATCTTCCATATATATGGCTTGTCCGAAGCCGTAATTCCGTTATCAATGATTGCCGCCATGACAAGCGGTACTATAAGCTCAAATGATGCTTCCAGCAGCTTAAATAACGGAGCACAGATGCATTCCTTTTTGTACTCCTTCAAATATTTTAATATCTGTTTCATCTTTTCCCCTTTCAGATTTTATGTCGCCGATTACAGCTTCACTATTATAGATGATTTTTCTCATATATACAAGAAAAACGATACACTAAAAAACCAGTACCATGCGGTACTGGTTTCATATATCAGCTCTTATGTATATGCTTCTTGATTGCTTCAAAGCTCTCAGGACTGATGACATGCTCTATACGGCATGCGTCCTCTGCTGCAATCTCCTTATCTACGCCAAGCTTCTCAAGACACTCTGACAAAAGCTCATGTCTTTCGTATATCATCTCTGCTATCTGTCTTCCTGACTCTGTGAGTGTGATAAATCCTGCATCACTAACTGTGATATTGTTCTTCTCTCTAAGGTTTTTCATGGCTATACTCACGCTGGATTTCTTATATCCAAGCTCATTTGCTATATCAACTGAGCGTACCACAGGAAGCTTCTTGCTGAGAATAAGTATGGTCTCTAAATAGTTTTCTGATGATTCATTGTTTCGCATTTCGAATACCCCCGTGAGTTTATTTTCGTTCGTTTTAATTCAGTTATATTATTATAACATACATTTTATTGTTTGCAAAACTTTTCTTTTGATTTGTACGTGATTTATAAAAATCCAAAAAAATATCAAAATCCCATATTTGTTATTGACTTCTAATTTATGTTAGTGTATACTAACTATCGAATCAGAAAACAAACGTATGCATGATATATTTCTAAATCTTGTATGCCATAAATGTTTAATTATACCAGATAAGACCGGCTGATCACCGGTCTTATTTATTTTAAAAAATGTACATATTCAGCTTAAACGAGAGCTCTTTTTAACCTTTCCAACCCTTCCATAAGCACTGAACCGGGGCATGCAATGTTCAATCGCACAAAGTAACGGCCATTGCCTCCAAACTCAGCTCCCTCCGACAGATAAAGGCCTGTCTTTTCACGAATCATCTGCGTAAATGCCACAGAATCATCTGTGAGTGCACTGCAGTCAAGCCACATGAGGTATGTCGCATCGGCATCCACTACATGTATCTGCGGCAGGTTTTCTGCCATGAAGTCACAGACTGTTTTGCGGTTTTCCCAGAGATATTTTCTGAGCTCCTCAAGCCACGGCTCACCCTTTGTGAATGCCGCAACTGCTGCCGTGATGGCAAATGCGTTTGGCTCCGCCACCTCGTCTGTATTTAATGCGCGCCATACTTTGTGGCGCAAAAATTTATTTGGCACCATCACTGCCGCAGTCTGTAAGCCTGCCATATTAAAGCACTTGGTCGGAGCAATACAGGTGATGCTTATATCAGCGCAGTCCTCTGATGCTGCCGCAAACGGCACGTATGATTTTCCCGGTGCTGTGATGTCGCAGTGTATCTCGTCTGATATGACCGTCACATTGTACTTCCTGCAGAGTGCACCTATTTTCGCAAGCTCATCCTTTGTCCAGATGATACCGCACGGATTGTGAGGGTTGCAAAATATCATAAGCGAGGTCTGTGGATTGGAAAGGTCATGCTCCAACCTGTCATAGTCCACAAAATATCTGCCGTTTTCGTATCCAAGCGGGCTTTCCTGCACATTTACGCCGTTATTAAATATGGAATTAAAAAATATATTGTATACCGGTGTCATGATAAGCACATTTTCACCGGGTGTTGTGAGCTTTCGCACTGTAGATGATATGGCCGGTACGACCCCTGTGCAAAAAATCAGGCTGTCTCTTTCGATTTTAAGCCCATGGCGTCTGTCCCACCACGAAATATACGCATCATTCCACTCATCCGGAATGATGGAATAGCCAAACACTCCGTGAGAAACACGCTCTGATATTGCATCTATTATCTGGGGTGCTGTCTTAAAATCCATATCTGCTACCCACATCGGGAGCTCATTTTCTGCCACATCCCACTTTAGTGAGCCTGTATTTCTTCTGTCTACAACGGTGTCAAAATCATACATAGATTATTTTCCCTCACATATTATCTTAGTCTTTGATGGGTCAACTCTGTCCTTTTCGATAGTCAGTGTGCCAATCTCCTTTGCCCTTATCACTCCGCTTGTCGGATTTAAAACACTGTCCACCTTACTGCAAATCTCTGCATCTACCGAAGAATACTCAAATGCCAATGTAGTGTTTATGAGCTTACAGTTTTTCATAACAAGGTTGTCGATGTAGCAAAGCCCCTGTAAGCTTTCGATTGTGCAGTTTATAAGTGTCAGATTCTTTGCGTTCCAGCCAAGGTATTCACCTGTAATAAATGAATCATAGACTGTGACATTTTCCGTATTCCAGAAGGCATCCTTTGAGATAAGCTTTGAATCGTGCACCTCTACATTTCTTGAGCCGTCAAACGAATAGTTGCCGACCAGCTGGAAATTCTTCATGATAAGATTATTTGTATTCATGCCAAAATAATCTCCCTTTGCCGAGACATTCTCGATATCGACATGATCACAGCTCCAGAGTGTCTCCTGGGCATTTGGAAATGTCACATTTTTAAGCTTTAGGTTATTGCAGCGCCTGAAGTTCTTAGGTGCCTCAACTATTGAATCAGTGACAGAGATATTGTCAGTATACCAGACACCCGCACGCGCCATGTCAAACCATGTACAGTCCTTTACAGCTATGTCACTACAGTACCATAGCGGATATTTCCATCTAAAAAAACAGCCTGTCAGGCTAATGCCATGGCTCTCCTTAAGAGGTGACTCTCCGTCATCAAAAATTGTATCATATATATCCAGGTCGTTGCTTGCAAACAGGGCTCTTTCGCCTGTCAGAAACTCCTGATGGATTTGTTTTCTTTCGCTCATTATATATACTCCTTTTTCCCGGTAATTCTAAATAATTATCTGCCATAAAATCAAATAACCGCCGGGTACATAATATATGCAGCCCGACAGTTATCATTATACCCCAAACCCTACTGAATTTATAGTATTTTATATAAGTTTAATATTACAAAATTAATATTAAGAGCCTGATATTTACAGCTCAAGCCCGTCAAGTATGCTCTTAAGTGCATCAGCAGACTCCTTGAGCTTTAAAGCTTCCTCACCGTTTAACTCGATTGGGATATCGCTCTCCACTCCGTTTGCTCCAACGATTGCAGGCATTGAAAGAACCACACCGTCGATGCCGTACTGTCCGTGCATCATATGTGAAACAGGAAGAATAGACTTCTCATCACGCATGATTACCTCGCAGATACGTCTGACTGACATAGCGATACCATAATATGTCGCATGCTTTCGATTGATTATCTCGTAAGCACTGTTCTTTACGTTTGCAGCGATTTCCTCTGTATTCTCCTTGTGCTTGTAGTGACCTCTCATCTCGCACATCTTGTGAAGCTCCACTCCAGAAACATTGGCTGATGACCATGCAACCACCTCACTGTCTCCATGCTCACCTACTATAAATGCATGTACGCTTCGGCTGTCCACCTCAAGATGCTCTCCAAGCGCGTACTTAAGTCTTGCACTGTCAAGCACGGTACCTGAACCGATGACACGCTCCTGCGGAAGTCCTGAAAGTTTCTGTGCCACCTGTGTTAAAATATCTACAGGGTTTGCAACGATAAGTAAGATTCCACCGAAGTTTCTCTTTGCAATCTCAGGAATGATGCTCTTAAAAATTGCAACATTTTTATTTACCAGATCAAGTCTTGTCTCTCCCGGCTTTTGGCCTGCACCTGCAGAAACAACAATGATAGCAGCATCTGCCACATCATCATAGCCGCCTGCATATATCTTCATAGGTCTGGCAAAAGGAATACCGTGGCTTATATCCATTGCCTCTCCCTCAGCCTTGTCCTTATCAGCGTCAATGAGAACTATCTCAGAAAAAAGACCACTCTGCATAAGTGCAAAAACTGATGCCGAACCAACGAATCCACATCCGATCATGACAGCCTTTCTTGGGTTTGTCTTAACAACTGCGCTAGTTTTATTGCTCATGTACGTTCCTCTCTTTCTTATACTATAATTCAAATAGTTGCTTTTTATTATAACTATTCATCCCAAACACAAATTCTCAATATCTGCTTTGTTATCAGTAGTTCTGAATAATTATTTTATATATATATTATACCCGCATTGTACATATAATCCGTTGTAAAAACAACAAATTACTTGATAAAATACAATCAATAGCCCATTGTTCCCATTTTTATACAATTTTAATGCAGATTTTCACACAAAAAATGCAATACTAAAAAGCAAACCGGACCAATACAGCTGAATGAATTATCATTCAGCATATTGATCCGGTTATATTAAAATGCTGCATCCGCTTATTTTGTGCTTGAATTTCTGTACTCAAGCGGTGTCATTCCATACAGCTTCTTGAACTGTCTGTTAAAATGCTCCACGTTCTGATATCCTGCCTCGATTGCGATATTCTCAACAGTTGTGATGCTGTTTCTCAGCAGTGTGCGTGCCTTCTTCATCTTGGCATTGGTGACCAGCTCTCCGAAAGTCTTGCCTGACTTCTCCTTTATGTACTTGGAGATATACGGCTCTGTCAGGTTGAACTGTGCAGCCATGTCTGCAAGCGATACTGTCTTGTAGTTGGCCTGGATGAAGTTGAGCATGGCAATATAGCGCTCATCCTTCACGTGACTGTCAGCCTTGGTGGCAAGGTAATGGTTTACCGCAACAACAAGCGCTCCGATTGATGCCTTGATGATATCCTCATCCACACCTGCGCCCCAGAACATACTGCCATCAACTGTGATACCCACATATGCCATAGCCTTTGATGAAGATCCGTGTGAAAGCGCATGCTCCTCGTATACAGTGAGCTCAAAGCTGATGTCAAAATACTGCTTAATTATATTGCTGACTGCATCGAGACGGCCGTTTCCATTAGCATCTACCTTTCTGGTGCTGTCATTGTGTAAAATAACTGCCTCTGCGAAAATGCCGTTTACCTGCTTAAAGTGGCACTCCGGTATAGTGAAATATGGATGAAAATCCACATAATTGTCTGTAAAGATACTGTGTACCCACTCAGGTGAAAGCTCCTTGTGCTCCTCGTCCGATACCTGCTTGACCATGTATCCGACCTGCTCTCTCATCTGCTGTGGCACATTGATACCGAAGCTCTGCTTAAGGATATATGCCACTCCGCCCTTTCCTGACTGGCTGTTGATACGGATAACATCAGCCTCGTATGTCCTGCCGACATCCTTTGGATCTATAGGCAGGTATGGAACCGTCCACTTATCAAGCTTCTTTTCCTCTCTCCATGCCATGCCCTTTGAGATTGCATCCTGATGTGAGCCTGAAAAAGCAGAAAAAACAAGGTCTCCCGCATATGGCTGTCTCTCGCCTACCTTCATTCTGGTAAATGTCTCATACTTCTCCCTGATCTCAGGCAGATTTGAAAAATCAAGCTGTGGATCCACTCCGTGTGAGTAAAGATTCATGGCAAGTGTCACGATATCTACATTTCCTGTTCTCTCACCGTTTCCAAACAGCGTACCCTCTATCTCCTCAGCTCCTGCAAGCACACCAAGCTCTGATGTGGCAACACCGCAGCCTCTGTCATTATGAGGATGTAAGCAAAGCACTACTCCGTCTCTGTACTTGAGGTGCTTGTTGATATACTCTATCTGTGTGGCAAAAACATGTGGCATAGCATTCTCTACTGTGGTAGGGATATTGATGATGGCCTTATTATCAGCCTTTGGCTGCCATACATCAAGCACAGCGTTGCACACATCAACCGCATAATCCACCTCAGTGCCCGAAAAGCTCTCCGGTGAATACTGGAAACGGAAATTACCGTCAGTCTCTGCTGCAAGGTCTCTCAGTAAAATAGCTCCGTCAACTGCAAGCTGCTTTATCTCTTCCTTTGACTTCTTAAACACCTGCTCACGCTGTGCAACAGATGTGGAATTGTACAGATGTACAACTGCTCTCGGTGCTCCCTCAAGTGCCTTGAAGGTCTTCTTGATGATATGCTCTCTGGCCTGTGTCAGCACATGTATAGTGACATCATCAGGAATCATATCCCTCTCAATAAGAGCTCTCGTGAAATTGAACTCTGTCTCAGAGGCTGCCGGGAAACCTACCTCGATTTCCTTAAAGCCTATATCTACAAGCATCTTAAAGAAGTCAAGCTTCTCCTCAAGACTCATCGGCTCGATTAGAGCCTGGTTGCCATCACGTAAATCAACCGAACACCACAGCGGTGCTTTATCTATATAATCCTTCTTAACCCAGTCATAAGTGCATTCAGGAGGCAGAAAATAACTGCGCTCGTATTTTTCATATCCTTTCATCTTAAAACCTCTTTTCGTTTGAACTGATATAATTGTAACACATAAGCGCAGTTATTGGAATGATTATATTTAATCACTTTGATTGATGTAATTTAATTTTTTATAAAAATATAATCAACTTTATTGATTTTGATTATTCTAATCAGATATTTAGGCTAAAATATCCGGCTAATCCTCTCTCTTATTACCCCAGAAAAACAATGCAACTGTTCCCGGACCGGTATGGCTTCCTATAGTCGTACCGATATCATTTATCTCTACTTTGCCCTTCATCTTAGGGAAG
>ULTJ01058286.1_pt1 | contig 11454 bp, 8 predicted proteins | sample 1957491 | NCBI WGS metagenome assembly ULTJ01 (sample SAMEA4835731, study PRJEB28245) | human gut metagenome | biome: gut microbiome; material: fecal sample | place: Denmark | collected 2008 | reverse complement strand
CTGCCACGAGAGCTGCCATCAAGTAATACTTAAACTTTTTCATGTGATAATGAATTTAATTTATAAACTATGAATGAATCATTAAATAATGATGAATATCTACTTATTATTTATTCTTGAATTTAATCAGTGCCGATGCATAGAAATTTCTTCCTGGTGTGGAAGTGGCACGGTTGCGCCCGAAGGGGGTACGGTCTACATAATCAAAAAGATTATCTACGCCAACATACATCGTCAGTGACCAGTTCTTCATTTTCAACAAGGAATGGGAGGTATTGATGCGCCAGGTTTGGAAACCATCGGCATTGTTGTCGTTGATGTAATGGCGGGTAGATTGGTATTTGCCATAGATGCCGACTCCCAGCAAATAGCGATTCCATGCGTGCCGCCAAGTAGCATTAAACGTGATGTTATGGTTGGAAGTGGCATCAATATAAAGATACTTCAGATAATCGTCACCCCTATTAGGATATTGCGCCTTAGGGTCGGCATAACTGTACCCTCCTCCTAAAGCAATATCTTTCGTGGGATGATAATTAAAACTGAAGTCCATGCCGTAGATACGCGCTTTCGTCAGGTTATTGTATTGCTTGCTTTTTTCTATCTCAAGGAATTTCTCCTCAGAACTAACCGGTATTTCAACCAGTTCAATCATATTGTGAATATGGTTCATATAACCGGTCAGGCTTGCCTGGAACTTTTTACCCACATATTCGATACCTGCCGAGGCGTATTGTGAAGTCTGGGCTTTGAGGTTGGTATTACCGTGGTAGGCAGTCAATGAACCACCGCCGATGACACCGCTGTAATTATAATAAAGTTCTTTGATGGTAGGAGCTTTATAGCCCAAGGAATAAGAAGCCCGCAAGTTGAAGTCCCCCGCTTTATAAAGCGCAGATATCTTCGGGCTGAGATTCAGTCCGGTTTCCTTATGTTGAGTACCGCGCACACCGACTGTCAATATGAAATGTTCCGTAGCGGTCCATTCTTCTTGAAGATATGCGGCAATAGTATAGACGGAAGCCGCATTACCTTCAATCCGGTGGGGGGCTTCCAAATGATTGTATTGGTATTCTATTCCGGTATTCAAGATATGCCGATCGCCGAAGTAGAAGATTCCTTTCACCTGTGCCAATGCTTGTTTCTGGATACTTTGCTTGATGCGCTGTCCGGCAAAGTAAGTGATTCGGTCGTGGTCTTTATTATCGATAAAGTAATCGGTATATTCGTTCAGCTTATAATCGTAGAAATATCCATAACGTCCGTATGTGAAATCAGCGGTAATATAATTGCGGTTGTTCAGCTTATATTTGCCTCCTGCCGCAAGGGTATAGTTGCGATAGTAAAAATCATTGGACAGATACTTCCATGCACCGTGTGAGCGCATCACCCATCGCTCGTAATAAGTACCTTCGGCTGTGAGGCTCAGTTTACGATTGACTTGCCATTCCAAGTTCTGGGACAGTGTGTAGTTGGTAGAGCGGTTTACGGTCTGCAAAGTAGAACCTGATTTTAATTGGTTCTGATCCCACTGCCTATCAGTGTTACGCCAACCATCCGTATGGCGAAAATTGACTCCGGTCACAGATTTCAGCTTTCCATAGTTGAAGCCGAAACTACTGCTTTGGCGCACATCGCCATGTTCGCCTACACGGGTAGTACTGCTCAATTCCATTTTTTCCCTGTTGCGTTTGGTGATGATATTGATAACTCCGGCAATGGCATCGCTACCGTAGAGTGATGAAGCCGCACCTTTCACAATCTCGATACGCTCAATATTATCAGGGTTCAGTTGATTCAAATCGTTCTGGCCGCCGATGTCTCCGTTCATGCGTTTTCCATTAATCATGATGAGGAGATAGTCGTTGTTAAGCCCATTCAACTGGATATGGCTCCCCATATCACCATCGTGAAAGGTAAGCGATGGACAAAGTCCGCTCAATAAATCGTCTATACTACGGGCTTGATATTGTTCCAATGCCTTTCCGGTGATAACTTCGGTCTGCACCGGAGCGTCTTTGAGATAATGTTCCGTACCTGTACCCGTCACTACCACTTCATTGAGCAGTAGCGATAATTCTTTCTCGTCTTTACTGAGAATACTTTGTGCAGATGCAGATTGCATGATGCACAATAGTATTGCCCCAAGCCAATACTTGTGTTCCATCGTTTACCGATTTTTATTGAATAAATAAAAACGGTACGTCGCTTCTAAATGCAAACAATAATGACCCGAAAGGATAAAATAGGATACCTATTATTATAGTATGGGGGACATTGCTTCTAATCCTGGAAGCTACGTACTCTAGTCATGGAAGTTGGTAGGTATTCTGGCTCTCCTCTGTCTGTACTACCTTCCCATTGCGTCACCGCAACAGTGGTTTCTGTGGTTACAGACATTTTTAACGAGGATTACAGCTGCAGGTACAGCTCCGGTTTCACACCGGATTCCCTTGCATCGGCAGGCAGATATGCCTTCCGATTGCCAATTCCGTGGGCAAAGATAGAAAAAAAGTATATATAGACACTATTTTTTGTAAAATTCTTCAGCTTTCGCCAATGTTTCCGGTTTTCCTATATCAAACCATTGGAAACCTTGGAGCGGATAACCTTGTATGGCTGCATGTTGACAGATGGACAGGTAGAATGGGATAATAGAGAATTTTCCTGTCCACAGTTCGTTTTCCATATAGCGGAAAAGAGAAGGAGAGATGACATGTATGCCGCCAAAAGCTAATTCCTTGTAATCTCCTTCGTGATAATTAAAACCCTCAGGCTTTATTTCTCCGGTAGACTTATTTATCCATCCATGCAGGTTATAACTATCATCGAATAAGAGATAACGGGACGTTTTTCTTTCACTGACAAGTAAGGTTGCTTCCGCACCACTTTCCTGATGATGGCGATAGAAGGCTGCCAAATCTATATCAGTCAGGATATCTGCATTATGAACGAGAAACGGTTCGTTTCCCTCCAAAAAGGGACGGACCTTCTTGATGCCGCCACCGGTATCAAGAAGCATATCGCGTTCATCGCTAATATGGATGTTCAAGCCGAAGCTATTATGGGCACGAAGGAACTCGAGTATCTGCTCCCCGAAGTGATGAATATTGATGGTGATATCCTCGAAACCGGCTTCTTTTAATCGTAATATCACTCGTTCCAGCATGGGCTTTCCGGCTACCGGAACGAGCGCCTTGGGCATATTGTCCGTCAGTGGGCGTAAGCGGGTGCCCAAACCGGCGGCGAAAATCATGGCTTTCATTAATACTATTGTTTCGATTTAAATGTCTGTTCAATGTTTTGTTCCCTATGAATAAGGTTCACCTGTACCCCAAACTTCTGATTCAAATGTTCAGCTAAATGCTGTGCAGAATATACGGAACGATGTTGCCCGCCGGTGCATCCAAAACAGATGGAGAGATTTGTGAAACCACGCTCCATGTAGCGTTTTACGGATGCGTCCACCAAAGCGTATGCATGCTCAAGGAAAGTGGTGATTTCCCCATCATCTTCCAGAAAACGAATAACCGGTTCATCCAATCCGGTGAACGGTTTGTACCGGTCGTATTTTCCGGGATTGTTCACGGCACGGCAATCGAACACAAATCCGCCGCCATTACCGGATGAGTCTTCAGGAATCCCTTTCTTATAGGCAAAACTTGTAACCTTCACCACTAAGCGACGTTTTTGCAGGTCGTCGGTGAATTGTTTCAATTCGGTAAGTTCACGTAATACTTTACAGAGGTAAGGATACTCGGGATAGGGCTCTTGCAATAATCGACGCAGGTTTTCAATGGCGAATGGTACGCTTTGGATAAAGTGAGGTTTCTTCTCGAAGTAACCCCGGAAACCGTAAGCTCCCAATACCTGCATGGTGCGGAATAAAACAAAATGACGTAGCTGCCCATAAAAATACGCTTCGTCTACAGGCTGGTACTTACGTAAGGCTTCAATATATTCCTTCAACAGTTCTTTGCGCAGGCTTTCAGGATAGTTTGCTTTGGCTTGCCACAGAAATGAAGCGACATCATAATAAACAGGGCCTTTACGTCCTCCTTGAAAATCAATCAGCCAAGGCTCACCGTCTTTAATCATTACATTACGGCTTTGGAAGTCCCGATACATAAAAGTTGCCGAACTGCTGCGAAGCAACACATCGGACATCTTTTGAAAATCGTCTTCCAGACGGTCTTCCTGGAAGTCCATACCTGTAGCTTTCAGGAAACAATATTTAAAGTAGTTCAAATCCCATAAGATTGAACGGCTGTTAAATTCTGCCTGCGGATAACAATAAGAGAAATCCATTCCGTCGGCTCCGGCAAACTGTATGGCAGGTAGCAAACGAATAGTTTTACGCAGTAACTGTTTTTCATCTTCGCCGAATACACTGGTTTTACGCCCTTTCTCTATGGCATTGAAGAGCAGTGTGTCCCCAAAGTCTTCCTGCAAATAATAGATATCATCATTGGAGCGGATATATACTTGTGGAACGGGCAAACCTTTTTGGCGAAAATGCTCCGCCATATAAAGAAAAGCGCGGTTCTCTTCAACAGACTCACCGCTGACCCCAATCAGAGTAGGATTTCCGGTGAGACGGAAATAACGGCGGTTAGAGCCGGAAGAGGGGAGCTCATCAATAGTTTCCGGTTCATGTCCGGTATGTGTAATGTAGAGTTTTTTAAGTTCGTCGGTTATCATAGCAATTATTTTATTTTGGCAGCTAAGATAAAGCTTTTGTCGGAGATATGTTTACCTTTGCGCAAGAAATGTAAGTCTAACTTCAATCGTATATTGTAAATCGTAAATATATAAAATGCCTACGACTCCTCAGTTTCTGATTGCAGCTCCTACCTCCGGCAGTGGAAAAACTACCATCAGCCGTGGACTGATGGCGCTACTTGTAAAAAAAGGATTGAAAGTACAGCCTTTTAAATGTGGTCCCGATTATATTGACACCAAGTACCACTCGGCGGTTTGTGGACGTTTGTCCATTAATTTGGATACATTTATGGCTTCACGCGGCCATGTACGCCAACTCTATGCCCGTTACGCCTCGGATGCCGACGTCTGTGTGGTGGAGGGCATGATGGGAATGTACGATGGATATGATCGTGATAAAGGTTCTTCGGCAGAGATTGCGGCATTGTTGCACTTACCCGTCGTATTGGTGGTGAATGCCCAATCAGCCGCTTATTCCATGGCGCCGCTTCTGTCCGGCTTCATGCATTTCCGTCCGGACGTACACATTGCGGGAGTCATCTTCAACCGCGTAGGTTCTCCGCGACACTATGAAATGCTACGGGAAGTTTGTGAGGACTTGCAGCTCACTTGTTTGGGATATCTTCCCAAAGAGAAAATGTTAGAGCAAGATTCACGTTATCTGGGATTGGATTTCAGTAAGCAAGAAACAGCGGAAACGACTACCCGCCTGATTGACTTGATAGACCGCTATATTGACTGGAAGCATTTACTGAAAATTACATCATTGCCGCTTCCGGAAGAAATATCCGGGAATAACGGCAAAGTCCCCTGCTTACAACCATCCGGGAAATGCAATATCACGGTTGCCCGCAATGAAGAGTCTTTTTCCTTTTTATATGCGGAACATCTTGACATTCTGCATAGCATGGGTACAGTCACATTTTTTAATCCGGAAGACAATCAGCCTCTTCCGGTTGAAACCGACTTTCTTTATTTACCCGGTGGTTATCCCGAAAAGCATGTGGAAAAGCTTTCTCAGGCAATCCGGGCACTTGCATCCATCCGGGAATATATAGAAGCTGGAGGACGAGTGCTGGCCGAATGTGGAGGGATGATGTACCTTTCACAAGGTATTTGCTTCGATGGACTGCAACAGATAAATAATGTTTACTATCCGATGATACAGGCATTACCTTTTTCCATTTCCAATCAAAAGCAGAACCGGAAACTTAGCTTAGGTTACCGTCAGTTTGATTATAATGGATTAAGCCTGCGTGGACATGAGTTCCATTATACGCAATTCCTCCGGACGGAAGGGCAACCGATACCTACTTCTATTGTACAGGTATACAATGCCAAAGGACAACCGGTCGATACTCCTGTTTTCCGTTATAAAAATGTGATAGCTAGTTATACCCATCTATATTGGGGAGAAATTAATCTGATGGAATTGTTTCAATGAAAATAAGAGAACGCATACAATTACTCCTTGACGATATGAATCGGGGAGTTTACGAAAAAGAGTCCGAGATTGGTCTGTCTTTGCTGGCAGCTCTGGCTGGTGAAAGTATACTGTTGCTGGGTCCTCCGGGTGTAGCAAAGTCTATGGTAGCGCGAAGACTGAAAAGAGCATTTATCAATGCTAGAGCTTTTGAATACCTGATGTCCCGTTTTTCCACTCCCGATGAAATCTTCGGGCCGGTAAGCATCAGCCGGTTGAAGTCTTCTGATAAATATGAACGTTCCATTGACGGATATCTGCCCACGGCAGATGTCGTGTTCTTGGATGAAATATGGAAAGCCGGTCCTGCCATTCAAAACACTTTGTTGACGGTAATCAACGAAAAGCTGTTTCGCAATGGAGACATGGAACTGAAACTTCCCTTAAAATTACTTGTTGCGGCAAGTAACGAATTGCCTACTCAGGGCGAAGGGTTGGAGGCGCTGTGGGATCGTTTTCTTATTCGTGTAGTTTCCACCTGCGTCAAGCAAGAAGAAGCTTTCCGGCAAATGCTTCTGGACGATAGTAATGAAGAAGAGATGACCTCCCGATGGCAGATATCCAATGAGGAATATAATGAGTGGCAGAAGAAAATTAAACAGGGTACGATATCCCCTGAAGTCTTATCTTGTATCACGACTATCCGTAAAAATCTGGAGAAAGTAGAGATAGAAGGCTCGGAAGTACATCGCAATATCTACGTGAGCGACCGTCGCTGGAAAAATATTGTAAGGCTGCTGAAAACATCTGCTTTCATACATGATCGTGAGGAAGTAGGTATGATAGACATGCTACCCATTTACCATTGCTTGTGGAATGAACCCGACGAGCGTGAAGATGTCCGGAGAATACTGATTCGTGCCCTGTTTGCTTTCTCCGTGAAAGAAATAGCTTGTATTTCCCGTTCTCTGAAATCCGATTTAAAAGTCAGCCGTGTACGCGATGCATTGGAAAAAGCCCGTAAAAGCGGTGACCACCGGGACGATGATTTACAGATTACGGATTATTTCTATTATCAACTGGAGAACCACGGTACCGGAAATACCTATATATTTATTGTAGACTACAAAAACCTGAAAGAATACAATCCTAAAGACGCACCTGCTATCGGAGTGATGTATACAGATCCTCTGAACCCCAAGCGGACCCTTATCCGTACATTTTCCGACCCTAAGCTGATGGAAACAGAGGGTGCGGAACGTGTAAATCTTTTCAGGGACGACCGGAATATCTATATCAACGGGGTACGATTTTCAATGAGACGGCTGAAAAGAGGGGAGGAGCAACAACTGAGCTTCGGAAACGTCTCTGTTACAGAACGCGATTATGAGTCGGAACTCGAAACAGCCCAATTGAAAATGGATAACCTTATCAAGGAACTCTCGGAAAATATCTTCATCTCCGAAGAAGATAAACAGGAAGTGACACGTTATGTGGCTACTGTTCGTAAAGAGATTGCTTGGGCGCGTGTAGATGTACGCAAACTGCGGTATGGCGATGAGTAGCAGCAGATACGATTCGGCTTTCTACATACAGGTGCTGGATAAATATATAGAAACGGGCGAATGTGCCGATACGGATGACGAGCCACTGTATGCCTACCTGCTATCGGTGATGAATGATCCGGTAGTGAAAGTACAGGTACTGAGTGATGATATCTGTGCCCGTATTTTTTATGATACGCTCATTCAGTTTGTCCGGCAAAATCTGGAGAAGGAGAAATACAACCTGCAAAAAAGCCAGTCGGAACAAAACTCCATGAAGCTCGTATTGGAGTGGTCTGTACAGAAGCGGAAGGACGGTTGGCAGGCATTACTTCAACAAGTATCCGACAAGTATCAGGAACAAGGCTTTGAGCAACACTTCTATCGAGGACAGTTTGGTGCGGAAGGGAAATACGCCGATGATGAAGTTTGGGAAAAGATGGTGGATGACTGGCAAGAAGCTTTCCGGCGCAAGATGCAGGAACAGAAAGGGGTAGAGATTGAACGGTATAAAGATGCTATAGACCGCAGGCTCCGTTCCAATCTTAATGATATTCCTGAATATCTCCGGCAGAATAACATCGAAAAAGATGAATTCTTGCAAGCTTGGGGATTGATGAGTGGTTTATGGAATAAAATTGATTTTGAGCGTACACGCAAAATAGTCCGTATCCAGAAGGAATATCCTGAAATCATAAAGGTTGCCAACCGGATGGGACGTATAGCCGACGACGACGGAAAACAACAAATGCATGTAGCGGAAGGGGATGTATACAGGCTCGACCATTCTTCCAAATGTGACATACAGGGTGTCACCGTAGGGGATGATTTAAACGCATTGTTGCCGATAGAATTGGCGCATTGCGCCGATGATGATCTTGAAGACTTGTTTGTCTATAAATATCTGACTCGTAAACTCCAGACTTTCCGTTATAAATCGGAGGTTATGCAGCCAGCCAGGCGTTTGGTAACCAAGCCGGTTCGCCAGAAAGGTCCGATGATTGTCTGCTTGGACACCTCCGGTAGTATGGCAGGGAAGCCCGAAAAAATAGCCCATTCCTTAATGGTGAAATTAGTTGAGATTGCCGACCGGCAAAAGCGCGATTGTTTCCTGATAGCATTTTCCGTCTCAGTCCATCCTATTGATATACGAAAGGAACGTGCACGCTTGCTTGAGTTTTTCTCAAAAACATCTTGTGGTGATACGGATGCTACCCGGATGCTGGAAACCACTTTCCGCCTGCTCGAGTCCCATCGCGAATGCATCAATGCAGACATACTGTGGATAAGCGACTTTAAAATTCCATTATCAACCCCTGAACTTATCCGTAGAATGCAGGAATACCGGAAAGCGGATACCCGCTTCTATGGAATGCAAATCGGTATAGGGGAACATGAATGGTCATCCTTCTTCAATCATATTTATAGGGTGGAATATACATCAGTGCGGCGTTATTGATTATCTTTGCAAAAGTAAACAGTTAAGTTTCGCAAGCTCAACTTATTAGTAAATAAGGTATCAGTAGACGAGTTGACAAGGGAGAAAGTATCGAAAACGATTCTCACACATCCTATTCCCAGCGTTCAACAGACATTCTTTCCTTGTCAACTTGTTCCTTGTTCCCTTGTCAACTGTAAAACTTGGGCTCGCGAAACCTGAATAAATAGCAATAAATACAGCAGATAAGATGAAAAAGGTCTATACAAAAACAGGAGATAAGGGAACCACCGGAATACATGGCGGTGCACGTGTGCCCAAAGATGATATCCGTATTGAAGCAAACGGTTGTCTCGATGAACTGAATGCGGTTATCGGCATTATACGCTCCATGCTGCCCGCTGATGATGCGTGGCAGGAGTTATTGCATGCTGTGCAGAAAGAACTGATGGTTGTTATGAGCCATGTAGCGACACCGGGTGATAAAATAAATCCGAATGTACTTGCTGCAGCCGAGTTAACCCTGCGTTGTGAAAAAGAAATGGACGCAATGACGATTGAACTGCAAGACCACGGCTATTTCCTTTTGCCCGGTGGCACTTCCGTTTCCGCCCGGTTGCAATTTGCTCGTACGGTAGCCCGCCGTGCGGAACGCCGGTTGTGGACGCTTAATCGTCAAGACCCGGTCAATGAAGATATCCTGTGTTTCATTAACCGCCTTTCCGATTTATTCTTTGTCATGGCACGTATGGATATGCAACGACAGAACTGGCCGGAAGAGAAGTGGCAGGAATTCGCCTATAAACGCAAACTGAAATAATATTTACTTCAGTCGTAAGTCATACAGGCATGCGCGTACTTCTTCCTCACTTCCTATGTGTTTTCCTGCATCATCCGACAGCTTTACGCACTCACGCCATTCCTGGTTGATGTTCATCTTGCATCGGGTCAGCTTCATCACGATATTGGAAGGCTTGAAGCCCGTATCATTCGTCAGGTTGGTACCGATGCCGAAAGCACAGCGTATCTTTCCCTTGCAATGCTCCTGTATATCGAGCGCTTTTTCAAAATCCAACGCATTGCTGAATACAATGGTTTTGGTAGTGGAATCAATGCCCAATTCCCGGTAACGGGCAACCAACTTGTCGGTAAAGTCAAATTCATCTCCCGAGTCACATCGTACGCCATCAAATAGTTTAGCCTGTTTACGGCTCAGGTTATTCAGGAAGATACCGGAGGTATAGGTATCGGACAATGCAATTCCCAAATCACCGTCGTACACATTTACCCAGTTTTCCAATGCCATATAATTGGCGTGTTTATACCCGAACTGTGCTCCATGAAACATAAACCATTCGTGCGGATGCGTACCCATCGGTTTCATATCATATTTCATTGCAAAATAGCAATTGGAGGTTCCCGTACAATATTTTGAAGTCTCCTTCAAATAACCGATAACCTTATCTTGTACATCGAAAGAAAAACGTCTTCGCGTACCGAATTCAGAGAAAGAAAGTTGATGTTCGTTGGAGAGCATTATTTTTTCAGACAACTTAGTGATAATTTCATCCGTATTCGCCACGTTTCCAAGCGACCGGTTCTTTATTTCTGAAACGATGGCAAGCAACGGAACTTCATAAAGCGTTGCCTTGTAGAGATAATCTGTGATTTCTATGTTCAGATGCCTGTCTTCATCCAGATTGATTTTGATTTTATCCGGCTGGAAGCGGAAAGAAGACAGCCATTCCCAATATACTCTGGGTAAGAAGCGACAGTGACCGGTCATATATTCCAGTTCTTCATTAGTCAGCGAAACCCCTGCAAGATTGTCTACAGCTATATGGAGCTTTTGCAGAAATTCATCCGTATAAGCGGTATCGTCCCGGTCTTTGAAACTGAAAGTTCCCATAGCATAAGGAAACAACTTGATATAGGCGTATGAAGTTGTAAATTTATAAAGGTCGGTATCCAGTATTGTATAAATCATTGCTGTATGTTTTAATCCTTGTAGTTCTTGTAATCGGGCATGAAGATAGCGACTTTTTCTTAACTTTCAATCTTTAATTTGTTAACAACAGAATATTCCTATTAAACCATGTTATAAGATAGACAGTTATGTCCCCATATTTTGGAGATATCCCCAAACTCCGTATATTTGTATTGTGTTTTTCATAGTATTAGATTTAAGGTTAACAAAAAGATTGGCTGTCTGGGATAGATAGCCTTTTTTTATGCCCTTTCCCTCTCTTTTTTATGCGTCCATTGAGTAGTGCGGACTGCCAATATTCCATATACTACTACTTGAATCCATAGCACCAACATCTGCG
>ULTJ01022026.1_pt1 | contig 11467 bp, 9 predicted proteins | sample 1957491 | NCBI WGS metagenome assembly ULTJ01 (sample SAMEA4835731, study PRJEB28245) | human gut metagenome | biome: gut microbiome; material: fecal sample | place: Denmark | collected 2008 | reverse complement strand
CCTGCTGCTGTTCAAGCCGGTAAAGAACTTCATGGACAAGCGCGCCAAGCGCTATGCCGACATGGAGTCCGCCGCCGTGGAGCGGGAGAAGAACACCGCCGCGCTGGAGGCATCCATGCAGCAGCGTCAGGCTGCGCTGGACGCGGAGCTGGACGAGAAGCGCGCCGCCGCCGCCCGGGAGACCGAGGCCTATGCCCATCAGCAGCGCGTCGCTGCCCATGAGCAGGCGGACAAGATCGTGGCTGCCGCCCGCGAGAACGCGGAGAACGACCGCAAAAAGATCGTGGACGAGGCCAACCGCGAGGCCGTGTCCATCGCCGAGGCCGCCATGGAGAAGCTGCTGGCGAAGGAGACTTCCCGCGCCTATGACGCGTTCGTGAACGCAGCCGAGGGGGTGGAGAAGCATGAGCACGAATGATGCCCGCCTGACCGCCAGACTGCTCAGTGCCTGCCCGCCTGACGCCGCGCAGAAGGCGAAGCTGGAGGACGTGCTGGCAAAGAGGTACGGCCGGCCGGTGGCGCTTTCGTGGCAGGAGGATAAGACCGTCTCCGGCGGCTTCCGCATCGAGATCGGCTCCGAGATCATTGACTGGACGGCGGAGGGTCGTCTGGGCCAGCTGAAGGAGCGCCTTGCCGCCCTGAAGACCGGCGGCCAGTCCGTTATCCCTCTGATCCGCGACACCGTGCGGGACTGGGTACCGGAGATCAGCGCCCGCGAGGTGGGCAGCGTCCTGTCCGTGGCGGACGGCATCGCCTACGTGGACGGTCTGGAAAACGCTGCCTACGGTGAAATTTTGCTCTTTGAGAGCGGCATCCGCGGCATGGTGCAGGAGCTGCGGGGCCACCGCATCGGCTGCATCCTGTTTGGCCGTGTGGAGGAGGTCAGCGAGGGCAGCGCCGTGTACCGCACCGGCCGTACCGCTGGCATCGGCGTGTCCGACGCCATGATCGGCCGCGTGGTGGACGCGCTGGGCGCGCCCATCGACGATGCCGGCGACATCCCCGTCGATGCCTACCGCATGATCGAAAGCCCCGCCCCCGGCATCATCGACCGCCAGCCGGTAAACACCCCCATGCAGACCGGCATTTTGTCCATCGACTCCATGTTCCCCATCGGACGGGGTCAGCGCGAGCTGATCATCGGCGACCGCCAGACCGGTAAGACGTCCATCGCCATCGACACCATCCTGAACCAGAAGGGAAAGGATATGATCTGCATCTATGTGGCCATCGGCCAGAAGGCCAGCTCCGTGGCGCAGATCGCGGAGATGCTGCGCAAGCACGACGCCATGGCGTACACCATCATCGTCTGCGCCAGCGCCGGTGAGTCCGCCTCCATGCAGTACATCGCGCCCTACGCCGGCGCGTCCATCGGCGAGTATTTCATGAACAAAGGAAAGGACGTGCTCATCGTCTACGACGATCTTTCCAAGCACGCCATCGCCTACCGCGCACTGAGCCTTCTGCTGGGACGTTCTCCCGGCCGTGAGGCCTACCCCGGCGACGTGTTCTATCTGCACTCCCGCCTGCTGGAGCGCGCAGCGCGCCTCAGCGACGCACGGGGCGGCGGCAGCATGACCGCCCTGCCCATCGTGGAAACGCAGGCAGGCGACGTGTCCGCCTACATCCCCACCAATATCATCTCCATCACCGACGGCCAGATCTTTCTGGAGAGCAGCCTGTTCTTCTCCGGCCACCGCCCCGCCGTGAACGTGGGACTTTCCGTGTCCCGTGTGGGCGGCGCCGCCCAGACCAAGGCGATGAAAAAGGCGGTCGGTACCCTGCGCCTCGATCTGGCGCAATACCGCGAGATGGAGGTCTTTACCCAGTTCTCCAGCGATCTGGACGAGGAGACCAAGAACCAGCTGGCCTACGGCCAGAGCCTGATGTACATCCTGCGTCAGGGCCGGTGCAGCCCGCTGAGTCAGGCCCAGCAGATCGTCACGCTGGTGACGGCCATGGCCCGCATCTATCAGCAGGTGCCGGTGTCCCAGGTCTGCCCGCTGCGGGACTACCTTCTGGGCGAGTTCGCCGCCGGACGCCCCCAGCTCATGCAGGAGCTGGAGCAGGGCGCGGCGCTGACCGACGAGGTGCGCCAGCAGATCGTGGACTTTGCAAAGACCGCGCTGGAGAAGTTCCGGCGCGCAGGCGGGCGGTGAGGCCATGGCCAGCACAAGTGAGATCCGCCGCCGCATCGGAAGCGTCCGGCAGACCCAGAAGATCACCCACGCCATGTACCTCATCTCCCAGGCCAAGCTGCGCAAGGCCAAGCAGGACCTGAGCAACACCCGTCCCTACTTCGACGCACTGCAGGCGGAGATCGGCCGCGTGTTCAACGCCGACGACACCGCGGAGAGCCGGTATCTCTGCGATGAGAACAGCAAGCCGCTGCCCGGCGTGGCCGCTTGCCTGCTGATCACGGCGGATAAGGGACTTGCCGGCGCCTACAACCAGAACGCCATCCGTCAGGCCCAGCAGTTCCTGTCGGATCACGAGGGCACGGTGCTGTATGTGGTGGGTGAGTACGGCCGCCGCTGGTTCACCCAGCGGGGCATCCCCATCGAAAAGAGCTTTCTCTACACCGCGCAGAACCCCACGCTGCGGCGCGCCCGCCAGATCGGCGAGCTGCTGCTGGAGCGGTACGACGCCGGTGCCATCAACGCCGTACACGTCATTTACACGGATATGAAAAACGGACTGGAGGCCACGGTGCGTCAGGCGCAGGTGCTGCCCCTGACGCGGGAGCACTTCTCTGCAGCCCAGGCCAGCACGGCGGGCGACCCCACCTTTGAGTATGTGCCCAGCCCCGCCGCGGTGCTGGACAACGCGGCGCGCAGCTGCCTCATCGGCTTCATTTACAGTGCGCTGGTGGACAGCTTCTGCAGCGAGCAGTCCGCCCGTATGACCGCCATGAACGCGGCGGACCAGAACGCGGAGGACCTGCTGAAGGACCTGTCCGTGCAGTACAACCGGGCGCGTCAGGCCGCCATCACCCAGGAGATCACCGAGGTCTCCGCCGGTGAGCGCGCCCAGCGCAGCAAGAAAGAAAAGGAGGGCTGACCTCAATGAAACAAGGAACCATCACGGGCATTTCCGGTCCCGTGATCGACGTATGCTTCCCCGAGGGGAGCCTGCCCGCCATCAATGAAGCGCTGACCGTGGAGGCAAACGGTACGCGCTACACCATGGAGGTGGAGCAGCATCTGGAGAACAAGACGGTGCGCTGCGTCATGATGGCCGGCAGCGACGGCCTCAGCCGCGGGCTCACCGTCACCGCCACCGGTCACGGCATCTCCGTACCGGTGGGCGAGGCCACACTGGGCCGTATGTTCAACGTACTGGGCGACCCCATCGACGGCGAAGCGCCGGTCAGCGCCGACGCGCCCCGCTGGGAGATCCACCGCTCCGCCCCCGGCTTTGCCCAGCAGATGCCCGCCGCCGACATTCTGGAAACGGGCATCAAGGTCATCGACCTCATCGAGCCATACCCCAAGGGCGGCAAGATCGGCCTGTTCGGCGGCGCCGGCGTGGGCAAGACCGTCCTGATCCAGGAGCTGATCCACAATGTGGCCATGGAGCACGGCGGCTATTCCATCTTCACCGGCGTGGGCGAGCGCAGCCGCGAGGGCAACGACCTCTGGGGCGAGATGCAGGAGAGCGGCGTGTCCGACAAGACGGCGCTGGTGTTCGGTCAGATGAACGAATCCCCCGGTGTCCGTATGCGCGTGGCGCTGTCGGGTCTGACCATGGCGGAGTATTTCCGCGATGTGGAGCACAAGGACGTGCTGCTGTTCATCGACAACATCTTCCGCTTCGTGCAGGCGGGCAGCGAGGTCTCCACGCTGCTGGGCCGCATGCCCTCCGCCGTGGGCTACCAGCCTACTCTGGCCAGCGAGATGGGCGCTCTGCAGGAGCGCATCACCTCCACCAGGGACGGCTCCGTCACCTCCGTGCAGGCGGTGTACGTTCCCGCCGACGACCTGACCGACCCCGCCCCCGCCACCACGTTCTCCCATCTGGACGCCACCACCGTGCTGAGCCGTAAGATCGCGGAGCAGGGCATCTACCCCGCCGTGGACCCGTTGGAGTCCACCTCCCGCATTCTGGAGCCGGACATCGTGGGTGAGGAGCACTACAACATTGCCCGTGCCGTCCAGTCCACCCTGCAAAAGTACCGTGAGCTGCAGGATATCATCGCCATCCTGGGCATGGAGGAGCTCAGCGACGAGGACAAAAAGACCGTCGCCCGTGCCCGCCGCATCCAGCGCTTCCTGTCCCAGCCCTTCTATGTGGCGGAGAAGTTCAGCGGCGCCCCCGGCGTGTTCGTGCCCCTGCACGAGACGCTCCGCGGCTTTAAGGAGATCCTGTCCGGCAGCATGGACGAGTACCCCGAGGCGGCCTTCTTCAACGCCGGCACCATTGACGACGTGATCCGCAAGGCGGAGCAGATGAAGAAAGGCGGCATGTGATGGCAGCGCCGTTCCATCTGGATATTCTGGCGGCCAGCGTCCCGTTTTACCGGGGTGACTGCGTATCGCTGGTGCTGCCCACCACCGACGGCGAGTACGGTATTCTGGCCGACCACAGCAACGCCGTGGGCGCCGTCACCGCCGGTGAGCTGCGGTTCGAGACGGCGGAGGGAGAGCAGCGCCGCGCTGCCGTGGCCCCGGGCCTTTTCAAGGTGGAGAATGGCCGCGTGCTGCTGCTGGTGGACGCGGCCGAGCGTCCCGAGGACATCGACGTGAACCGCGCCCTCCGCGCCCGTGAGGAGGCGGAGGAGGAGCTGCGCCAGAAACGCAGCATGGCGGAATACCACCTGGCCCAGAGCCAGCTGGCCCGTGCCATGAACCGTCTCCGCGTCAGCGGCCGCGGCTGAGAAACAGCAAAAAGCGAAAAAAGAACGTCCCCCCGTGGGGACGTTCTTTTTTCGCTTACAGCAGCCTGCTGATGCCCACAAACAGGCACCCCAGACCGAAAAACGCCGCGATCAGCAGCAGGACCACCGGCCAGAACCGTTTGCCCATCACCTGCGGGTCCATGAACGGGTAGGGGTAGCAGCGCTTCGTGTGGCCGATGGGCTTTCCCGTGGCCCCACGGGCCATACCGAAGGCAAAGTAGGCCAGCGGCAGCACCAGCCACCAGACGGCGTGGCCGATGGCGAGGCCGGACTTGTCCTGCCACAGCAGCCACTGCACCACCGTCAGCCACGGCACAACGTAATGGACACACAGGTTGCCGAAGCTGCTGAATCCGATGTCTGACAGCGCCTTGCCGCCCTTTTTCGCCGATGGCACCAGCACCCACTGGTAGATGAGGTGGGTCACGAAGATGCACAGCGTCATGCTCAGGGCCACACCGGCGGAGCTGAGCCACCGGAACACGCCGCACTGTGGATCGTGGCCGCTGACCCCCAGCGTCAGCTGGTACATCGCCAGCAGCAGGTTGCTGAGGTTGGTGTAAAAGACGAAAAATCCAGGCCGGATATGGCCCGTCACCGGCAGCGTGGAGTGAAAATACAGTCCCACCAGTCCCAGCAGGCCCAGAAGCAGCGCGGACAGCCGCAGCATCATTCCGCCCTCAGCTCCTTCAGCCGTCCGATCTCACGGGCGTAGCCCGCCAGATCGTTGGGCGTTTCCAGAATAAAGGGCAGGTCCCGCAGGGCGGGGTGATTGATGATGCGGCCAAAGGCCGCCTCCCCCAGATAGCCCTCGCCGATGCGGGCGTGGCGGTCCTTGTGGGCGCCCAGCGGGTTCATGCTGTCGTTGATGTGGACGGCCTTCAGCCGCTCCAGCCCGATGACGCGGTCGAACTCCGTCAGCACGCCGTCGATGTCGCCCGCGATGTCGTACCCCGCGTCGGAGATGTGGCAGGTGTCCATGCACACGCCCATCTGGGTATTCAGCGCCACGCGGTCCAGTATCTCCCGCAGCTCCTCGAACCGGCCGCCCACCTCGGAGCCCTTGCCCGACATGGTCTCCAGCAGCACCGTGGTGTGCTGCTCCGGCTTCAGGATGGCGTTCAGCGTCTCGGCGATCTGGCTGACGCCCACCTCCATGCCCTGCTCCGTGTGGCTGCCCGGGTGGAAGTTGTAGTAGTTGCCGGGGAGATATTCCATCCGCTTCAGGTCGTCCGCCAGCGTCATGCGGGCGAATTCGCGGGTGCGCTCCGTTTTGGAGCAGGGGTTGATGGTGTAGGGCGCGTGGGCCACCAGACGGCCGAAGCCGTTGGCCTGTGCCAGCGCCAGAAACGCCGCCGCGTCATCGGGGTCAATGGCTTTTGCTTTACTGCCCCGGGGATTGCGGGTGAAGAACTGGAACGTGTTGGCGCCGATGGACAGCGCCGTTTTCCCCATGGCCAGAAAGCCCTCCGAGGCGGACAGATGACAGCCGATGGTCAGCATAGTCTTTCTCCTTTCACAGGGCCAGCGTCCGGACGTCCGCCCTGCCGTTTTCAATGGTAAGGATGCCGCAGGTGGGGTGCAGCGGGTCTCCGGCGGCCCCAGGGTTCAGCACCAGCAGGGCCCCGTCGTTGTCCACCAGAGGCCGGTGGGTGTGGCCGAACAGCAGCACCTGCGCGCCGCACTCACGTGCCGCCCAGACAGCCCGCATCACGTCGGACTTCACGCCCCGCGTGTGGCCGTGGAGCATCAGGATACGCACGCCGCCCAGCTCGATGAGCCGCTCCGGCTGGTCGCAGCTGCCGTAGTCGCAGTTCCCGGGCACGCCCTCCATGGGCAGCATGGGAAACGCCTGCCGCAGCTTCTCCAGATCCCGCTGGCAGTCACCCAGATGCAGTACATAACCGGGGTGTACCTGCTCCACCGCTTGTATCAGTTTGTCCACTTTCCCATGGGAGTCGGATACCACCAAAACATTCATAGGCCCCTCACACTTGATGTAATGAAGGGTATTTTACCACAAAGCGGTTGAAAAAACAATTCATTTCCCGTATGATTAGGGCAGTTGAGAGGAGGTGTTGTCATGACCGGAGGTGTGGTGGAGCTGGACCTGCACGGCATGAATACCTATCAGGCCCAGATCGCGGTGGATGCGGCCCTGCGCCGCGCCGGAAACGGCACGTACCGCCTGCGGCTGATCCACGGCTATCGCGGCGGCACGGCCATTCGGGACATGCTGTGGCTGACCTACGGGCGGCGCAGCCAGGTGAAGCGCATGGTCAGCGTCAGCGAGGGCGTCACGGAGCTGGTGCTGCGGGAATACTATTGAGAAACGATTTCCGTGAAAGAGGTGTAAAGGTATGAAGCTTGCACAGATACAGATGCGCGTGGGCCCTGACAAGGCGGCGAACCTGCGCCACGCGGAGGCCCTGCTGTCCCGGGCAGCGGATGCGGACATGGCGGTGCTGCCGGAAATGTTCTGCTGTCCCTACGACAACGCCTGTTTCCGCGCCTACGGCGAGCCGGAGGGCGGGCCGGCCTATCAGATGCTGTCCCGCGCCGCAGCGGCCCACGGCCTGTGGGTGGTGGGCGGCTCTCTGCCGGAGCTGGACGGCGATAAGGTGTACAACACCAGCTATGTGTTCGATCCCACGGGCCGCTGCGTGGCCCGTCACCGGAAGATGCACCTTTTCGACATCGACGTGGCCGGCGGTCAGCGATTTCGCGAGTCCGACACCCTGTCGGCAGGAAATGAGATCACGGTGTTTGACACGCCCTGGGGCAAAATGGGGCTGTGCATCTGCTTTGACCTGCGGTTTCAGGAGCTGGCACAGCTGATGGCACTGGAGGGCGCACAGGTACTGCTGGTACCGGCGGCCTTTAATATGACCACCGGCCCCGCCCACTGGGAACTGCTGTTCCGGCAGCGTGCGGTGGACGGACAGCTGTTCACCGCAGGCACTTCACCGGCGCGGGACGAGACGGCATCCTACGTGGCCTGGGGCCACTCCATCGTCTGCGACCCCTGGGGTACGGTGCTGCACCAGTGCGGCGCCGGTGAGCAGGTGGTAGTGACGGAGCTGGATATGAGCAGTGTGTCCGCCATACGGGAACAGCTGCCCATTCTTTCAGCGCGCCGGACGGACGTGTACGGCGTCCGAAAAAAGTGATTGCCACGGGGCATCAGACGGTGTATAATCGCAAAAAACATGAGGCGGGAGGACGTTCATGATGAAGAAGAATTATAAAGAGCTGACAAAGCCTGAGCGGCAGGCGGAATACGCGGCTGTCAAGGCGGAATTCGAGGGGGCGAAGGCCCTTCATCTGAAATTGAACATGGCGCGGGGCAAGCCCAGCCGCCAGCAGCTGGACATGGTGACGCCCATGCTGCAGGTGCTGACCCAGCCGGAGCAGTTTGTATCCGACGGGGTGGAGACCCGCAACTACGGCGAGGTGGCGGGTATTCCCGCGGCGCGGAAGCTGTTCGCCGACATCCTGGGCTGCAAGCCGGAGCAGGTGTTCGTGGGCGGCAATGCCAGCCTGCAGCTGATGTACGATGCCATCTCCAAGGCGTTCACCCACGGCCTGCTCCACAGCGAGAAGCCCTGGGCCAAGCTGGATACGGTGAAGTGGATCTGCCCCGTCCCCGGTTACGACCGGCACTTTAAGGTGACGGGCAGCTTCGGTGTGGAGATGATCAACGTGCCCATGACCGACCAGGGTCCCGACATGGACATGGTGGAGGAGCTTATCAAGGATCCCGCCGTGAAGGGTATGTGGAACGTGCCCAAGTACTCCAATCCCGAGGGCGTGGTGTACTCTGATGAGACCATCCGCCGTCTGGCGGCCATGAAACCCGCCGCACCGGACTTTATGCTGATGTGGGACAACGCCTACTGCATCCACGAGTTCGACTGTGATTTTGTACCGTTCTCCGATATCATCGGCCTGTGCGCCCAGTACGGCAACGCCGACATGGTGTATGAGTTCGCGTCCACCAGCAAGGTGACGTTCCCCGGCGCGGGCGTGGCGGTGATGGCGGCCAGCGAGGCCAACATCCAGTATTTCTCCAAGCTCATCAACATCCAGACCATCGGCTATGACAAGGTGAACCAGCTGCGGCACGTGCTGTACCTGCAGGATCGGGAGCACACGCTGGCGCTGATGAAGCGGCACGCGGCGGTGTTGGCGCCCAAGTTCCACGCGGTGCTGAACGCGCTGGACAGTGAGATCGCGCCCCGTGGCATCGCGGACTACAAGCGGCCGGTGGGCGGCTACTTTATCAGCGTGGACACCATGCACGGGTGCGCCAAGCGCACGCTGGAGCTGTGCAGGGAGGCGGGTATCACCATGACCGGTGCGGGGGCCACGTTCCCCTACGGCAAGGACCCCAACGACAGCAACATCCGCATTGCGCCGTCCCTGCCGCCGGTGGCGGAGCTGGAGCAGGCCATCGCGGTGTTCTGCATCTGCCTGCGCCTGGCGGCGCTGGAAAAGCTGGGCGTGTAAGAATCTGACTGTGTATAAGACAAGAGCGCTGCGGCATGGCCGCAGCGCTCTTCAATCTGTCAAAAACCTGCCCGGTCACAAGTATCGGAGGGAAGGATAGTGTGAAAGGGAACCGTTAGGGTTCCCTTTCGCGTTCAATCACCCGCCGCAGCGGCCAAAATCGCAAAACAAAATACTGTTTTTTATTTTGCGATTTTGCTGGCAGCTTGTCAGAAAAGTCCGAACGGACTTTTTTGACAAGCTGAAGAGCGCTGCGGCCATGCCGCAGCGCTCTTATGTTTTGCTGCTTTGTCAGGGGCGATTTCCCGCGTCCTTGCCTCCGGCGGAGGCTGCGATCTGAGCAAGTGGCGGCGATGAAGCAAACAGGGGCGGGCAGCACTGCCCCCCTTTTTTGCAATCCCTTTATTCCAGTGCGTCGTGGCTTTCGAACACGTCGTGGATGGAGCCGCAGCGGTCGGCGGTGGGCGGTGTCTCCGCCGGTGCAGCGCCCTTTGCCATTTGCAGCTCCTGCCACTTCTCCCGGGTGATGAGGAGCTGTCGGGGCTTGGAGCCCTCGAAGGGTCCGACATAACCCCGCTCCTCCATCTGATCCACCAGCCGGGCGGCACGGGAGTAGCCCAGCTTCAGACGCCGCTGGAGCATGGACACGGAGGCCTGCCCCGTCTCCAGTACCACTTCCACGGCGGCGGGCAGCAGCTCGTCGCCGTCCTCGCCATCGACAGGCGCATCGGATGCGGCGCCCTTGCCCTTGTCGGACTTGGCGTCCACCGCCTGCTGGATCTTCTCGATGACATCCTGATCGTAATGGGCCTCTCCGGCGGTGTCCTTGACAAAGGCCACCACACGCTCGATCTCCTCCGGTGTGATGAAGCAGCCCTGTACGCGGGTGGGTTTGCTGTCGCCCAGCGGGGAGTAAAGCATATCGCCCTTACCCACCAGCTTTTCCGCGCCGGGGGTATCCAGAATGATGCGGGACTCCATGGAGCTGGCCACGGCGAAGGCGATGCGGCTGGGAATATTGGCCTTCATCAGGCCGGTGATGACATCGGCGGAGGGACGCTGGGTGGCCACCACCAGATGCATGCCGGCGGCACGGCCCATCTGGGCCACGCGGCAGATGGACTCCTCCACCTCCTTGGCAGCCACCAGCATCAAATCGGCCAGCTCATCGATGACCACCACCACAGTGGGCAGCTTCTTCACGTCCTCGTCCGTCTCGGACAGGGCGTTGTAGCCCGCCAGGTCCTTGACGCCCTTTTCGGAGAACATCTTGTAGCGCTTCATCATCTCGAACACCGCCCACTGCAAAGCGCCCGCGGCCTTCTTGGGGTCCGTGACCACAGGGATCAGCAGGTGGGGGATGCCGTTGTAGGGCGCCAGCTCCACCATCTTGGGATCCACCATGATGAAGCGCACCTCGTCGGGGGTAGACTTGTAGAGAATGCTGACGATCAGGGAGTTGGTACACACGGACTTACCGGAGCCGGTGGTACCGGCGATCAGCACGTGGGGCAGGCGGGCAATATTGCCCACGATGCTGCTGCCGCCAATGTCCTTGCCCACGGCGAAGGCCACGGGGGACGGGTGGCGGGTAAACTCCCGGGACTCGATAACATCGCGGATACGGACGGCGGTAACGGTGCGGTTGGGCACCTCGATGCCCACCACGGAGATCTTGTTGGGCACCGGCGCCACACGGACGCCGCTGGCGCCCAGTGCCAGAGCGATATCGTCGGACAGGTTGGTGATCTTGCTGAGCTTCACACCCTGCTCCAGAGTAAACTCGTAGCGGGTGACACTGGGTCCGTGAACCACGTCGCCCGCGGTGGCGTCCACGCCGAAGGAACGCAGGGCGTCCGCCAGACGGCGGGAGTTGTTGCGCAGCTCCGCACCCACCTCGGTGCAGTTGTCGGTGTGATTCTCCTCCAGCAGGGTGATGGGCGGGTAGCGGTAGATCTCCTCGCCCTGGGCCAGCTCCTGCTCGATGGCCTGCCCCACTTCCTGGGCGGCAGATTCCACCTCCTGCTGGACCTGAGCCTTCTTTTTCTTCTCGGACACCGG
>ULTJ01032630.1_pt1 | contig 11528 bp, 11 predicted proteins | sample 1957491 | NCBI WGS metagenome assembly ULTJ01 (sample SAMEA4835731, study PRJEB28245) | human gut metagenome | biome: gut microbiome; material: fecal sample | place: Denmark | collected 2008 | reverse complement strand
ATGTCATCTTCCCGGTTGTCCAGTTCGATACGTTTCATGGCTACCGTCACCATTTCTGTGCCGGATGCCAATATCGATTGCTCCATCACTTCGTTTGAATTGAATTTTCCGGTTCCTAAGAACAGGCGCGAGTTGAATTCACGTCCCGCAATGATTAATTTTTCCATGTTTGTATAATTTTCGTTTATTGTCTTTGTTCCTTTTCGATGATTGAAATAATTTTTTTCATTTCCTCTACCGGATTGCTTGCCCGCAAGATAGTGCCTGACAGGGCAATCCCGCTGATTCCTGTGTCCATTATGGTAGGAATGTCTTCGACGGTTATTCCACCGATGGCAACGATGGGAAGGTGGATGGAGCTGTTTTCCGCTTGTTGGATGATGCATCTGTATCCTTCCAGCCCCAGTATCGGACTAAGATTCTTTTTAGTGGTGGTATATCTGAAAGGACCGCAACCTATATAATCTGCTCCGGCAGAATAGTGGTTTTTGACGTCTTCGTATGTGTTTGCCGTACCACCTATTATATATTTACTGCCGAGAATGCGGCGCGCTTCGGCTATAGGCATATCTTTTTTACCAAGATGTACGCCATCGGCTTGAACTTCTTTTACCAGTTCTACATAGTCGTCGATAATGAATGTGGCGCCATAGCTTTCACATAGCTTTTTCGTTTCAATGGCTATGGCGAGAATTTCTTCAACGGGAGTGTCTTTCATGCGCAGTTGAATCCATCGGCATCCTCCTTCCAAAGCCATACGTACGGAGTCGAGATAGGTATACTGTTCTGTATAATGAGTAATGAACTGTAGGGCTCCGTTTCTCATTTTAAGGTTTTCACTTTTCATTTTCCTCATCCTCCACAAGCGGCTTTTATGATGACGATGGAAATACCTGCGGACAATGCATGGTTTTTCCATTCTGTGCGTGGTATCATGCGGTTGTTCACGGCCACTGCGATACCTTGTGCCGGTAAGGAAAGTTCTTCTGTGAGTTGCAAAAGGGTAGTAGCGGTTGTTTCCACTTCCTTGTTGTTTACTAATACTTTCATTTTCTGTTTATTATAGATAATAAAATAATGGAAGTAAATACAAAGAAGCGCCGCTGAGGCGAAAATATGAAGAATATAATGTTCAATTCCTACGGCAGTACTAACTGCATCAGGTTCGAGGGTATAATCTCAGCCCGGACCGGGCACCCCTTTGTCTTTACGGTGACAAAGGTAAGGGAAATAGGGATATAAAAAATAAAATATAAGAAAAAAAAGGGTAATATGCGAATTATTAGAAAAAACATTTACCTTTGCAACGTTCAATATGCGGCATTCATTCAATGTAAAGCTGATATTGAACGATATTTATTCATACGAAGAGCGTTTTTAGTTATATTATTCTTGTGCAGAAAATCGCCAATTTTCAAAGCCAATCAGGAGTAATAGACAACAAAACGCTCACCTCTTTTGTATATACTTTAATCCCGATAGGGAAACGTATATTCATAAAAGACGTGGGCTGTCTATTATTATTTGATTGGTGGGTGTTTGGCGATACCTCTGTGCAAATAAGAAATTAAAACAGTTCCCACGTCTCTTCTTTTGTAAAAATCCGTCAGGGGAATTACGGGCAGTCTTTATTTCAAATGAAAAAATTATTTCTATTAATGATGCTTACGGCACTCTTCTCTGGTGTGTCGCAAAGCGCTATGGCTCAGAAGAAAGGTGATTACCGTCAGTCTCAAAGTCGTATGCTTGAACCGCAACAGGAAGTTTTTGTCCGTCCGTTAGTGGTAGAGTTAAGCGTGATGTATGATACCCGTCAAAAAGCCACATGGCCTTTTCCGGATGCTGATGTATCGTCCATGACAGTGGGAGACCTTAAGAACTTGAAGGCTAACTCATTGTACCTGACTGCGCAAAAATATGACGCCGATGTAATTGTTGCCGCTACATTCGATATCCGCACTGTGAAAAAGGGTATTGAGATTACCGTCGTCGGATTTCCTGCACGTTACGTAAACTGGAAGGTTGCGGAAAAAGAGGAAGATTATAAGTGGATTAAGGAAATATATGGTACTGAATTCAGGTATAAAAATGTGAATTCAACCCAAGCCTTGGAAGATAATCAGGCTAAAAATTCAGATTCTAAATAATAGTTTATAGTTAACGCATTTATTAATCAATTAAAAAACATTACAAGTATGAAGAAGTTAATGCTTATGGTGATGGTGGCTTTTGCCTGCACCGCAATTAATGCACAGTTGGTAACAAGTAGTTCTTTTAAGAAAGAAAAGTCAAAAACCGTATGGTATGGAAAAGTAGGTATGACATTTGCTAATGTGAGTGCCGATGGTGAGAGCGCCGATAATCTTTTTGGTTACAATGTCGGCATTGTTTTTGACCGCCCCATGGGTAATAGCGGCGTGTTTTGGGGAATGGGGCTTACCCTCGGTACCAAAGGTTACAAAGTAGGCGATGGAGATGATGAATATAAAATGAATGCCAACAAACTGGAGATACCTTTGAACTTTGGTTATAAATATACCATCAATGACGACTTTGCCGTGGATGCCCGTATCGGTGCTTTTGTCAACTATGATATATTTGGCAAATACACAGAATCTTATGATGGAGAAGAAGAAAGTTATAATCTTGGTGACCTTGATGATTATGACCGTTTCAGTGCCGGTATTCAGTTTGGTGTAGGCGTTTGGTATCAACACCTCAATTTGAATATAACGTATCAGAATGGTTTGGTTAAGCAAAACGAAACCAAAGAAAAAAACTGGATGATTAGTTTGGGATATGCGTTCTAATATTTCTTTTCATTATGTAGTAACTAAAACAGATAGATATGAAAAAGATAAATTATTTATGGTTGTTCGGGCTGTTGGCTGTGACAATATTGGGCTTTACGGCCTGTTCCGATGATGATGAAGGACCCGGTTCCTCTGCCGAATTGGTAGGTACCTGGAAGCTTGTCAACGGATATTATGTGGAAAAAGAAAATGGTGAAATAATCAGTGAGGAGAATGATGAAGGGACGAATGATGAACGTTTTGTTTTCAAAGCTGATGGTTATTATGGAAGTTACGTCAGAGGCTATCTTTCTGATGAGGGAACTTGGACCTACAAAGGAGGGAACATTTATGTGACATTCAATGATGAAGGTGACGTCTATACGGAATCTCTTAAGGTTTTGGAGTTGACAACGACAACATTGACCGTGGAATATGCTGAAAAAGAGAAGGAAGGCGGAACGACTTATGAATACTATTCAAAGGAAACTTATCGTAAAGTTCAGGATTAGAAAAACGATTTAATTGGATTTTACGTGTTTTGAGGACAGTGGTGGGGTTATATGGAAGTGATGATATTCTTTGATATTTCCGTATGACCCCACTTTTTTCTTGTTGAAAATAAATAAAATAAGAATGGATATAAAAAAGATTAGGCTACTGGCATACATAATCGCGGGTCTGTTTTCTATTAGTATGGAAGCCCAAAGTGTTTCTTCCCCATACTCCGAAGTGAATGGTAAGATTGTCATTTCACAATTTCAGTCATTGGATGGTAACTTCGCTGAGAATGATATTTTTCTGAACGCTTTGTTATGGGTTATACAAAATACTCCGCAGGTAGAAGAAAAAATGATGCAGGCAGATTATGATAAAAAGCTATTTGCTGTAACTCTTATGGCTGAAAATCCAAAAACGACTTCACGCTATCGCTATTCCTTGTCTGTTAAAGTTTCAGGGAATATCATTACAATGCTGGCTTCTGACATCGTTTATGAAGCAGAAGCCCCTGTTATCAAACTTATGAAACGACTTTCGTTCGAGAAGTTGCAACCGGATAAGAAACCGAAACATAAAGAGTTTATGGATGAATTCGCTGGGATGTATAAGGATTGTATTGCTCGGATATTGAAGTTTACTTCCACGAATCAACTTCCCGCCATTACGCATTGGGATGAAATAAAAAGCAAAGAGGTGATTAAGGGTATGAATCGCGCCGAGTGCTTATTGTCATTTGGAAAACCGGCTTCTATTCAAAAACAAGATAATAAAGAAGAATGGATGTATGATACCTATACCTATTTGTTTCTTGAAAATGGAATAGTGACTTCCATTATTAAATAGTCACTTTTTTTATTTTACTGAGTATCAAAAGGGACTGCTTTTGTGAAAAAGCAGTCCCTTAAGGTTGTATAATATGTAAATCTTACTAGGGCTGATTATGCAATGCCATGAGCATTTGCTTCGGGAGCAATTTTTTTTATAAGACCTTGAAGCACTGCGCCGGGACCGCATTCTGTAAATTCTGTAGCGCCGTCAGCCACCATATTCTTCACAGTCTGAGTCCAGCGTACGGAAGCTGTCAGCTGGGCAACGAGGTTTTTCTTGATTTCTTCCGGGTCGGTGTGGGGCAGGGCATCTACATTTTGATATACCGGGCATTTGGGAGCGTGGATTTCAGTCGCGTTGATGGCTGATTCCAGTTCAACCTTGGCCGGATTCATCAACGGAGAGTGGAAAGCGCCACCCACCTTCAAAGGCAAAGCGCGTTTTGCACCGGCTGCTTTCATCAATTCACAAGCCTTGTTGATACCTTCTATTGAACCGGAGATAACAATTTGTCCCGGACAGTTGTAGTTGGCTGCTACGCAAACTTCACCTTCGGCACTTACCTGAGCGCAGATTTCTTCCACTTTTTCATCCGGCAGGGCAATGATGGCTGCCATGGTAGAAGGTTGTGCTTCGCAAGCTTTCTGCATTGCCATGGCACGGGCATAAACCAACTTCAAGCCGTCTTCAAAACTCAAAGCACCGGCTGCAACCAATGCGGAAAACTCACCCAATGAATGACCGGCAGTCATTTCCGGTTTAAAGTCATCGCCCATGCAAAGTGCGGAGATTACGGAATGAAGGAATACGGCAGGTTGGGTAACCTTAGTTTGGCGCAGGTCTTCGTCTGTGCCGTTGAACATAATATCTGTAATGCGATATCCCAGGATATCATTTGCCTTTTCAAAAAGTTCTTTGGCTAAAGCCGAGTTTTCGTACAAGTCTTTTCCCATGCCTACGAATTGGGCACCTTGACCCGGAAATACAAATGCTTTCATTTTTACTTATTTTTTAGTGTTTAATTAAAAAGTGCTGCAAAGGTAAAGGTTTTTCTGATAACCACCGCACAAATATAGTTTTTTTGTGCAATGCGGGAGGGGGAGATACCTATGAATCCCCTTTTGGAAGTTTTCTATTTATTGTTCTATTTTTCTTCTTTGCCTCTACCCGAGGCATACCAAAACCGTGTTTGCTCCGTATCTATAGGATTGGACTTGGTACGGACCGGGTACGGCTCAGGTAGGGTGCAGGTACGGTGGAGGTATAAAAATGGTCAAAAGTTCTTTTTTGGGGAAAATGGGGGAAAGTAAATGATAATTTAATGAAGAATTAAGAATGAAGAATTACCCTGCGGCGTGCTTGCATAGCGCAGCCAAATTCTTCATTCTTCATTCTTAGTTCTTCATTTTCCTAAATTTCCATTTATAAACCTCATACAGAGTATACGAAACTTAATTTAAGAATACAATATCCCTATGCTTTTCAGATGCAAAGGCCGGATACTAAAAACCTTATAAATAAGGCACTTTATACTTATTGTATGCAATACAATTACTTCTTTATTGCCGGCATCTAAATTACATATTGTATTTGATATGATAACATGTGAATGCCATATTGTATTTAGTACGATATGTACTTATTTGATAAATAATGCTTTATAACACAATTAAAATATTCTTTTTATCTATTGCAGATTAAAAAAACCTGTTTATATTTGCAACGCTTAAACATAGATATTATGCAAAACATGGAACATATAGCACCATTGGCAAACAATCATATCTCAGTAGATTGCGTAGTGATTGGCTTTGATGGAGAACAACTCAAAGTTCTGCTGATTAAACGTGCGGGAGAAGAAGAGGGAGAAATTTTCCATGATATGAAGTTGCCCGGAAGTTTAATCTACATGGATGAAGACTTGGACGAAGCCGCCAAAAGAGTGTTGAACGAGTTGACCGGACTGAAAAATGTAAACCTTATGCAGTTTAAGGCTTTCGGTTCTAAAGATCGTACAAAAGACCCCAAAGATGTACATTGGCTGGAACGTGCCATGCAATCCAAAGTGGAGCGCATTGTCACCATAGCTTATTTGTCCCTTGTGAAAATAGACCGGGCGTTGAGTCGGGAGTTGGATGATTATCAGGCTTGCTGGGTAGCTATGCAGGATATCAAAACTTTGGCATTCGACCATAATCTGATTATCAGGGAGGCAATGACATATATACGCCAGTATGTAGAAATCAATCCATCTTGTTTATTCGATTTATTACCTCGCAAGTTTACAGCAGCCCAATTGCGTACTTTGTACGAACTGGTATACGGAAAACAGATAGATGTGCGCAACTTCCACAAGAAAATAGCTCTGATGGAATATGTCGTTCCATTGGAAGAACGTCAGCAGGGAGTGGCTCACCGGGCTGCGCGCTATTATCGTTTCGATAAGAAGATATATAATAAGGTGAGACGCTGAAAAAGAAATCATAAATCATAAATTAAAAATCATAAATTAAAAATCATAAATCTTCATCATGTATCTATTAGGTTATGACATCGGCAGTTCGTCTGTCAAAGCTAGTTTGGTAAATGCCGAAAGCGGTAAGTGTGTTTCGTCTGCTTTCTTTCCTAAGACAGAAGCGGAGATTATAGCTGTGAAACCGGGTTGGGCGGAACAAAACCCTGAAAATTGGTGGGAGAACCTTAAATTGGCTACACAGGCAGTATTGAACGAGTCCGGTGTAAATGCGGCGGATATAAAGGCAATCGGCATCTCTTATCAAATGCACGGATTGGTATGCGTGGATAAAAATCAACAGGTATTGCGTCCTGCTATTATCTGGTGTGATTCGAGGGCTGTTCCCTACGGACAAAAAGCTTTTGAAACGTTGGGAGAGGAGACTTGCCTTTCTCATTTGCTGAACTCTCCGGGCAACTTTACGGCTTCTAAGTTGGCGTGGATAAAGGAGAACGAGCCTGCTATCTACGAAAATATATACAAAATCATGTTGCCGGGCGATTATATCGCCATGAAACTGAGCGGTACTATCTGTACCACAGTTTCCGGATTGTCAGAAGGGATGTTTTGGGATTTCAAGGATGCCCAATTGGCCGGTTTCCTGATGGACTATTATGGTTTCGACAAATCGCTGATAGCGGATATCAAGCCTACTTTTTCCGAACAGGGACGCGTGAATGCCGTTGCGGCTCAAGAACTGGGATTGAAAGAAGGTACCCTGATTACTTATCGTGCCGGAGACCAGCCCAATAATGCGCTTTCTTTAAATGTGTTCAATCCCGGGGAGATAGCGTCGACCGCAGGAACATCAGGAGTTGTCTATGGGGTAAATGGTGAAATAAACTATGATCCGAAATCGCGTGTCAACACGTTTGCACACGTCAACCATACGGCTGAACAAACTCGTTTGGGAGTTCTGCTTTGCATAAACGGTACAGGTATTCTGAATTCTTGGGTGAAGCGTACTATTGCCCCCGAAGGAATATCATATAACGATATGAATACATTGGCGGCGCAAGCTCCCATCGGCAGTGCGGGCATCAGCATTTTACCTTTCGGCAATGGTGCTGAACGTATGTTGGAAAACAAGGAGATAGGTTGTTCCATTCATGGCGTCAACTTTAACCAGCATGGAAAGCAACACATTATTCGTGCGGCGCAGGAAGGCATTGTATTCTCCTTTAAGTATGGCATCGATATTATGGAGCAGATGGGTATTCCCGTGCAGAAGATTCATGCGGGAAAAGCTAATATGTTTCTGAGTCCGTTGTTCCGTGAAACCTTGGCCGGGGTTACGGGGGCTGTGATTGAACTTTATGATACCGACGGTTCAGTGGGAGCAGCCAAAGGTGCCGGTATTGGCGCCGGTATCTATAAAGATAATAATGAAGCTTTCGCCACGCTCGAAAAGTTGGAGGTAATAGAACCGAAATTGGCTGATCGCGGGGCTTATGCGGATGCTTATGCAAGATGGAAGACTTATTTGGAATTATCAATTATATAATTAACTTTTAAATAATATTTAAGATTATGGCAACAAAAGAGTATTTTCCCGGAATAGGAAAGATTAAATTTGAAGGAAAAGAGAGTAAGAACCCGATGGCATTCCGCTACTATGATGCAGAAAAAGTTATCATGGGTAAGAAGATGAAAGATTGGTTGAAGTTTGCGATGGCATGGTGGCATACACTCTGTGCGGAAGGCGGTGACCAATTCGGTGGCGGTACGAAGAGTTTCCCTTGGAACGGTGATGCCGACAAAGTTCAGGCTGCCAAGAACAAGATGGATGCCGGCTTTGAGTTTATGCAAAAGATGGGCATCGAATACTATTGTTTCCACGATGTAGACCTCTGCACAGAGGCTGATACCATCGAAGAATACGAAGCTAATTTGAAAGAAATCGTAGCTTACGCAAAACAAAAACAGGCAGAAACGGGTATCAAATTGTTGTGGGGTACTGCCAACGTATTCGGTCATGAGCGTTATATGAACGGAGCAGCTACCAATCCTGATTTCGATGTTGTAGCCCGCGCCGCCGTTCAGATTAAGAATGCAATCGACGCTACCATTGAACTGGGTGGTACAAATTATGTGTTCTGGGGTGGACGCGAAGGTTATATGTCTTTGCTGAACACTGACCAGAAACGTGAGAAAGAACATCTTGCGCAAATGCTGACTATTGCCCGTGACTATGCCCGTGCCCGTGGTTTCAAAGGTACATTCCTGATTGAACCGAAGCCGATGGAACCGACCAAGCATCAATATGATGTAGATACGGAAACTGTTATCGGCTTCTTGAAAGCTCATGGCTTGGACAAAGACTTTAAAGTGAATATTGAAGTGAATCATGCCACATTGGCCGGTCATACATTTGAACACGAGCTGGCAGTGGCTGTTGACAACGGTATGTTGGGTTCCATCGACGCTAACCGTGGTGATTATCAGAACGGATGGGATACCGACCAGTTCCCCATCGATAATTATGAATTGACTCAAGCCATGATGCAGATTATACGTAACGGTGGTTTGGGTAACGGTGGTACTAACTTTGACGCTAAGACCCGTCGTAATTCTACTGACCTTGAAGATATCTTCATTGCTCACATCGCAGGTATGGATGCCATGGCGCGTGCATTGGAAAGCGCGGCTAAGTTGCTGGAAGAATCCCCCTATAAGAAGATGTTGGCAGAACGTTATGCTTCTTTCGATGGTGGTAAAGGTAAAGAATTTGAAGATGGCAAGATGACTTTGGAGGACCTTGTAGCTTATGCAAAAGCCAATGGCGAACCGAAACAAACCAGCGGTAAGCAAGAATTGTATGAGGTAATCGTAAATATGTATTGCTAAAACTAGTGGATAGTTGATAATGGATAATAGATAATTGCCTTGCGGTTATGCGCGGTTTAATTGTTTATTATTCCATTATCAACTATCAATTATTAATTATCAATTAAATCAATATCATGAATTATACAGAAAAAGGTAGTAAGATATACCTCTTCTCTATCGTGCTTGTGGCTGTAATCGGCGGTCTGCTTTTCGGTTACGATACAGCTGTTATCTCCGGTGCTGAAAAGGGACTTCAAGCCTTCTTCATCGGAGCGGATTTTGAATACACAGACGCAATACATGGCATCACTTCTTCCAGTGCATTGATTGGATGTATCATCGGTAGCGCCATTTCAGGTTTCTTTGCTTCCAGGCTTGGCCGCAAGAAATCCCTTTTTATGGCAGGTGTCCTGTTTTTCCTGTCGGCGTTGGGTTCTTATTGTCCCGAATTCTTATTTTTCGATTACGGTGTTCCATCTTATTCTCTTTTAATAGCTTTCAATTTCTATCGTGTATTGGGCGGAATAGGTGTTGGTTTGGCATCGGCCATCTGCCCGATGTACATCGCCGAGATTGCGCCAAGTAATATTCGCGGAACATTGGTTTCCTGGAATCAGTTCGCTATCATCTTCGGTCAGTTGGTGGTTTATTTTGTTAATTTCCTGATTTTGGGCAGTCATGCCAATCCTGTCATCGACTTGGTGAATGGTGTAAATCAGATTATGAACCCCGAAGCCGCTGCATGGACTACTGAAACAGGCTGGCGCCTGATGTTTGTCAGTGAAGCTGTTCCAGCCGGCTTATTTGCATTATTGGTATTGTTTGTTCCCGAAACGCCGCGTTATCTGGCTATGTGCGGTAAGGATGAAAAGGCATTGAACGTATTGAACCGTATCAATGGTCTTGCACAAGGAAAAGTTATCTTGGCCCAAATCAAAGCAACTACTGAAGAAAAGACGGAAAAACTCTTCACTTACGGATGGATGGTTATCTTTATCGGTATTATGTTGAGTGTATTCCAGCAGGCTGTCGGAATTAATGCCGTGCTTTACTTCGCTCCACGTATTTTCGATACGATGGGGATGGCAAACCCGATGGTGCAGACAGTACTGATGGGTATTGTGAATATTCTCTTCACGCTGTTGGCTGTTTTCACGGTAGAGAAATGGGGACGTAAGCCGCTGCTTATTTCCGGTTCTATCGGTATGGCAATCGGTGCGTTCGGTGTGGCTCTTTGTAACGTCGTGGTAGGACTTCCTGCTATTGTTTCAGTCATCAGTATCATGGTTTACAGCGCATGTTTCATGTTCAGCTGGGGACCTATTTGCTGGGTGCTAATTGCGGAGATATTTCCGAATACGATTCGTGGTGCGGCAGTAGCGATAGCCGTTGCTTTCCAATGGATTTTCAATTTCATTGTTTCATCTACATTCCTGCCCATGTACAATATGCGTCTTGGCGAAATGGGTGACAAGTTCGGGCACATGTTTGCTTATGCCCTGTATGGCATTATCTGTGTGATAGCCGCCATTTTCGTTTGGAAACTTGTTCCTGAAACGAAAGGCAAGACATTGGAAGACATGACTAAATTGTGGAAGAACAGAAAATAGGAAACAGATGTTTTTATATATTATTTAAGTTTCGCAAGCGAAACTTATTAGTTAACAAGGTATCAGTAGACGAGTTGACAAGGGGAAAAGTAGAGGAGTTGACAAGGGGAAAAGTATCGAAAACGATCCTCACAAATCCTATTCCCATTGTTCAGCTGACATCTTTTCCTTGTCAACTTGATCCTTGCCCCCTTGTCAACTTATTAGTTGAGCTTGCGAAACTTGAGTATATTATAAAAGGTGCAGCCGAAACGTGTCGGTTGCACCTTTTGTGTTGGGGGGGATATCTCATTTCAGGATGTCCTTGATTCGTTCAAATTGCCCATCTGTCTTTTCCGGTACAATTTGTAGCAGATAGGAAAGTAGAGGGTAAATATCTACATTGACAAACCCCTTGGCCGTATATCCTTTTTTGAAATCAGGACCGATTGCCCGGAACATGACCTGCATATC
>ULTJ01009132.1_pt1 | contig 11549 bp, 8 predicted proteins | sample 1957491 | NCBI WGS metagenome assembly ULTJ01 (sample SAMEA4835731, study PRJEB28245) | human gut metagenome | biome: gut microbiome; material: fecal sample | place: Denmark | collected 2008 | reverse complement strand
GATGCAAGTTTGATAAAGCAATTGGAAAATACGCAAATTCGTGAATATAGAATGAATGTTAGAAGAATTTGTATGATATTATGCGAGGCTGCGGAAAATTATTATAAAAATAATATGAAAAAATTTCATTTTAATTATAAAGTAATTGACTGGGATGAGGTTATATCTTATTTGCCGCCGGTTGATATAGAAAAAATTATTGAAATGGCTCAAAGCGATAAAAAGTCTGTTAGAGAAGGAAATAATTAAAGATGAATAAAATACAGGAATTAATTACCAAACTTTGTTCAGACGGAGTAGCTATAAAAACATTGGGGGAGCTTTGCAATATTTCTGCAGGAGGTGATGCTCCAAAGGAAGCGATGTCAAAAGAAAAAAACCAAGAATATAATATTCCAATTGTTAGTAATGGAATTAAAGAAAATGCAATATATGGATATACAAATACTGCAAAAATTTTTGAACCAGCGGTAACTGTGGCGGCGCGTGGAACAATTGGATATGCAGAATATCGTGACTATCCATACTTTCCTATAATTAGGTTATTATCCTTGACCCCTAAAAACAAAAAAGAATTAAATGTAAAATTTTTATACTATAGTTTAGAGGGAAAAAATTATAAAATACCAATGAGTGGGATTCCGCAGTTAACAGCACCAACATTAAAGAAAATTGAAATTGCGGTACCTCCTCTGGAGGTACAACGTGAAATAGTCCATGTTTTGGACTATTTCACGTTACTTACAGCCGAGCTTACAGCCGAGCTTACAGCCGAGCTTACAGCTCGTAAGAAACAGTATGAATTTTATAGAGATAAATTACTTTCTCATGATGGAAACTACCCGATGAAACCACTTGCAGAATTGGGAAAATGGTCTGGTGGAAAAACTCCATCTATGTCAGATAAAAATTTTTGGGAAAATGGCACAATTCCTTGGATTTCATCGAAAGATATGAAATCACCAACATTAGTAGATACGCAAGATCATATTACAGAAAAAGCAGTAAAAGAGGCGTCTATGACGGTATATCCAGTGAATAGTATTGCTGTAGTAACAAGGTCTGGAATTTTAAAGCACACTTTTCCTGTTGCTTATGTGCCTTTTGAAACGACTATTAACCAAGATATAAAAATGCTTGTTGTTAATGAAGATGTTCTTCCGAGATATGCATTTCATGTAATACAGGGAAAAGCAAGTGACATTCTGGTAAAAACAAAAAAGCAAGGCGGAACAGTAGATTCTTTAGATTTTCAAAAGGTACTTGCATATAAAGTGCCAGTTCCATCTAAGGATGTACAAGGTAGGTTGGTAGAAGTTCTTGATAATTTCGAAAATATTTGCACTGACCTGAATATTGGTTTGCCAGCCGAGATCGAAGCGCGTCAGAAGCAATATGAATATTATCGTGATTTGCTCTTGACATTTGCTGAAACAGGCAGCATGCTCATGACAGACAGACAGACAGACAGACAGACAGACAGACAGACAGACAGAGCTGAGCGCAATTAAGCTCATTCAGTATGTGTTTGGATATGTTACATTGCCGATGGGAAGTCTATTTGATTTCCGTAATGGATTGAGTAAGGGAAAGGATTTCTTTGGCTCTGGTATTCCTTTCATCAGATATACAGATGTTTATAATAACAGATTCCTTAAGGAAGAGGATATTACCGCACTGGTTGAATGTACTACAGCAGAAATTGCTAAGTTGGGAGTTCACCGTGGAGATGTGTTTTTTACCAGAACATCAGAGACGGCAGAAGATGTGGGGTGGTCATCAGTAATGCTTGATGATATTGGCGATTGTGTATTTAATGGATTTACGATTAAGGCAACTCCAAAAACAAATTATTTGCTGCCGGAATATTGTGCATTTTGTTTTGCAACTGAAGATTTCAGAAAGTATGTTACAAGTCATTGTGCATTTACAACCAGAGCATCCTTAACGGGAAAAACGATTGCAGAATATCAGCTTGCTGTTCCGAGCATAGAAAAACAGCGGGAGATTGTTAATGTGTTGAATAAATTTCATAGTATTTGCAACGACCTGTCCGCAGGACTTCCGGCAGAAATCGAAGCACGTCAGAAGCAGTATGAATATTACAAGGATAAGCTGTTATCATTTAAAGAATTACCAAAGTAAGGAGGCGAGGATGTGCCGTACTTTAATATTGTAGCGGAGACATCGGAAAATACCGTTGTCACAGAATATGAACCAGTCAAGAAGCGTTCTGACAGTTACCAGAGCGAAGCGGAATTGGAGCAGGAGTTTATCCGCCTGCTCTGTGAACAGGGATATGAATATCTGCCTATTCACACGGAGAAAGATCTGATTGCCAATCTCCGTAAGAAATTAGAGGAACTGAATAACTATCAGTTTTCGGATACGGAGTGGGATGACTTCTTCAAAAATGCTGTTGCCAATTCCAATGAGCATATCGTGGAAAAGACCCGAAAGATACAGGAGGATAATGTACAAGTCCTGACTCGTGATGACGGTTCTTCCAAGAATATCACACTCATAGATAAGAAGAACATCCATAACAACAGGCTGCAGGTCATCAATCAGTACAAGGTGAATGCTGCCACTGGCAGCAGAGAGGGCAGCCTGGGCTGTGTGATTGGTACAGACGAAGGTGCAAGATATAATAACCGCTATGATGTTACAGTATTGGTCAATGGTCTGCCGCTTGTACATATTGAACTGAAACGCAGAGGTGTTGCGATTCGTGAGGCTTTCAATCAGATCAATCGTTATCAGAGGGATTCTTTCTGGGCTGGATGCGGATTGTATGAGTATATTCAGATTTTTGTCATTTCCAATGGTACGAACACAAAATATTATTCCAACAGCACCAGATGGAATGCGGAAAAGGAACATGAGAAGCGGGGAGCAAGCAAGACAAAGACAAGTAACAGTTTTGAGTTTACCTGCTTCTGGGCAGATGCCAATAACCGTGTGATTCCGGATCTGATTGACTTTACAAAAACCTTTTTCGCAAAGCATACGATTCTGAACATCCTTACGAAATACTGTATTTTTACGTCTGAGGATATGCTGATGGTTATGCGGCCATACCAGATCACGGCTACGGAGCGAATCCTCAATCGTATTGAAATTGCCAACAATTATAAAAAGTATGGCAGTGTTGAGGGTGGCGGTTACATCTGGCATACCACAGGTTCCGGCAAGACATTGACTTCATTTAAGACGGCAAGACTGGCATCGAAACTGCCTTATATTGATAAGGTGCTATTTGTAGTTGATCGTAAGGATCTGGATTACCAGACGATGAAAGAATATGATCGTTTTGAAAAAGGTGCAGCCAACAGCAACACCTCGACGATCATATTAAAACGGCAGTTGGAAGATCCAGATGCCCATATTATCATTACTACCATTCAGAAACTGGCTACCTTTATAAAAAAGAACCCAGGACATGAAGTGTATAGTAAACACATCGTCATTATTTTTGATGAGTGCCACCGCAGTCAATTCGGAGATATGCATACGGCTATTGTAAAAAATTTCAAAAAATATCACTTGTTTGGATTTACAGGGACACCGATTTTTTCTATCAATGCAGGAAGAGCTAAGAATCCAGAGTTCTTTACCACAGGTCAGACCTTTGGAGATCAGCTTCACAGTTATACGATTGTGGATGCAATCAATGATAAAAATGTTCTTCCATTCCGTGTCGATTATATTAAAACGATGGACATGGAAGAAGAAATCACGGACGAAATGGTTTGGGACATCAATCGTGAAAAGGTTATGATGGCACCTGAGCGTATTCGTATTGTGACACAGTACATACTGGAGCATTTTGATCAAAAGACGTACCGTGGAGATAAAACATACATATATAATACACTGACCAATATTGCAGAGGTGGCTTCTGCCAAGCGGGACGAAGTAGAGGAAATCAAACAGAAACAGCGTATCAGCGGTTTCAATTCCATTTTTGCGGTATCGAGTGTTCCGATGGCAAAACTGTATTATCAGGAATTCAAAAAGCAGATGGCAGAAGATCCGACCAAGAAACTGCGTGTTGCAACCATTTTTAGTTATGGTGCAAATGAGGAAGAATCGGATGGAATTCTCGATGAAGAAAATTCAGAGGATACTTCGGCTCTTGACCAGCCGTCCAGAGAATTTCTGGAAGAAGCAATCAAGGACTATAACAAAATGTTCCATACGAACTACGATACCTCAAGTGACAAATTCCAGAATTATTATAAAGATGTGTCGCTTCGCATGAAGAATAAGGAATTGGACATTCTGATCGTAGTCAATATGTTTCTTACCGGTTTTGATGCGACGACTATGAATACGCTGTGGGTAGATAAAAATCTGAAAATGCACGGACTGATACAGGCGTTTTCCCGTACAAACCGTATTCTGAATTCTATCAAGACCTTTGGAAATATTGTATGTTTCAGAAATCTGCAGAAGCGAGTAGATAGTGCCATTTCCTTGTTTGGGGATAAGAATGCCGGGGGCATTGTTTTGCTGCAGAGTTTTAAGGATTACTATTACGGATATGAATCCGTAGATGGTAAGCCAATGCCAGGGTATGTGGATCTGATGGAGGAATTGAATCATAAGTTTCCGCTGTCAGAACCGCAGATTGTCGGAGAGCAGAACCAGAAGGATTTTATTGCTTTGTTTGGTGCTATTCTTCGTATGAGAAACCTTCTGCTTTCCTTTGACGAATTTAAGGGGAATGAGCTGATTTCTGAGCGCAATTTGCAAGACTACCTTGGACGTTATCAGGATTTGCGTGACGAGTGGAAACGGAAACGCCGGGAAAGTACGGATATTACAGATGATGTGGTGTTTGAAATTGAATTGATCCGGCAGGTAGAAATCAACATTGATTATATTCTGATGCTTGTAAAGAAGTATCATGATACCCACTGTGAAGATAAGGAAGTGCTGATAACCATCAATAAAGCGATTGATGCCAGCCCGGAGCTGCGCAGCAAGAAACAGCTTATTGAAACCTTTATTGCAGGAATCAATGATGTGGATGATGTTATGGATGAGTGGCATGAATTTGTTGTGGAACAGCGAGATTATGATCTTAATGTAATTATTGCGGAAGAAAAATTGAAGCCGAAAGACACACGAAAGTTCATAGAGAATGCGTTTCGGGACGGAGAGATCAAAACAGCGGGAACGGATATAGATAAAATCATGCCGCCAATTTCTCGTTTTGGTGGTGGCGGAAGAGCCAAGAAAAAACAGAGAGTCATTGAAAAACTGAAAACGTTTTTTGAAAAATATTTCGGTATCGGTGGTTCGTATTCCTTTAATGAGCCAGAGCATAAAGCCGTGACATACGATCTGAGCGATCAGGAAACAGTGTTGATGGCGGCAGAATCTGAAGCACCATACGGAAAATAGTCATAAATGAATGGAACCACATTGGAAGCAAAAAGCAAAATAATAGAGTCATCATGGACAAAACTTAATCATGGAGGTGATCGGATGACAATAGAAGAAATCCTTGCTGGAGAATCCAAGAACGTTGAATTCAAAGTACAACGTCCAGACAAGAGCATGAAATATATGAAAACGGTTGTTGCTTTCGCTAACGGAAAAGGTGGGAGGATTATATTTGGTATTGACGATAAAACAAGAGAAGTTGTTGGCATTCCGGAGGATAAAGTTTTTCGGGAGATTGATGCGATTACGAATGCTATTTCTGACAGTTGTGAACCTACAATTATCCCGGATGTTTATTTGCAAAATATAAATGATAAACCTGTAATTGTTGCAGAAATCAGGACGGGACGTCGGAAACCATATTATATTAAGGCAGAGGGGCTGGAGAATGGTGTATATATTCGAGTTTCTGGAACAACACGCCCTGCTGACCGTGATATGTCAAGAGAGTTATATTATGAATGCGATGCCCGCTCTTTTGATTCAATAATCTGCAGAGATATGGAAGTGACCGATGGAGATATTAAGAGTCTTTGTGAACAAATGAAAGAAGTTGCTATTGCCAACTGCAAATCCAATCTTCAGCGATCAGAAGTTAAAGATGTAACGAAAAATGTTTTGCTCAGTTGGGGAATTTTGAAAAAAGATGAGAATGAAAAAATCTATCCGACAAATGCGTATATTTATTTAACGGGACAAGGTGGACTCCGTTCCATGATACAGTGCGCTGTGTTTAAGGGAACGACGCGAGCTGTCTTTTTGGATCGACGTAATTATGAAGGACCGCTTTGGAAGCAAGTAGAGGAAGCGGTGCAGTTTGTCCTTAGAAATATTCGTATGGGATGTCGGCTGGAAGGCGTATATCGGCAGGATATTTATGAACTGCCGCCGGATAGTATCCGTGAGTTGATCGTTAATGCAGTTATGAATTGCAGTTACATTCAGAATTCTAATATTCAGGTGGCAATTTATGATGATCGCTTGGAGATCACATCTCCTGGTGGATTGCTTCCTGGCGTAACGATTGAGTTGATGAAGGAAGGATTTTCAAAAATCCGAAATCGTTCACTTGCCAATGCTTTTGCCTATATGAACCTTGTGGAAGCATGGGGAAGTGGTATTCCGAAACTTATGCAGGCTATGCAGGAATACGGATTGCGTGAACCGGAATTTATTGATATGGAAGTAGCTTTCCGCATCAATCTTTATCGCGGCCAGAATGAGGTCATTGAGGTCAAAAATCGAGATCATGACCTCAATCATGGGTCAAATGATCTCAATCGTGAGCCCGATGATCTCAATCATGAGCCTGTTGACCTCGATCGAGATCCCAATGCCCCCAATCATGATCCCCGAGATGACCTTGAAATTCAATTGTCAGAAATGATTTATAAAAATCCGGAACTGACTCAGAAAGAATTAGCAAAAGCGCTTGCAGTTTCTACGGCAACGATTAAGCGTATGCTTACAAAAATGCAGCATGAAGGTAAAGTTATCCGTGAGGGGTCTAATCGAAAAGGAAAATGGATATTGACGGATAAAATGAAATAGGATTGATGATTTGATTGGAAAAGGCAAATGAATTTACCGGCTTTTTTAAGAAAATCAGACGAACTTACAGAACAGTTATCAAAAAAACAAGTGATTGCTGTTATGTTGACATATCACAAAAGATATCCTAGACGGAGTGCGTTCATACATGAATTAATAATAGAATTTGGATATGTGAAATGAACGATTCTGAACTTTTTTTGTGTCCGGGAGCGGCTTTTTCGCACTTGCGGACATCTTCCACATGTGATATGATGGGAACGACAAAAGTGTCGGAAAAACCGCATGATAGAGGGAAAAAACGCGGCAAATCAGACGACGCGAAAGAAAGCATAAAGGAGAATATGATTATGGCAAGAGAAATCATTAATACAGAAAAAGCACCTGCAGCAATCGGACCTTATGTACAGGCAGTCGCAGACAACGGCCTTTTATTTATTTCCGGACAGCTTGGCTTTGATGTAGAGCATGGCAGCGTGATCCCGGAAACCGTAGAAGAGCAGGCAACCCTCTCTTTAAAGAATCTGGACGCAATCATGACAGCAGCAGGAACTGACCGCACGAAAGTGATGAAAACAACCATTTTCCTGACCGATATGAACGATTTTGCCAAGGTAAATGAAGTATACGGTGCTTTCTTTGGCGAGTCCAAACCGGCTCGTTCCTGTGTAGCAGTTGCCGCTCTTCCGAAAGCAGCAAAAGTGGAAATTGAATGCATCGTATCCCTGAAATAAGAGGGAGAGATGAGTATGGCAGAGGAAAGAGTAATTAAAATCGGAATGCTGGGTCTTGGTACTGTCGGTACCGGTGTGTATAAAGTGCTGAAAAGCCAGCAGGAGGAAATGCTTCCGAAGCTGGGAGCACGTGTAGAGCTGAAAAAAATTCTTGTGCGCAATGTGGAAAAAGCAGCTGCAAAGGTTGACGATCCCTCCATCATTACCACCAGCTTCGAGGAGATTGCCAATGACCCGGAGATTGAGATTGTTGTTGAGGTTATGGGTGGAAAACAGCCGGCCATGAATTACATTCTTGCCTGCCTGGATGCTGGAAAGAATGTTGTAACGGCAAATAAAGATCTGGTGGCATCCGAGGGCAAAAAAATCCTTGCGACAGCAAAGAGAAACGGAAAAGATTTTCTCTATGAGGCATCCGTGGCGGGAGGAATTCCGATCATCCGTCCGGTGAAACAGTGCCTTGCCGCCAATCATATCACAGAGCTGATGGGTATTTTCAACGGTACCACAAATTTCATTCTCACAAAAATGTCGCAGGAAGGCATGGAGTTTGGTGATGCGCTCCGTCTGGCGCAGGACATGGGCTATGCGGAAGCAGACCCGACTGCGGATGTGGAAGGTCTTGATGCCGGTCGCAAGGTAGCAATCCTTGCTTCGGCAGCGTTCAATTCCAGAGTGACATTTGAAGATGTTTACACCGAAGGCATTACCAAAATCACGGCGACCGATATCGAGTACGCAAAAGAGATGGGATGCACGATCAAGCTGCTCGGCGTGGCAAAAGATACCCCGGAAGGAATCGAAGCCCGCGTTCATCCGATGCTGATCGACAGCAATCATCCGCTTGCGACTGTCAATGATTCCTACAATGCCGTATTCCTGACAGGCGATGCCGTACAGGATACGATGTTTTACGGGCGAGGTGCCGGAGAGCTTCCGACTGCGAGTGCCGTTGTGGGCGACATTTTCGATGTTGTGCGCAATATTTTATGGAACTGCTGCGGCAGAATTGGCTGCACATGCTACCGGGAATGCCCGATCAAACGTGTCGGCGAAATTAAGTCGAAATATTTTGTACGCATGCAGATTGAAAATCGGTATGGAACGCTGGCATCGGTAGCTTCTGTCTTTGGAAACAACAAAGTTTCAATTGCACAGATGCTTCAGAAACGTGTCAATGGAAAATATGCCGAGATCGTCGTCATTACGGACGAGGTCAAAGAGCGCCATTTTGAGGATGCCATGCAGATTTTAGGCGGAATGTCGATGATCCAGGAGATTTCCTCGACAATCCGGGTATACTAAAAAAATGTAACAATTCAGAGCCATGCGAAATGGAAGAAAAATCGCGAATCATGCTTGCGTGAAGGAGCGCTTTTTCTGGAATTTTATATGGCGAAAAGCAACATCGAGATGCAGCGTAAGCGGAATCGAGACGGGGCTCTGGATTGTTACCCAAAATTTAAGTAAAGAAGGGAATTCACAATGAGTAAAAAACCAACCGTATTAATGATTCTTGACGGATATGGACTGAATGACAAATGCGAGCATAACGCTGTCTGCGAAGCAAAAACTCCGATTATGGACCAGCTGATGAGCCAGTGCCCGTACGTAAAAGGACAGGCCAGCGGACTTGCTGTAGGTCTTCCGGACGGACAGATGGGTAACTCTGAGGTAGGCCATCTGAACATGGGCGCAGGCCGCGTTGTATATCAGGAGCTGACCAGAATCACAAAAGCAATCCAGGACGGCGATTTCTTCGAGAATGAAGAGCTGGTAAAGGCTGTTGAGAATGCAAAAGCAAACAATTCCGCACTGCATCTGTTCGGACTTCTCTCTGACGGCGGTGTTCACAGCCACATCACCCATGTATTCGGACTTCTGGAGCTGGCAAAACGTAAGGGTCTCGAGAAAGTTTATGTACACTGCTTCCTGGATGGCCGTGACACTCCTCCGGCATCAGGAAAATCTTATGTAGAGCAGCTGCAGGCAAAAATGGATGAGATCGGTGTCGGCGAAATCGGCGTAATCTCCGGCCGTTACTATGCAATGGACCGTGATAACCGCTGGGATCGTGTCGAGCTGGCTTACAAAGCATTGACAAAAGGGGAAGGCGTAGAAGGAACTGATGCAGCAGAGGCTGTTCAGGCTTCCTATGATGCTGAAAAAACTGATGAGTTCGTTCTGCCGACCGTTCTGAAAAAAGACGGAAAACCGGTTGCAACGATTCAGGATAAAGATTCTGTGATTTTCTTCAACTTCCGCCCGGACCGTGCAAGAGAGCTGACAAGAGCATTCTGCGCAGATGAGTTCACCGGATTCGAGAGAGAAAAACGTCTGGATCTGACGTATGTATGCTTCACGGAATATGATGAGACAATCCCGAACAAATCCGTTGCATTCAAAAAAGAAGAGATCACCAACACCTTCGGTGAGTATCTGGCAGCACATAACATGACTCAGGCACGTATTGCTGAGACCGAGAAATATGCACATGTAACCTTCTTCTTCAATGGCGGCGTTGAGGAGCCAAATAAAGGTGAGGACAGAATCCTTGTAAAATCCCCGAAGGTTGCTACTTATGACCTGAAACCGGAGATGAGTGCTTACGAAGTATGCGACAAGCTGACGGATGCTATTCGTTCCCAGAAATATGATGTTATCATCATCAACTTTGCAAATCCGGATATGGTTGGCCATACCGGTGTTGAGAGCGCAGCAATCCAGGCAGTTGAGGCTGTTGATGAGTGCGTAGGCAAGGCAGTTGATGCATTAAAAGAGGTTGACGGACAGATGTTCATCTGTGCGGACCACGGAAATGCAGAGCAGCTTGTAGATTACGAGACCGGCGAGCCATACACCGCTCATACCACCAATCCGGTTCCGTTCATTCTGGTTAATGCAGATCCATCCTACACGTTAAGAGAGGGCGGATGCCTGGCAGACATCGCACCGACCCTGATCGAGCTGATGGGAATGGAGCAGCCAAAAGAAATGACAGGAAAATCCCTGCTGATTAAGAAATAAAGAGAAATCGTGAAAATGTCCCTGCCGGATTCGTTTTGAAACGGGTGCGGCAGGGATATTTTGCTATAATAATCTGAAAATAAAAATAATTACGCAATAAGAGACAGAATAAAAATGAAAAACAGATAAAAAATCAAAATAAAGTGTTGACAAACGGTGAGAAAACTGATATAGTAAAGTCAACAAAAGAAAACGGAAGAAAAAAACAGAAAGAGAGGACGGACCACCGAGAACATAACGAATTACCCCATAAACTAAGAAAGCGAAGGTATGGACCCAAGAAAACGTAACGAAGTACCTCAAAGCGAAACAAAAGAACAAAAAAAGAAAGGATTCAGTCCAATGCACAGTTCTAACTTATGAAAGCCATCCGAAAATGGAAAAATCGGATGGCTTTCATATTGCGTTTTTTTATGTTTGAAAAGAATAAGGACTGGAAAAAAGAGGTTTCGACAGAGAGAGCAACATATTTTTCCCATAGCACGGTCATACTGTGAACGCAGAGAAGAAACTTGGTTACTGTTCACTTTGCAGCAAAACAGGAGGGAAAACTATGTTTCGATATTTACCAATTCGAAGCGTGACAGGAAGAGAAATTCTGGATTCGCGCGGAAATCCGACCGTAGAGGTGGAAGTGGCCGTCGGGGAGGGGATTCTCGGGCTGGAAGGCCATATGGGGCGTGCCCAGGTGCCGTCCGGGGCATCGACAGGAAAATTTGAGGCACTGGAAAAAAGAGATCAGGAAGTGCGCTATCTGGGGCAGGGCGTGAGAAAGGCCGTAGA
>ULTJ01032846.1_pt1 | contig 11550 bp, 8 predicted proteins | sample 1957491 | NCBI WGS metagenome assembly ULTJ01 (sample SAMEA4835731, study PRJEB28245) | human gut metagenome | biome: gut microbiome; material: fecal sample | place: Denmark | collected 2008 | reverse complement strand
GTTTACCCTTCCATACGTTCCGGCTTCCAACTGCCAACAAGAAGAAACAAAATCCGAGCCGATAAAAATAAGAAAACAGAAAATCACCATTCTCGTTGCAGAAGACCATAACAGCAATTACCGCCTGATAGAATCTATCTTAAAGAAAGATTATAACCTGGTGTATGCATGGAACGGACAAGAGGCGGTACAATTATTCAGGGAATATGACCCGCAACTTATCCTGATGGACATCAATATGCCGGTGATGGACGGGTATGAGGCAACCAAAGAGATACGCAAGTACTCCACCCAAGTGCCCATAATCGCCGTTACTGCCTTTGCATACGCTTCGGATGAGCAAAAAGTTATGGAAAACGGTTTTGACGCCTACATGGCAAAACCCATCAACGCCAACCAACTGAAAAATCAAATAACGAATATGCTGAAACAACATATCATCTTTATGTAGCATTTGTATTTCATATCTCATTTCACCCTTTTGGGCTTTCCATTTTCCGGTTTCAGAAGATTCTTTCCGGCAAAATTCGGATAGCCTCTCTAATTTTGGCGAAAATTAAAATGAGATATGAAAACAAATACCCATTTCATTCTACTATCCGGTCTTGCGTTTGTGCTTGGTGCCTGTAGTAATAAGGACACAAAAAGCGAACAAGACCTACAGGTTTATACTACCAAAGTTGTAACCTCCGAACAGGAGAGCCAAAAAGAATTTCCGTTTATTGCCCAACCATTCCGAACATCTGAATTATCATTCAGAGTCAGCGGCCCTATCGACCATTTCGATGTATATGCCGGTAATCAGTATAACCGGGGGAATATTATCGCCGAAATAGATCCACGTGATTTCAAAATCAGGAAAGAACGGGCAGAAGCCGTATACAACCAGGCTAAGGCTGAATTTGAACGTATCCAAGTACTCTATCAGAAAGAAAACATCTCGGCCAGCGCCTACGAGAAAGCCAAGTCAGACTATGTTTCAGCGAAAATGGCTTTTGAAACGGCTGTCAACGAACTGGAAGACACCCGCCTTACAGCGCCCTTTAGCGGATATGTAGGCGAAGTTTATATAGAGAAGTTCCAGGACGTCAAAGCCACCCAGCCCATACTTTCCCTGATAGATATTCATCAACTTAGAATAGAAATCTATGTACCTCAAGACATCGCTTACGCCGCCCATTCACTGGACAGCGTACAAATCCGTTTTGATGCCCTGCCCGATAAAACCTACCGGGCAAAAATCATCGAAATATCCAAAGGTACTACACGCAATAATCTTTCATATCTGCTTACAGCTATGTTACCCAATGAAGACGGTGGACTGTTGGCAGGCATGTCCGGCAAAGCGATGCTGAACATACCCCAAACAGAGAGTGCTACCAGGGTCTGCATCCCCCAAACAGCACTCTGCCACCGCCCTTCAGAGGGGAACTATGTTTGGGTAATCACTCCCAACGCCCAAGCCGAACGCAGAAAAGTAACCATCGATAAACTTTTACCGAACGGCAAAGCTGAAATTTCAGCAGGTCTGTACGAAGGGGAAACTATCGCTACAAGTGGACTCCGCTTCTTATCAGAAGGTACTAAAGTAACCATCCTTAGCAAACAAAAGAACTCATGAAGCTGGTTAAATATTTCTTACAGAAGAAAGCAGTCACCATCCTGCTACTGACATTAGTCTTGGCAGGAGGACTGTTTTCGTACATCAAGATGGGCAAACTGGAAGATGCCCCTTTCACTATCAAACAAGCATTGGTTCTGACCCCCTATCCGGGTGCTTCTCCCTCCGAGGTACAGTCACAGGTAACGGATGTTCTCGAAGAATCCATCCAATCCCTCGGTGAGCTCTATTATCTCAAAACAGAGAACCGTGCCGGACTGTCAAAGATTACCGTCTATGTAAAGAAAGAAATCCGTGCCGACGAGATGCAACAACTGTGGGACAAACTGCGCCGGAAAGTGAACGATGTCCAAGGTAAATTACCCGCCGGGGCAGGTCCCTCCGTTGTCAATGACGACTTTGGCGACGTACTGGGTGTATTCTACGGACTGACGGGAAACGGACACACCTATCGAGAACTGGAAGACCAAGCCAAAATCATTAAAAACGAACTTCTGAAAGTTAAAGATGTTGCGAAGGTCGAAATATACGGAACTCAGACACCTACGATTGATATTTCCATCAGTCCCTCCGTCATGGCACGCAGCGGCATCACTACTGCTGATATCGCCCATGCCTTTGAAGCCCAGAACAAAGTTGTGGACGCCGGAGGAGTGGATGCGGGTCCTAATCGTATCCGCATAGAGTCTACGGGAAACTTCTATTCACTGGATGATATCCGGAACCTGACTATCGTATCGCATACAGGCGAGCACTTCCGCCTGGCAGACATCGCACAGATTGAAGAAAGTTACCAGACTCCCGCCTCCAACCTGATGCGTATCAATGGGCAACCCGCCATAGGCATAGCCATCTCCACCGTGCCTACCGGTAATGTTGTAGATATGGCAGAAGCCGTCAAAACACGTGTAGACCAATTATCCGAAGATATGCCCGAAGGTTACGCGTTGGCTTCCATTTACGACCAAGGTTACGAATCGGCGGTAGCCAACCAAGGCTTTATTCTCAATCTTATCATTTCCGTCCTGACCGTTGTCGCCATCCTTCTTTTCTTTATCGGGTTTAAAAACGGACTCCTGATAGGTAGCGGTCTGGTATTCTCCATCTTCGCCACCTTGATTGTGATGCTATGTACAGATATTGCCCTGCAACGTATGTCTCTTGCCGCTATCATCATTGCTATGGGTATGTTGGTAGACAATGCCATTGTCGTCTCCGATTCCGCCTTAGTCAATATGCAACGGGGAATGAGGAAACGTGTCGCCATCATGCGTGCCTGTTCTTCCACCGCACTGCCCCTGCTGGCAGCAACGGTTATCGCCATACTCACCTTCCTGCCCATATACTATTCTCCCCACATCACGGGCGAATTATTATCTTCACTGGTAGTAGTTATCGGTGTTTCCCTGATGTTCAGTTGGGTATTTGCATTGACACAAACCCCGTTCTTCATCCAGGAGTTCGTACGTCGTCCCCGCCCCGAAGAACTCAAAGCCGCACTTTTTGACGGGAAATACTACAATATGTTCCGTCGCGCACTGCATAAGGTCATCAAATACCGGTATGCCACCGTAGGTTGCTTGGTACTATTACTGGTACTTTCCGCCTGGAGTTTCAAATTCATCCCGAAAGTATTCGTACCGGCATTGGATAAACAATATTTCACCTTGGACGTATGGCTTCCTGAAGGCACTAATATCAATAAAACAGATAAGTTAGCCGAAGAAATGGCAGAGTATATCCGCCAACACAAACAGACGGAAATGGTATCTACCTATATAGGCAGAACCCCTCCCCGCTACTATTTATCCAATGTTGCGTTCGGACCGCAATCCAACTACGCACAGCTCTTGGTGAAATGCCATACTTCCAAACAATCACGGCAGCTCAATGCAATGTTGCAGGATTCTATCCGCCTGAAGTTTCCCGAACCACTCATCAAAGTAAACAAATTTGAGTTGAGTCCCTTGACTGAAGCTGTCATCGAAGCCCGTTTCCTGGGACCTGATCCCGCTGTGCTCGATTCACTGGTAGGACAAGCCATTGAAATCATGCGACGCAATCCCAAAGTGGCGGACGCCCGCAATGAATGGGGAAATATGTCATTGATGATGCGCCCGGTCTATGCCCCCGTAAAAGCCGGAGAACTGGGTATCACCAAAGCGCAAATGATGCAGTCCGTCAAGTCCATCAGCGACGGAACGATAATCGGCATCTATCGTGACAATGAAAAGAAAGTCCCTGTCCTGTTGAAATCCGAAGGCTATGATATCACAGATGCCACTTCCCTCGGCAACTACTCCGTGTGGAACGGCGAACGCTCCGCTCCATTGTCACAAGTAACGGAGCGCATCGAAACGAGTTGGGAATTTCCGCAGATGCGTACCTACAACCGACAACTCAGCATGGCAGCCATGTGCGGCGTGAAAACCGGACATACCATGGCAGAAGTACACGGAGAAATCCGCAAGGAGATTGAAGCTATGACTTTGCCCGAAGGCTATACTTTTTTCTGGGATTCCCAGTTTAAAGATCAGAGCGAAGCCATGCAGGCCATCGCCAAATTCTTCCCGCTGGCTTTCCTCATGCTTATCGTAATACTGGTAGCATTGTTCGGTAACTTTCGCGAACCGGTCATTATCCTGTGTGTCTTGCCGCTGTCACTTATCGGCATTGCCATCGGCATGTTGCTCACCGGTTTCGATTTCGGTTTCTTCCCCATAGCCGGATGGCTGGGACTACTCGGCATGATTATCAAAAACGTGATTGTACTGATAGATGAAATCAACACACAGCGCCGTGAAGGAGTGGTGCCTTACATAGCAGTGGTAGAAGCCACCGTTTCACGTACCCGTCCGGTACTGATGGCAGCTACCACTACCATTCTGGGTATGATACCCCTACTCTTCGACATCGCATTCGGAGGCATGGCGGCTACCATCATCTTCGGACTTACATTTGCCACACTGCTGACCCTATTCGTCACCCCGGCATTATACGTCTTATTCTATAAAGTAAAAATAAAATAGGTATGAAACAGATATACGCTTTACTCGTTTTTTTCTTGTGTGTCCCGTCCGTATTTTCCCAGCAAAGTTCTTTGCTGGAAAAGTACCGGACCATGGCGCTGGACTATAACCACGACTTGCAGGCTGCGGACAAAAATATCGCCTCCAGTATGGAACTGATTAAATCTGCCAAAGCCGATTTAAAACCCAAGCTCTCCGGTGATGCCAATTTCCAATACACCGGAAATCCTATAGAACTGACCCTGAACCTTCCCCAGGCCGAACGTCCCCTCACCTTTGAAGGGCGCGACATGAAATATGGAGCTTCTCTCTCACTGATGCAACCCCTCTATACCGGTGGACGCATCCTCGAAACGATTCGTTTGGCAAAGTATCAACAGTCCATGAACGTACACCAGGCTGAACTGCTACAGTCATCCGTCTGCTACCAGACCGATATGCAATACTGGAACACCGTTGCCCGTTATGAGCTAGTCCGTATCGCCACAGAATACCGTAATTCCGTAGCTTCACTGGTAAAAACCATCCGTGAACGTGTAGAGGTCGGCCTTGTAGACCCGCAAGACCTGCTTATGGCGGAAGTCAAATTGAATGAAGCCGAATATCAGGTATTGCAGGCGCAAAGCAATTTCGATACCGGACGTATGGCGCTCAACTCACTGATAGGAGTTGAGCTCAAAACTGAAACCCAGATAGAAGATACCATTCCCAACGTCTCTCTGTCCGAGGATTTATTACTTGCGGACGGTAGTAACCGCCCCGAAATAATGATGGCGCACGACCAGATTAAAATAGCAGAAAGTACCGGAAAACTTACGGACTCCAAGTACAAGCCCCAGCTCTACATCGGTGTAGATGGCAGCTATTCTTCTCCGGGTTATAATTTCAAGAGTGACCTCGACCCCAATTATGCCGTTTATGCCAAGTTGTCTGTTCCTCTTTTCGAATGGGGGAAACGTCGCAATGAAAAACGTGCTTCTTCCTGGAAAGTAGGTATGGCCAATGATTACCTGAATAAAGTGACTGACAACGTAAACCTGGAAGTGCAAATTGCGCATACTGCCCTGTCACAAGCCCTATCACAGGTTTCCCTTACCGGCAATTCACTGGAGAAAGCCCGTGAAAATGAACGGAAAGCCTTGGAACGATATGAAGAAGGAAAAACATCCGTCATCGATGTCATCGAGGCGCAAACCTACCGTCAGGCATCACAGATAAACTATGTACAAGCCAAAGTTTCTGCACAAGGATACTATTCCGACTTAATAAAAGCTTTGCACAAGTATTGATATTCAGCAAAATGTTATAGATTTGTCAGGGAAAAGAAGAATGAATATGAAATGGAGTAATCTGATATACGGCATGCTGTTTTCAGGATTGGGAGCTTTTTCCTATTTCCTGTTGGTGAACTACACCAACCTGACTCCCCGTATTGCCGATGCACTTTACTCGCGTGGCGCATTCATTTTCTTTATCTTGGCATTCAATGTATTGGGATATGCCATGCTCCGTCTCAGTTCATGGGTCAACACGCAATATGCCGTAAATCTCCGTTCACGGTGGAAAATACCCGCCATTTATTTGGCTGTGATGCTCTTGTTCCTGCTATTGAACTATAGCCTGCTTGTGTGCGCCAAGATACTGGCAGGAGCATCGGAACCTTTTCTTTTTCCCAACAACGGATGGCGATTGCTGATAGTAGTATGGTTGGTAGAGCTGGTTATACTGGGACTGCTGCTTGCCAACCGCTCCATTCAGAGTACCTTGCGATTACAACAAAAGACCGCCCTGTTGCAATCTGAGAACGATGCCGCCCGATACGCTGCCCTGCAAAACCAGTTGAACCCGCATTTCTTGTTCAATAGCCTGAACACGCTTATTGCCGAGATAGAGTACAATCCCACCAATGCCGTACATTTCACCAAACATCTGTCCAGCGTTTACCGCTACGTATTGCAATGCCAGGATAAAACTCTAGTTACCCTTACCGAAGAAATGGAGTTTATGCGTTCCTACCTTTTCCTGTACGAAGTGCGTTTGGGCAATTGTCTTACTTGCCAAAGCGATACTCCTGGTCAATATGCGGACAGCATGTTGCCGCCCCTCACCCTGCAATTATTGGTGGAGAATGTCATTAAGCATAATTCCATCACACAAAGCAAACCAATGACTATCACTATCCACATTGAAAACGAATACCTGATAGTCAGCAATCCCATACATCCCAAGAAGAGTGTAGTTTCTTCAGGGGTAGGTCTGGAAAACCTTGCCAAACGTTGTAAACTGATGTCCGGTAAAGACATAATCATTGAAAACGAAACCGGAATATTTACCGTAAAAGTGCCTTTATTATATGAATAAACTGAATGTAGTCATCATCGAAGACGAAGTGCCCGCAGCACGTTTGCTGCACTCCATGGTCGCCCGCTTACGTCCTGAGTGGAATATCACCACTTTACCCGGCAATGTGGAAGAATCTATCGACTGGTTTGCCTCCCATCCCCATCCCGACCTCATTTTCCTGGATATCCAGCTTGCCGACGGTAATTCGTTTGATTTCCTTTCTGCGGCACATCCCGGTTCTGCCATTATCTTTACCACTGCCTACGACCAGTATGCCGTTCGTGCTTTTACAGTCAACAGTATCGATTATATACTGAAACCCGTAGACGAACAACGGCTGTCTGACGCCATCCTGAAATACGAAAGCCAGCAAGAGAAAAGCAGTATTCATCCCGATGAATACCTGCCCATCCTTCTGGAAGCACTGCAATCCAAGGAGAAGCAATACCGTACCCGCTTCCTCATCTATGGAGTAGATCGTTTCTGGTCTTTGCAAGTAAGCGACATCGCCTACTTCTATTCCGAGAATAAAGTGACTTTTGCCGTTACCCGCAGTAATCAGGAACACATCATCGACCTTTCCCTCAACAAACTGATGGAACAGCTCGGTCCTGACCGTTTCTTCCGCGCCAACCGGCAAATCATTCTTTGTATCGACGCCATAGACCATGCCGAACCCTACTTTAACGGAAAACTATCCGTCACCGTCCGTCCGCCGTTCAAGGGTAAAATAACCATCAGTGAAGAAAAGCTTTCCGCTTTCAAGCAATGGCTTAACTTCTAATTTACAAGAAAGAGCACCTTTTTCATGAGAAAGACGTATCTTTGCAGTTCATTTTGCAAAACTACTATCAATAAATATGAAAAAAGGACTTTTATACGCTATATTGGCGTCTGTACTATGGGCTATTGTCAACCCGTTTATCAAGCAAGGACTGAGCTATGACTTTACCCCGATGAACTTTGCGGGTATCCGTTTCATCAGCGTGGGTATTTTGTTGTTCGCCTATACCTGGCACAAAGGGATGTGGCAGGAAATCAAGCAGCACGGCAAATTATTCCTCAACCTGATTTTCATTAACATGTTCATGGGCTACACCGCTTTTTATTTCGGTGTGGATTTCGTCAGCGGAGCCATATCTTCCATCATCATGGGTATGACCCCACTCATCAATGTCCTGTTGGCCCACCTGCTGGCAAGTGACGACAAACTGAACGGTCACAAGATAGTCAGTCTCATCGTCAGCCTCGTAGGGTTGCTACTTATAGTGGGGATGGGAAGCGACGGCAAACCTTTGGATTGGAAAGGTATCACAGGTATTGTTCTGTTGCTTCTGAGTATTGTCTTCCAGGGATATTCCGCCATCTCCGTGTCCGAAGATAAAGGGAAAGTAAACCCCATTTTCCTGAATGCCGTACAGATGTTTTTCGGTGGCGTCCTCATCTATGTTGTCGGACTTGGTACGGAAGGTTACCACTCTTTCATCGGAAAGCCCGCCGGCTTCTATGTCAGTCTCGGAATCCTTGTATTTATATCCGTTTTTGCTTTCAGTTTCTGGTTCATGGCACTCCAAAGTAAGGGGGCCAAAGTCAGTGACATCAATATGTGCCGTCTCATCAACCCGATACTCGGCGCTATTCTAAGCTGGATGATGCTGGCAGGCGAACATCCCACCTTCAGCACCGTGGCAGGTATGATAATCATCGTCTGCTCACTGATTATTTATTTCAAGGGAGCGGATATTGCCAGGTATTTCGGTACTAAGAAATAAACCGCTTTTAGTATCATTATAAATTGAAGGCGTGTCAAAACAGAGACACACCTTCAATTCATTTAATTTATATCTACTCTTTCTTATTTTTTTTCCGCTCCTGCCAGAATCTTCCAAACAACAGCACTTAAGGCAGCGCCCACAAACGGGGCTACAATGAACAACCACAATTGAGAAAGAGCCGCACCTCCCTGGAATAAAGCCGGACCGATGCTACGCGCAGGATTAACGGAAGTTCCTGTAATAGGAATACAAACAATGTGCACCAATACCAAAGTCAGTCCGATAGCTAAACCTGCAAAAGCGCCTGCGCCTTTCTTTTCGTCTGTCGAACCGAGAACCACTAACACAAAAATAAATGTAAATACAGCCTCGGCAATAAAAGCCTGCAACATAATTCCGTCGGTGTACCCGTTAGAGCCTGTAGCGGTAGGACCTCCATGTCCTCCGGTTGAAACTAACGCAAAAAGAATGGCCGAGCCGATGATTGCCCCAATCACCTGAAACACCATATACATAGCCGCATCTTTTCCCGTCATCCTCCCAGACAAGAAGACACCCAACGTGATGGCCGGGTTAATATGGCAACCGGAAATTCCACCAATGGCATACGCCATTGCCACTACCGACAAACCAAAAGCAAAAGCAACTCCCAGTGTACCGACACCTGTACTCACCGCACCCGCCGCACTACCGGCAAATACCGCACTACCACATCCCATTAATACCAGAACCATGGTTCCAACCATTTCCGCAATGTACTTTTTCATATTATTAGTATATTAATTAAATAAGATATTACAAAAATAGATAATGTGGAGGATAAAAACAAGGAAATAATCTGCAACCTTTATCTACAATTATCAAGCCACCATCCCAGATATCCCCAAGCTATCTGTGCACCAAACCATTCTTCGCGTGATGCAAAACTATTCTCAGTTTTTTCTTGATAGAACTTTCCGGTAGTACTACGCCGCATCATCTCCAACATCCGCTGATTTCTGGCTTTGGCCCAATCCATAGCCTTGACCGAAAGGTCCGTGTCCCAACCGAAAATATGAGCCATCATATCCATTAACCAGTAATTTTCTTGTCGCCCGGTTCCCCAGTCATTACCCTCAGGATAATACATAAGAGGTGACGCATGACCGTCACCGGTCTTTTGATAAATGGTTTTACCATTGAACAATCGTTCGGTAAGCGTATGATAGATAAGAGCGCCGTTATAAACAGAAGATTGCAAAGGCTTGCGACGTGCCAGGTTATAAACCCAGGAATTTGTAGCATTGTGCATAAAAGCGACCATATAATCAGGATGAATGATAGAATGGTTGATTACCGTTCCATCAGGATTCACATTGCTGCCTTGTAGGAAATCACTCAGTTTGACGCCATCCACCACTGTGTCCCGATGAATATCATCGGGGGTAGCATAAGCCGAAAGTTGCAGTTCAATGTTCTTTTTCATCCACCGGTCATAATTCTTAGCCTTTGGCATCATAGCCGTAGCTATGGTAAGGATATTAGAGTTCCAGGCATTTTCTTCCGCTTTCGTATCGCCTTTAAAAATAATATTCCCGGCTTTATCGCGATAATAAGGTATTTCATAGTTCAGGAAACGATCCGCTTCGTGTGTCATCATACGGCATACCAACTCCCGGTCGTCATCTGACAATTTATCCCAAATCATCCAGGCAGCTTCAGCCACCTGAGAAGCCCACAAAGCACTTTGCCACTGATCTCCCCAACCTTTTTCATCTGAATTCGCCTTATGCCTGTAAGCAACGGAACGAATAAGACGGCAAAGTACGTCCATCGCTTCCCCCTTGGACACTCCCGTTATTTTCCCGTCATATACTTCCAACTTCATGCAGACCGCCAACGTGAAGGCAGCATGAGATATAGGACGGATGAAATGTTCGGTATTCCCGCCGAAATCCAGGTATTGTCCCTTCTGATTGCTGAAATGCTTTACATCATTATACCACATATTCAGCAAATACTTATTGTTTTGCTGTAAAAGATATCTCACTTCCTTGGAAAACCCATCTTGAGGTGACTTGCATTGCCAAACCTCAGACGCAATAGGTACAACTTGATTTCTCAACGGAGAATTATTCCCCGCATTTACAACTTGCGGAGCCCCCAATGACAAGCCTAAAAGCAACAAGAAAAGCATGTTTTTCATTTGATTATTATTTTTACGTGTTTTATTTATAAAATTCATAAAAGGACTTACCAGTATACCCTTCATCTATATACAAAAGTACAATTTTTCTTCATCAAAACCACTCTTAAATCTAAAAAAAAGAGACAAGAGCCTTTATTGCAGTCTCTTGTCTCTAATTCGTTAAACTTATTTGCGGAGAGACGGGCTCTCGAACCTACGCTTTCAGAAAATATCATGAAATTGCAAAACGTTGATAATCATATACAATCAAAAGTGTGGAGTAAATCTAAATCTTTCTGAATGCCTTTTGCTATTCCAAATATTGGGTGTATATTTGGGTGTAGAATTTCAAACGCACCCAATTATGAATATCAAACGTAACATCATTTTTGCATTGGAAAGCCGGAAAAAGAACGGAGTGCCAATCGTGGAGAACGTACCCATCCGTATGCGTGTCATATATGCAAGCCAACGCATCGAGTTCACAACAGGCTACCGGATTGACGTAGCCAAATGGGATGCTGACAAACAACGGGTAAAGAACGGATGCACCAACAAGTTGAAGCAAAGCTCATCCGAAATCAATGCGGACTTGCTGAAATACTATGCCGAGAT
>ULTJ01044453.1_pt1 | contig 11587 bp, 7 predicted proteins | sample 1957491 | NCBI WGS metagenome assembly ULTJ01 (sample SAMEA4835731, study PRJEB28245) | human gut metagenome | biome: gut microbiome; material: fecal sample | place: Denmark | collected 2008 | reverse complement strand
AGCTTGCACATAAGGAAAAAGGCAGTGCCAATTTCTATAAAATTAAACGAAAGATAGCAAGATGCCATGAAAGAATTACAAATATCAGAAAAGATAATCTGCAGAATCCACATAAACTAATCAACGATAACCAAGTGATAGTAAGTGAAAATCTGGCAATATCCAATATGATAAAAAATCACAACCTTGCAAAATCAATAGCAGACTGTTCATGGTATGAACTAACACGACAATTAGAATACAAGGCTGAATGGAACAATCGTCAGTATATAAAGGTCGATACATTCTATGCAAGCAGTCAGTTGTGTGGGTGCTGTGGATATAAGAATACAGATGTAAAAAATCTTGCAATAAGAATATGGTCGTGTCCTGTATGTGGGACAAAACATGATAGAGACCTCAATGCAAGTCAGAATATATTAGCAGAGGGACTTAGACTACTCTCTGCATAACAAAATACAACTAGGGATGGTTCAGCCCGAAGTTACGCTTGTGGAGTTAGTAGGTTACGAGGACGTTGAAGCAAGAAGCCAGTAAGCTTTAGCTTAGTGGTAGTTCACGGCAACAAGATAAAAAAAGAGAACCTGATGAGTTTCAGGTTCTCTATACCAGAGAAAAACCTTGGCGAAGAATGGCATTCCAGTTGCTTTTTTGAAAGAGAAAACGAACAACGATAACTCGGTTTTCTTCTTCAGAAATAGTGTAAAAGGCAAGATAGCCGTTTACTATGACAAAACGAATACCACATGAAGCAAGAACAGAATCATCTACTAACCGGAATTTTTCGGGAAAATCAGAAAGAGAATTTATCTGTTTCTCTGCTTCATCAAGTAAATCATCAGCAGCCTTTGGGTTCTTCAAAACAAATTCAATGTGGTCTGCGGCACGAATTAAGTCTCTTTCAGCGGCGGCTGTGATGTGAATGTTGTAACTCATCGTTTGCGTTTTTCCCTGATAGATGAGATTGCTTCAGAGAATGGACGGGTATTGCCATTGGCAACATCATCAAGTCCTTCTTTTATCAGACCATATAATTCAAAACAGCTGGTCATTTCTTCATAGGCTTCTATGCTCATGACGGCAAGGTCGCCTTTACCATTTTTGGTGATGAAAACCGGCTCCGCATAAGTGTGGCAGAATGTTGAGATTTCATTATAATTGTTTCTCAAATCTGCACTTGATTTAATAGCTGGCATATAAACACCTCCTTTTGATAACAAAATTATACACAAATTTTGTTATATAGTCAACGGGTATCTGTTAGTAGTATATGTCAGTTTAAGCATTATTATTTGATTGACTTCCTTTTAGGGAGCAATCCGGGCACCAGCCGGGTTGTTCCCGGTGTGGTGCGTAAATCCATGAGGAAAGCGTAACGCAGAAAGGAAGGTAAATAGATATGGGTTTATTTGCAGACGGATTTAAGGAGCTTAAAAAGGCGAGTGAGCCGCTTTACAAGACTCCGAAATCCATTCAGGAAACCATAGAAATCATGGCAGTAGCGGAAAATGGTATCTTTGAGGTAGCAAGGAACAAGTACAGTAAATGCTATCGTTTTCAGGATATCAATTACACAACTGCCACAGAGTGTACTGTCCTGAATAATATTTAACATATTTTTTTATTTTAATATCGTTCGTGTCGAAAAAATGTCATTTCGTGTAAATGGCATTTTTTTTGATGCTTTTTATTGTATAATATCACTAAGATAGAATGTATTTTTGTAATGTTTTAGAGTGATGCATAGATACATTGAGTATAATAGAAATGGAGGAAAAATTAATGAAGAAAAAATGGCTTAAAAAGAGTAGTGCCATTCTGCTTTCGCTGACAATGGTACTGTCATTATTTCCGGGAATGAATGGAACAATACCGACTGTACAGGCAGCGGAAAAAACATCCCCTGAATCGGCATACTGGACAGATGTGTCAGGTCTGAAGAGCTTTAGTCTGGATGAAACCAGCGATACAGAAGGTAGAATCATCTTCGGACAGAACGGATCTGGTGCAGCACAGCAATGGAAAATAGCAGGTATAGATAGTGGAATTAACGGAGATAATATTATTCTCTTTGCTGCATCGCCACTGGGAAGTTCGGCGTTTCAAAAGGAATATAATACCAATAAGCCTTATGACCCAAACTGGAATTGTACCTATCCGGATGGTACAATCGTATCAGAGGTATTTCCGAATCACTATGGAGTCAGTGACTTACGTGCAGAATTGAATACTTACATGCGTGACAATAGTTATTTCAGTGAGTCGGAAAAGACGAAGATGAATCAGACAACGATATATACGGATGATAAGAATAATAGTACCACATATTCCGTAACAGATATCCTATATGCACCATATGGTGATTATTATAGACCTAACGATAAATATGTTACCGTGGGCACGAATACTTCCGACAAATTGAATGGCGGGGGAATGATTAATATTTCAAAATGGGGAAATGATATTTTCTGGCTGCGTTCGCCGTCCGATACTTTTGAAAGCAAGGCACTCGTGGTTTGTCCAGGCCAATCTGTGTGCGCCGACAATGTCGAAGATATCAATTCGTTAGTGCCCGCTTTTGATTTGAATCTGTCGGATGTCTCTTTTGCATCTGCTGCGGAAGCAGCATCATCTTCATACAGTGGATTTAAGGCAAATGATACAGACAATACAATGACAGCAAATACTTATACACTGCGATATAAGTCTTCCGGAAATGAAGAAGCAGTCATCAGCCTGAATGGAACTGAGATTAATGTAAAAAATGCAAATGAAAAATACCTGATGGTGCAGAATAATAACGGTGTGTATGCATTGAAAATTGATTCTGATAATCAGACCATCAATGCAAGCGATATTCAAATGGGTAGTGCTGAATCAGACAAATTAGCCAACTTCAATAACTGCAAGGTATGGCTTGAATCAACGAATGCAGATAGAATCACAACAGCCAAGATGGCAGTAACAACTATCAATTCTATAGAAATAACAGATATTACAGCACCGGTTGCTGGCTCAGCTTTTGATACAGAAGCAGCTTGTGCAACAACAGGCGTATCAACTACAACTCCAACAGTAACATGGATACATGGTGGAGAGTCAGTAACAGGTAATGCAGGTTATAATACTAAATATACTGCAAGTGTTACGCTTACAGCAAAAGCTGGTTATGAATTTGCATCGAATGTAAAAGCAACCATGGACGGGAAAGCAGCCAGTGTTACCAAGAACCAGGATGGAATAACAGTAAGTTATTCATATAAGAAGACAGCACCGAAAGCAGTATCTAATGCTTATTTTGCAACAGTGGATGATTTAAAGGATTGCTACAATATTGGTGATGGAGCCATTGGTAGAATAAGATTTGGATTGAAAAAAAGCGGCACAAGACTTTGGGCAATCTGCGGAGCGGAAGGAAGTAACCTTGCATTACTTTCAACCAGCGCCTTTGAAAGTGCTACCTATGGTAATACCAGTGAATATTCACAGAGTAATTTTGTGACTGGAATGGACAAATATTTAACTTCGGATTACTTTTCTAAAGAAGAAAAAGAAAAGATGGCAGATGTCACAGTTAAAACGAATGAGTATGGCAATGGTGGATATGAAGAAAAAACAGTGACGGACAAGAAATTATATCTGCCAAATACAAAAGACCAGTATTCTTATATGTCTGAAACAATATATGTGGGAAGCTGTAATGATATTCCTATTAATATACCAAAGCTGAAAGATGTTACTAGTTTAAAAAGAAATTTCTGGCTGCGTTCGCCGTATTTTCAGAGTCGTGACGATGTGCACGTGGCTTATCCGGGCAAAAAGGTATACAGATGCGGGGTTGACGCAGATCAAACTTGTGTAGTGCCCGCTTTTAATCTGAAACTGTCGTATGTCTCTTTTGCATCTGCTGCGGAAGCAGCTACATCTTCCTACACTGGATATAAGGCAAATGATACAGATAATACAATGACAGCGAATACCTATACTTTAAGATATGCATCTGCCGGAACTGAAGAAGCCGTCATCAGTCCGAATGGAACTAAGATTGAGGTAAAAGGCGCAAAGGGAAAATATCTGATGGTGCAGAATAATAACGGTGTGTATGTACTAGCGATTGATAATGACAGCCTGACAGTGAATGCCAGTGATATTGTTATGGGTAGTGCTGCTTCAGCCGCATTAACGAATTTCAATAACTGCAAGGTATGGCTTGAATCAACGGATGCAGGTAGAATCACAACAGCCAAGATGGCAACACAGGCTACAGTAACAACTATCAATTCTATAGAAATAACAGATATTACATCACCGGTTGCTGGCTCAACATTTGATACAGAAGCAGCTTGTGCAACAAAAGGCGTATCAACTAAAACCCCAACAGTAACATGGACACCAAATGATACCACAGCAGGTTATAATACTACATATACTGCAAGTGTTACGCTTACAGCAGAAGATGGTTATGAATTTGCATCGAATGTAACAGCAACCATAGACGGGAAAGCAGCCAGTGTTACCAAGAACCAGAATGAAATAACAGTAAGTTATTCATATAAGAAGACAGCACCGAAAGCAGTATCTAATGCTTATTTTGCAACAGTGGATGATTTAAAGGATTGCTACAATATTAGTGATGGAAAAACCATTGGAAAAATCAAATTTGGATTAAATGGAAGTGATGCAAGACTCTGGGCAATCTGCGGAAAAGATGGAAATAACCTTGCACTGCTTTCAACCAGTGAGTTTGCAAAGGCAGCTTATGGTGATACAAGTGCATATTCAACGAGTAACTTTGTGACTGGAATGGACAAATATTTAACTCTGGATTATTTTTCTATAGAAGAAAAAACAAAGATGGCAGATGTCACAGTTAAAACGAATGAACCGAAGGGCAAGGGTGGAAATGAAGAAAAAACAGTGACGAACAAATTATATCTGCCGAATTCAAAAGACCAGAAATCTAATGGACAGACAACAATATATGTGGGAAGCAGTAATGATATTGCTATTGATGTAACAAAGCTGAATGATGTTGGACTCGGAAATCTTTTCTGGCTGCGCTCGCCGTACGATGATATTAGTTACTATGTGCTCCTGGCTCAACCGGGCAAAGATGTGCACATCGGCAGTGTCAACGGCGGTGATACTTCGGTAGTGCCCGCTTTTAATTTGAATCTGTCGGATGTCTCTTTTGCATCTGCTGCGGAAGCAGCTACGTCTACAGGATATAAAGCAAACAGTGAGATGACAGCGAATACCTATACACTGCGATATGAGTCTTCCGGAAGTGAAACAGCAGTTGTTAATGCAGCAGGTTCACAGGTTGCAATTACAAATGCTACAGATAATATGTATCTAGTAGTTCAAAATAGTGCAGGAGCATATACGAAGGAACTGACAAGTTCTACAACTTCTGTAAGTGCAAGTGATATTGAAGGGCTTGATAACTTCAATAACTGTAAGGTATGGTTGGAATCAACAGATGAATACAGAATTACAACAGCCATGATGGCAACACAGGAAACTGCCGATGTAACAATTACTCCGGCTTCCAATATGACAAAAACTTCGGAATCCGGTGCAGAAAATCAGACAGGAATTACCGGAGCAATGAAGGATGTTGTATATGAAGCTAATAGCGGATATTATTTCCCTGATGATTATGTATCAACGATTTCAGGTCTGACAGATGGTGCAATCAATGGAATAAAGGTGACAAGAGACAGCTTAACACAGATTACGGTATCCGGTGCGCCGACTGCGAAGTCAACAACGATAGCATTAGCTGATCCAATGAAAAAAGAAGCTGCATCCACACCGACTATTGAGATTGATTATGTGAATGAAACTTTGACAGGTTTTGACACAGCGACAGAGTATTCCATCAATGATGGAGCTGCATTTACACCGACCTTATCAACGATACCAATTGATGATTCTTATTATGGAAATACTATTAAAATCAAGAAAACTGAGACAGATACAGCACTTGCAAGTGCAGAACAGTCATTAGATATTCCGGCAAGACCGGCAGCTCCGGCAGTAACCGGTACAGATGAAACAGTAGATGGCAAGAACGATGGTACAATTACGGGTGTAGATGACACAATGGAATACTCTATGTCTATGAATGGTCCGTGGACAGCGTGTATCAGAGATGCTGTTGATGGTACCATTTCCAAGCTGGGAGTCGGAACATATTATGTAAGAAAAGCAGCAACAACTACATCATTTGTAGGTGAGATTACAACGGTAACCATTGGAAAAGGTGTTCCGGTAAAGAAAGTTCTTAGCGTTACCGCACCGACCTTTGACACAGTCACAGAAGGCTATACCAGACCGGAAGCAAAGAAGATTACTATTAAAAATGATACAGCAGGCGGTTCAAACTGGGAGGCTACAGTAAGTGATGTAACATTAACAGGTACAGATGCTGATAAATTTGAAGTGATGGGTAGTGGTTACGACTGGACAATCCAGCCAAAATCAGACCTGACTGCTAACACAGATGGAACAGCAAAGACATATACTGCGATCATCAATGTGGCATATGATGCAACAGAAGGAGTAACAAGTCCTGCAATAGCAGAGGTAAGTTTTACAGTAAATCCTAAGAGCAATACAGTAACCGTAACAAGTGGTACTTTAGATAATGGAAGTACAACAGGAAACTTTAATAAAGGTGCTACTGTAACAGTAAAAGCAGATAGCACACCTTCCGGATATAAATTTGCTGGTTGGACAGGAACAGATGGTCTGACGTTGCTTGATGGTACAACATCTACAAGTGAAACAATTAAATTTACTATGCCGGAGGAAGCCGTAAATATTACAGCAACCTATAAGGATATTGCAGCTCCATCTGCAACGATTCATGTAAAAACCAATACATGGAATTCTATTTTAAATAAAATTACATTTGGTCATTTCTTTAAGAATACACAGGATGTAACTATTACCGGAACCGATAACGAATCCGGCGTGGATAAGATTGAATATATTTTATCAGAAAAAGAACTGTCAGAAGATGAGCTGAAGGCGGTTACAGACTGGACAAGTTATACAGATAAATTTTCAATCAATCCAGGTCGCAAGTATGTAATCTATGCGAAGGTAACTGATAATGCCGGCAATTTCGTTATTGTAAATTCCAACGGAATCGTGGTATATGAAGATTCTGCACAGGATACAACAGCAATCACCCACATCAAGGGTGTGGATGGCGACCAGACAGCAAAGGTTAAACTGAACGGAAACACAGTGAAGGCAATCAATGATGGAAGCAAAACACTTGTGTCAGGAAAGGATTACACAGTTGCAGGCGACGGAACAATTACATTTAATGAAGACTATCTGGAAAGCCTTGCAGTAAAAGATACTCCTTATACACTTACAGTAAGCTACAATCCGATGGGTGAAAGCTATGTGGCAGGTAAAGGCAATGATGAACCTGCTACAACAACACTTGAAATTACAGTGAGAAAGCCAAGGTTAAACAGCATTACAGCACCTTCATCAATCACAGGTGTTGCAAACGGAACTGACAAGACGGCTGAGGCACTCGGACTTCCAAGTACCGTTACAATCAGTACAGAAGACAACGCAGTAACCACAGCGAATGTAAACTGGGATCTGACGAAGTTTGCAGATGGAAGTTATGATAAGACAGTCCTTACAGAGCAGACATTTACAGTGAATGGAACAGTAACACTTCCGGATACGATTGATGCGAATGGAAAGTCATTAAAAGTAACAATTAAGATTACAGTAGATGCAGCACCATATGTAGAAAAGGTGTCAGCAAATCCAGTGGCAGGAAGTTATACAGAAAACCAGAATGTAACATTAAGCACATCAACAGAGGGAGCTGAAATTTATTACACAACAGATGGAAGCACACCGGATAAGACTAACGGAACGAAGTACACAGGAGCAATCAGTGTAACAGGAACGGAAGGAAAGGATGTTACAACAGTCATCAAAGCAGTAGCTGTAAAAGACGGAATGCAGGACAGTGAAGTCCAGATATTTGAATATAAGATCAGTATTCCGGATACAGCAGTAGCTCCAGGTATTACAACACAGCCAACGGACGCAACTGTAGTAGAAGGCAACAAAGCAACATTTACGGTAGTGGCAACAGGCACACCGGAGCCGACATACCAGTGGCAGATAGACAGAAATGATGGAAACGGATTTGTCAATATTGACGGTGCCACATCAGCAAGCTACACAACCTCAGCAATGGTAAAGGCAAATGACGGTTACAAATGCAGATGTGTGGTGACTAATCGTAAGGGTTCTGTTACAAGTAATGAGGCAACCCTGACTGTGACTGATGCACCTGTAACAACATACACAGTTACTGTAACCACAGACGGAAACGGAACAGCTCTTGCAAATGTTACATCTGCTGCTTTTGGAACAAAGATTACACTGACAGCAACAGCAAAAGAAGGATACCAGTTTAAGGAATGGCAGGTAGTAAGCGGTGGAGTATACATTAAGGACAATACATTTACAATGCCGGCAAATGATGTTTCCGTAAAGGCGGTCTTTGAGAAAAAGGCAGCCGGTGATGACGATAAAGATGAAACAGAGTACAAGATTATCTTCGGAGCAAATGGTTCATGGACACAGAACACTGATGACGCAATGACGATTTCAGGCAACGGGGAATTCTCTAAGTTTGTTACAGTTAAGGTAGATGGCACAGAAGTAAGCAAAGAGAATTATACGGCAAAATCAGGTTCTACAATCATTACATTCAAGAAGGAATACCTGAATACCTTATCTGCAGGAACACACACCTGTGAAATTGTATGGACGGATGGTTCTGCAAGCACTACATTTACGATAAAAGCAACAACACCTGAGAAAACAGACGATAACACATCAGATAATACAACAGGAACTACAACGGACAAGACAAACGAAACTAAACAGACATCCACAAAAACGGGAGATAATACACCGATTATGTTGTATGTACTGGTATTATTAGGTTCAGGACTTGGAATTGCAGGAGTGGCTGTTGCAAGTAAGAAACGTAAAAGAAATACTCAGTAAGTCATAAAGGCAGAATAACTTGTAAACATTATATGAAAAGACTCGATATCAATTAGAAATAGTTGAAGTCGGGTCTTTTTTTTCGTGCGTGAATATTGATAATTGTAAGAGAAAGTCTGTATCAGAGTTCAAGAATATCTTATGTGCGATTCTGCACAGTTTCCAATAGTGAAAAATAGTGAAATTACGACTGCTGTATTTAGCAGATATAATGAGCACAAAATTGCACTATACTTATTTTCAACGATCCTAAAAATGGCTGGTTAATTATATTTGTCCCTTTTCGGAATTGTGTGTCTGATGAATATGCGTGAATAATTCTACATTTCGAGTGAATAAATCTACACTTCCACGATTTCAAAAGCTTAAATATAATAAGTTGCTCCAAAGTTCAATAAAATTGCAATGGAAAAACCAATTATAAACATATTAAAAATGTTTCCTAAGGGTGGAGCAAAGAACGAGCAGTTCCGCAAAGAAATAGTCCCATACATGAATAAGATTGTATATTACCCTGAATCAACAGACATTTTTGATATAGCTGAGTCCGATGGCATAAGCTACTATTTAATAGCTACGAAGAAGCCAACACAAGTATCAATAATAAACAAGTCTGATGACATAAAAATTTTCAACAATAGAGTCTCGTACAATCCAGGAAATTTACTTAGCATATCATTATTAAACGTAGCAAATACAATCTGTCAAAGTTAGTACCACTATATCCATCATCGGTATAGTGTGCAAGGTTCGTAAACCCCTGTTCTTTGGCATACTTTTCAAGCATTTTCTTCTGGTTTACAATGCTGTTACTGTCTCCATTCAGTTCATCATCTCGTGACAGTCTCTCGTAAAGTGCTGTTATTTTGTTGTTGTCCAGTCTCTTCATAAAATCTTCTTTCCGAGGTAGCCATACCTCTGTGACCGGGCATCTATGTATGAGATTAGGCGAAGCTACCGGATTGGAATGGAAAAGCGTTGACTTTGAAGAAGGAATAATCTATGTAAATACCAATTTAGTTACGACAATGGCAAAAGAGTCTGATGGGACTGTAAAAGGGCGTTATCCTAGATTTCATTATCCTAAAACTGAAATGGGTAAAAGAAAAATACCTATGACAGATAGGGCAAGAGAATTATTAGTATATGAGATGGAAAGGGATAAAAGAATAAAGAAAGAACATAAGCCCTTAGAGGGATTTGAGGATTTAGTGTTTGTAACTTGGCTTAACACACCAATTTATGATGATACAATTCGAAGATCCTTACAGAAGATATCAAGAGAATTAAGGGAGATTGATCCTACATTTCCAAGTGTATCGCCACACATTTTACGTCATACGTTTGCGACAAGATGTGTTGAAAATGGTGTGAATATTAAGACATTACAGAACATCCTTGGTCATTCGAATTTTAAAACTACTATGGATACTTATGCTCACACTACAGATGATATATTAATGAGTGAAATAAAAAAATTTGAGGGCAGAAAATCAGAAGAACAAGCTAAAGATGAAAACTGGCCAAAAACTGGCCAAAATAAATTTGAAAAGCTGGAAATACTGATGTATGCTGATGAATTCACGAAGACATCGTGAAATGCAGAACATTCCACGACAGAATGTAATCAGAGTGCTTGAAAATGCCGAAAATACAGTGTTTATGCGACTTTGAGAGATTACCAAGTTATCGTAAATTGGTGTAAAATCTTATATAAATGGTGTAGTAATTTTAAATAGGATTTAAGTACAAAGATAAATAAAATTCAGAGAAGAGAGATATACAGAAATGTATGTCTCTCTTTTTTGGTATTCAAAAATCGTAAAAAATATGGATACTAGACTAAATATAGGCAATGCACTAAAAAGGAATCTGCATAAAACAGATTCCTTAAACAAGTGGAAGACCCTGTCGAAAAATGGAAGTCCAGTTACTTTTCTGATAGAGAAAACGGACGATGATTACAGTCTGTTTTCCTTCGTCAACCTTATAAAAGATAAGGTGATTATTGATTATCACAAAACGAATGCTCCAGCTTGCCAGTACCGGATCATCTACAAGACGGAACTCTTGTTGCAGGTCAGTTCTTCGTAGGCTTCAATGCTCATAACAGCAAGATCGCCTTTTTATAATGCCGGAGTTTTCCGTAACTGTGACACCTTATGAGAGGGAAGGCAGTAACATCAAGGGACTTGCCCGTATATATGCTGATGATATATATTATGTGAATAGAAAAGAGTGTGTTGATTGGGCAATTAAAGCACTTACAGTCGTTCGAAGCGTATGGTGCACGTTTTCAGGTGAAGGAGAGAGCGAATGGAGAGAATTCGTTCATAAAGAATTTATAAAAGCAGGAATAACTCCTAAAAATTATTTAGATTTTGTATGTAGTAAGAATCTTAAGGATAAGTAGTATTTTACACATAAGCAGAAAAATAAAAATAATTCTTCTGGATGGGACAGTCCAGGAGGCGGAGATATTAGATTTTCTTGATATGAGTTATGATTTGACGGATGG
>ULTJ01060729.1_pt1 | contig 11596 bp, 6 predicted proteins | sample 1957491 | NCBI WGS metagenome assembly ULTJ01 (sample SAMEA4835731, study PRJEB28245) | human gut metagenome | biome: gut microbiome; material: fecal sample | place: Denmark | collected 2008 | reverse complement strand
CCGCCGCGCCTGCCTCGATTGCCAAAACGATGAGCTTTGCAAGCAAATCGATGAGTTTGATAAACGGCCATGCAAGGAATATCCCCGCAAGGCACAAAAGCATCATACCGAGCGGAATGAGGATTATGTCGAGTTTGGTTTTGCCTGCATAAAGCGACGCGATTTCAACGGTGAGCAAGGACACAACGTATGCGCCGACGGGATTGCCGACCGCTCCGAATGCAATCGTAAACGATGCGCCACCACAGAGTGCGCCCACGAGATTGCCTGCAAATGCGCCCACAAGTCCCGTAACCGCGGCAGTGAAAATCACAAGCGGTTTTGCGCCGAGTTTGTGAGCGATGCCGATGCCGATGCCTGCGCCCATAAGCATCTTTGCAATGCTTGCGATATATCCGAGCACTTTTGCAAACGAGTTGTCACCGCACCAAGATGCGATTTGAGCGAGAATAGTGCCTGCTATTAGCGTGCAGAACAAGCCTTGTGCCATACCGGAAAAAGCGTCGATAAAGTAACGTTTGCAATACTTTTTGACAACCGCAAGAGCCTTTTTGCCCTTGTTTTCATGCTTTGCGTATTCTGCAAGAATACCGCCGTTGTCGCTTTCTTGTTCATCGACGGTTTCGTCGGTTTGGCACACCGTTTCGCATTGTTGAACATCCGACTGTTCTTTGTCGTTATCGGCGTTGTTTTGAGTCGTTTCTTCATCAAAAACGATGTCGTTTTTTATGTCTTTATCGTTGTTTTTTTGCATTTTTACATCCGTTTTGCATTGTAAAATGCCGTTTTTATTTTATCGCAAAAATATGCGTTCATTTGCTTTCTACGTCCACGATTTTCATTTCGGACGACGGGGCGACAACCTCAACTTCGTCGTGCTTGTCGTCATCGGGAATATTGTTTTTTGCCATAATCTTCATTGCCGCACCCACACAAAGCGAAAACATATTTTCCAAATCGGTTTTGGTGAGTGATTTTTCATGATGCGCATAATCCTTTGACACAATAGTTGCGGTGGGATTGCCGTTTTTGGCAAACGCATTCGAGATGAAACCGTGCAGCGAATTGAACTTGTGCGCAAACGTATCGTGGGGCATTGTGGACACGGTGATGCCCTGCTCTATCGCGCTTGCGTGAACGCTGGACACGACGTCGAGAGAAAAGTCGATATTGCGGATTGCGTCGCACTCGGCAACTTGGAAATTGCCGCTCAGAATATCCCCTATTGCAAGCACCTTTGCAGAGGCAAATTCCGGGTGAGCCTCGACGAACGCGCGCGAGCCGCAATGCCCGGCGTTTTCCGCACCGAAGGAAACGTACACAATCTTTGCATCGTCCGCAAGGAGTTCGGGCTGTTCGGCAAAATATGCGTACGTTGCCATTGCGATTGACGTTGCAACGCCGTTGTTTTCGCGCGCAAACTTTTCAAAGGGCGAGAAGTGTATCACAAACGCCGCAATGCCGAAAATGCCCGATACAAACGGTAAAATGGTAAATGCGCTTATCTTTGCAGCAACGTTTGCACCCTCTGTGCCGATTGCCATCTTCAAGATGCAAAACAGAATGAAAATAAACACGGATACCGGCGCGACAATCATGCAAAGTTTTCTGACAAGATTGAAATCCTTGACGGGACTGCCGAGCGTTGCGTCGTGATTGTCGCAGACGATGAGAACGTTTTTGGCGTTTTTGACGTCGTTGCAACTTTCGCTGACGACGTTGTATGACACTTTTTTAGGCAAAACCTTGCCGAGTTTGCTATTGCCCAGATACATAAGCAAAAACACGCTGCCGCCGCCGAGGAACATCACAAGGGACAAGAGCGTGAGCATTGCGCCCGTCACCCTGCCGCCTGCAAAAGACACAAAATACATCACGTAGCAAATCGCATACCAAATGCCGATAAGCAAAAACGACCCTCTGCCCAAAAGCGGCGAGGCGTCAAATGCTTCGAGACGAGTTTTTGCGTCGGTTTCGTCGTGCAAGCGATTGCGGATTGCTCTTGCGCAAGCGGTTTCGTCCTTGCTTGCAGCTATGCGATGCGGATACTTTTCAAGCTCATGCGAAAAGTCCTCGACGAAATCCATCGCACTTTGCATGTCTTCCTTGCTTATTACGCTGTGTTTCTCTTCAAGACCTGTCATGTTTCTATTATAGCATGCTTTTTGAATTTATCAACCTTAATCCCTCACACAAAACGGCAAAAAGAAAAGGCGCGACCGCGCCTTCTCTTTTTATGCCTTTATTTTGCAATTATGTTTTATGCCGCAAAGGTGTACACAAACCAACCGTCTGTTTCAACAGCGGGTGCGAGATTTGTGTATTGTGTTGAATCATAAGCCTTTGCGCCGAGTTTGACGGAAACCGCAACGCCTGCGCTTGCGTTTACGTCTGCCTTGACGCCGAGTTCAACGCCGTTTGCTTCGCTGATATCGAGAGTGACTTCTGCGGTGCAAGCAAACATTTCGTTGAGGAAGGTCTTAACTTTTTCTGCATCCGCTTTGTCGCCGTAGGTTGTGCCTGCAACTTTGAGTGCGTTTGCAAATACGGGGAGCCAACCGCCTTTGTCGTTTGTGATGAGAGTTTCGGTAAACGGTTTTGCATCCTTAACCCACCAGATCTTGCCGATTGTGGTGACTGCGTTGCCAACGGTTGCATAGTTGCCCTTGAATGCCTTGTTGTCGTTGGTTGCAACAACGAGTTTGCCGTTCGTGGACTTGATGAGCGGAAGCGCTGCAACGACTGTGTCTGCAACCTTGGTGATGATAGGATCGGTTGCAACGGCTGTACCTGCATTGCCATCGGTCTTGGGCGGGAACAATTTGTTCAGCACTTGTTTGATGAGACCTTGTACCAATTGAGGAACGTCAATGCCATTCCATACAGCACCTTGGAAGCTCTCGTTGAGCGGGACGACTCTTTCTTGAGGATCTTTTGCAAGTTCCGCTTCGATATCGCAACCGAAGAATTTGGTCGCAAATGCTTTCAAAGCCGCGTCTTCCGCATTGCCCTTGAAGAATGTGGTCTTCACAAAGCTGTATGCATAGTCGCCGAACAGTCTGACAAGCGTGTCGAGGATCTTAACGTCACCGATTTTTGCTTCTTGGTTCACTTTGACTGCCAACGTGCCGTTTACGAATGATGCTTCGACAATATTGACGCCTTTGTATGTCAATGCCGCTTTTGCAACAGTGCCGTTGTTTTCCTTGTTTTTGAGATCGAGTTTGCCGTTCAACGTGAGTGCGAGAGTGCCGTCGAGAACGATGTTGTCAAGTCCGCCGCCGATTGCAGTGTTGACTTTGGAGAATCTTGCATAACCTTCTTTGTCGAAAGCAAGAGCGTTGAGCGTGATGCCTTTGAGGTCGATTGCAACTTCTGCATCGAGAACAACGTCATTTTTGTAGTTGTTCTTTTCGGTTGCCATAGATTTTTCGATTTCACCCTTGCTTGCTTTTGCAAAGTCAAGATCGGTGATTGTGATTGCAACGACGGGATGTACGTCAACTACGTTTGCGTTTTCACCTTCGATTGCGGGAAGACCTGCTCTGATGGTGAAAGAATCGATTGCGTCGTTCTTGGTTGTGAATTCAAGAGCGAGATCCAAACCGTCGATCACATCGAGGAGTCCTTTGAGGCTCTCGGGAAGGCTGCCGCCAATCATGCTGAGCATATCGAGAACGGAAGGAGCGAGTTTGGTCACGTAAGTGGTGACACCGTTTTCGGTCGTTGTGGTCGTTTCATCGTTGACAAAGAATTCTGCAACGGTGTCGTTTGTCAAAATGTTTTTGATGTTGATGTTGCCTTGTGCGTCGAACGCGTCGTCTGCTTTGATGCCAATCATTTCAAGCACACCGCTTATCGTATCTTTTGCGGATTTGATGTCGATGTCGAACACTTTCAAAACGTCGCCGATGAGGACGTTGAGATCCCAACTGCTACCCATGTTCTCGGTGAGAGCCGTGATGATTTGAGCAATGGTCTTTCCCTCTTTGGTGACTTGTCCTTTATCGTCTACCTTGTCCTTTATAACCTTGTCGTTGAACACGAATTTGTAGAAGTTTTTGTTGTAAGTGTCGTTGAGATAGCTGAACGGAATTTGAACGTGCTGACCTGCGTAGTCGATATAGAGGTTGTCCACATCGTTGAAGAAGTAGTACGCAGAGAACCAGTTTTCACCGCTGGTGGGATCGTAGAACTTCGCCTTGATCGCGGTGTTGGTGCTCTTGTCGGTGCCGCTTGATCTGTCAAGCACTACGTCGAGCAAAATGCCGATGTCGATGCTGTCTTTCACGCTTCCGTTGCTGTCTGCGAAATCAAGAGCTACGGTAAGACCGAGGCTGACTTTGAGATCGTCGTTTGCGCCGATCTTTTCGCCGCCGATGCCGGTGGATTTTTCCCAAAGCGTGTTAAAATAGTTCTTCACATTCGCGGTTGTGTCGGGCGGTGTGGGGGGCGTATTGTTGCCACCGTTGTTTCCACCTTTGTCCTTATCGCCGCAAGCGACGAGAGAGAACACCAAAACCAACGCAAGAACCACGATGAGAAGTGATCTGATGCTGAGTTTTTTCATAATTGCCTCCTAATAATTTGCCATCGTTTTAATACGTCCGCACGCACGCATATGCGTAGTATGGATATATTTGTACTTATAATTATATTATAATAAAAAAAGGTTGTCAACACACAATCTTTTTCTCACCGCCCTTGTGTGCCGATTTTTGCGGAAAATTTTGGATATATTCGACAAAATTCGCGCATGCAAGAAAAGAGAAACGTTTAAAAACGGCACTCAATCGAGTGCCGTTTTTCATTTTGTGCAGTTATAGGGTTTGTTATGCCGTTATAGGTTCCGCCGTTTCGTCGCCGTCGCCGTCTTCGGATTTTCCGACGCCGACGCCGTTTTCCTCCGCCGCTTTCGCTCTCAAAATACGATCGCGCGAATCCTCGGTGCGTTTGCGAGTCTTTTCTCCCATATCGCGGCATACGCCCGCAGCAATGATGAGCACTGCGCCGATTGCGCCGAAGATTGCCATCCAGTTGCGCAATGACACCACGTTGATGACCGCCATGAGCAAGTTGTCGCTGTCAACCCACGTTGCTTGCATGTAACCGAGCATACCGTAGGGTGCGTTCATCGGGAAGAGATTGATTGCAATCAAACCGTTGTCGTCGATGCAAAGGCCGATGCTGAGTTGCGCTCCGCCCGCCGCGGCTTTGACAACTTCGATAAGGTCTTCTTGCATAAGTCCGCCGAGTCCGTCGATGAGCGTCGGGAATGCATTGAGCACGTTTTGCACGATGCCGTAGATTTGGTTGCCGAGCAAGTTGGCGATGTCAAGCGTGGTCAAAGCCATCGGATCGCCGAGCATGTCGAGAACGAGCCAGGAAAGCGGGCGCTTGGTCACGCCGTTTTCGTACATTTGCCATCCGTCCTCGTTGAAGCCGTACTTGACTTCTATACTGTTGCCGTCCTGATCGGTGATCGTGCCCGTGTATTCAAACTTGCCGCCGTTCGCTTTGAACTTTTCGACGAGTTCGGGATCGTAGAGTTGATACAGGCAGTTGCCGTCCTCGGTGTAAGTGAGTCCGCCCGCTCCGTTGTAAGAGCTTTGAGTGTAGGACCAGCCTTGGTTGAGGATAAGACGCAAGACGATAGGCACTGTCATACGACCGCTCATTTGTGCGTAAAGAAGAAGCGGATCGTCATAAGTGAGATAGCCGTCTTGGTTGAAGCTGTCGTAGTTTTGTTGGAAGAGAGCTTTGAATCTGGGATTGTTGAAGCCTTCTTTCAACATGCCTTCATAATCGTAATACGTGTAGATATAATCGAGTATGGAAAGCGCGACCGCACGTCTTGTGACGTTGTTGTAGAAGCAGAAGTCGTAGTCGTTGAGGACGTATTGATTGTAGATGAACTCGTAAAGCTCATACTTTCTCGCATTGGATTTGAGAGCGTCGACTTCAACTTGAATACCGTTGATGCCCGTCTTTTCGTACGTCTTTTCGTAGGACTTCACTCTTTCGTTTATGAAAGAATTTTTGTATTTGATGATTTTGCCGTTGTCCTCGGTGTGCGCGATGAGAGTTTTGTAGGAGAAATCTCCGTTTTCGGCAATCTTGCCGTCTGCGCCGTAGTTGTTGAGGTTGCCGTTGAGAAGGTTGTACATGATGAGATCTCTCTCGAGTGCGGCATTCTTTTCCGCTTGCTTTTCTCCGTTGTAGTACAAATCTTCGCAATAAAGCGTGTTTTGCGTTGCAAATGCGATGACGTCGGGGAAAACATAGGTCAGAATCAACCCGAATCCCGTCGACAAGCACACAAAAGCGATAAGAACCTTGACCGTCTTTGTGCGGATACTGCCTTTTGATTTCTTTCTGTTGACGACAAGCGCGACCGTCATAAACACAAGTCCGAGTACGCCTGCCAAAATCACGCCGACAAACGGCCAGAATGAATAATACGGCATAAGATTGTAGCACTTTACGCCAAGCACCACCGATACAATCACGATCGGCAGATACGCAAGCACGTGGAGAAGAATTGCCGCCACCGAGAAGAGAACGGAAGTTTTGCTTTGATCTCTCTTGGTGCGATTGCTTACGGGAAATGCCGGAATTACGTTGCCGTTTTCGTCACGATTGAGCATGTCGCATTGTTCGTCTTGAACTGCCTGCTCGTCTTTGACTGCTTGTTCGTTTTGAAGGTCTTGATTCATCTCTTCGTTCATAACTTGTTCACTCATGATTACAGCACCTCCTCGTCAGATTTTTGGTCGACAGGGATTTGAGTCGTTTCCTCCCCTTCTTGTCCGACTTGCGTTTGATCCTCAACGATGTTTTGTTCGTTTTCGGCTTGTATTTCGTCTTGTTTTTTGGATTTTTTTGCTTTTTTCTTCTTTTCTTCGACAACAGCCGTGCCGTTTGCGTATTCGAGTTCCTTCTCTTGCGCGATGAAGCTCAAGAAATAGAACAATACGACGAATCCGCAGAAGAAGAACAACATATCGCGCACCGCGTAAACGGGATAGAATTTAGGCTTGTAGCTCAAATCCGCTTTGAGTTGTCTGACCGCCGTCAAGTTCGCAAGACCGAGCGAGGAAGGATATGTGCCTGCGCCGAGGTTGTCGCCGATGAGCGTAGAACCGATCATCGAACCGTAAAGCGTCGCTTCATAGTTTGCTCTCTCGTACTTTTGATATGCAAGAGCCATTGATTGTTCCTTGTCGGAAGCAACCCATGTGTAGAACTCCCACACCGGCTTGATTGCCGCGGATTGATAGAAATACATGCCTTCGAGAATCCCCGTCAAAATGGAGGACACGTCGATTGCAAAATTATAATCTTCGTCGAGAAGAGGAATTTTGATGCCGCTTATTTCAAGACCGTAACGGACACCGTCGTCGGTGTTGAACGTTTTGATAAGGTTGAGCAAACCGTTGATAGTGCCGATTGCGCCGCCACCGATAACGTCTTTGAGATTGACGTTGAGTTTTTTCATCAAACCGTTGAGCGCAGTGTTGAGGAACGTGCTGAGATGATCGAGGTCGAAATCGTATTCAACGTTGCCGGTTTCCTCGTCGACCTTGACGAAAGCGTCGCTGAAATTGATGTCCAAAAGCACGTCGCCGCCTTCGGTTGCCTTTGCGGGATTCGTTCCCATGACGTAATTGCCGTCCGCATCTTGCGTTCCGTTGTCTTTGACGAGTGCGACGTAGAGATAATCTCTTGTTTCACCCGGATTGAACACGTCGGGTGCGCCCGCATATGCCACGACCAAGAACAAATCGTTGATGGTTGCGCCGTCCGCTCCGAGAAGAGGCTTGATCCATTCCATAACCTTCGCCATCGTTGCGTCGTCCATTTTGAAATCCTTTCTGAAACTCATACCGTTTTGAAGTTGTCCGAGGATAGGAGAAAGAATTGCGCCGATGCCGAACTTGCCCACGACGTCGTCAAGACCCGTGCTGCCGTCGTTGCTCCTGAGCAAGAAGTCGAAAAGATGATTGTTTCCGAGCAATGCGCCGACTTTTGCGATCAAATAGTCAAGACCGTTGCGCGTGAGGGAGAAATTCTCCGCAAACTCGATTTCTTGTCCGTAAAGGGTTTGCAACCACTCGGGACACTTTTCGCCCGTCGCGGGATCGGCAATAAGACCGGTGTAGTATCTTTCTCTTGCCTTTACCGCTTTGGTGTACATGGATTCGAATTTGGAATCGTACTTGTTTTTGCTGATTTCTTCTTGTGCGGAATAATAATCTTCCAAAATGTCGAGCACGTTGTCAATGCTGAACACCCAGCCGTCCGAAAGCATGCCGTTTTCGTTGTAAATACCCTTGCCGTACACGCCTTCCGTAGTATGCGTTTTCGAACCGTCCGCGTCATTGTATTCCGTGCCGAGAGGCATCAAATCTTTTGCATACCAAACGTAAATCACTTCGCCGGCTTTGGTGGTTTTCTTCTTGTACCAATAGTGCGAATAGGTCTTGCCGTTGATGACAAGTTGTCCGTTGATAGGTTTGAGTCTGATGATTTGATTGTATTCGGGGCTCTTTCTGTAATCGTAAGGATTTTCACTGTCGCTGCTTACGCGATAAGTGCCGTTGAGAATCTTTTTGAGATCGCCGTCGCCCTTAATATTGTTGTTTTCGTCAACGTCGAGTCGATAAAGTCCGTCCTCGCCCTTGACAAAGCTGATGTCGACGCCTTGGTTGCCTTCGTCGTCGATGACGGAATAGTACGTGACGGGTTTGTTGGAGATGTTGCCCGCAACACCGCTCTTGTCCACGCCTTCCATTTCGACGTTATAGACGTTTTTCATCAAATCTACTTGTGCGATAAGATTGAGCGTGTCGTTTTTCTTCAATGCGTTGGAAGAAACCGTGCGATAATAAGAAAGTTGCGTCTTATAATCGTTGACCACAACGCCCGTGCCCTCGTATTGCGCTTGAATCTCGGTGATTTTCTTGTCCAGCACGGTGTCCAAAACAACGCCCGTGAGAAGCATAACCACCATACAAACCGCAACCACGGAGAACATTCTCACGCGCGGATTTTTCACCGTTTTGCTCAACACGATATGAACGATGGAAATAAACGCCCAGACTCCGAATCCGATCCAGACGCCGTAAAGCGCAGGCGCGGTGATATAGGATTCAGCCTGCTTGAAAAAGCCCAACGCCGTCGTGAAAGTGGTTTCTCCCATAAACGGATCGTGGCAGATGAATCTGACCGCGGTGAAACACACCGCAACCAGGAACAAGGGAAGACCAAGCATGTAGAACACGACTTTGAGAGTGCGGTACAACTTGACCTTTTTGTACTGTTGAGTTTGGCTCATAACTTTCTCCTCATTGATTTGGGATTGCCCTTACACACGTGCGCGAGCGTACCCGAAATATGATTTACTGTACTATCATAGCATATCCGAAAACATATTTCAATACGATTTTCAAGAAAATTTGCCCTCTCAATATCTTGGGCAACGCCTTTTTAAGCATACTATTTGTTGAATTATATGCCGAATTCGACAAAATATCGCTGCCCGTCTCGTCAAAATCGTCATTCTATCCGTTTCCGTTTGAAAAGACGACGGCTTTCGTTTTCAAACGTATCTCTCTTTGCGGGTTTTTCGTCAAACCGACACTTCTGCCGTTTTGTGTGCATATTTATCGTTTTTTTAAATTAATCTTTGAACTGCGCCTTGCGGATTTTTATTTCGGGGTTGATTTTGATTGTCTAAAAGTATATTATTTAATCGCAGATCGGCTTTTGCCGCGACAGGAGGAAAATTATGTCATATATCAGTGAAGTCATTGAACAGACCGAATTGAAAAACCCCAATCAACCTCAGTTTATGCAAACCGTCAAAGAAGTCCTCACCTCTTTGGCTCCCGCAATCGAACAAAACGAGCAGTTGATGCGCAAAAACGTCATTCTGGAGCGCCTTGTCGAGCCTGACAGACAAATCATGTTCCGCGTTCCCTGGATGGACGACAACGGCAATTATCACGTAAACCGCGGCTTCCGCGTCCAATTCAACAACGCAATCGGACCATACAAGGGCGGTTTGAGATTCCAAAAAGACGTCAACCTCGATGCGATGAAGTTCCTCGGTTTCGAGCAAACTTTCAAAAACTCCCTCACCTCTCTTCCCATGGGCGGCGCAAAGGGCGGCGCGGACTTCGATCCCACCGGCAAGAGCGATTCCGAAATCATGCGCTTCTGCCAATCCTTTATGAACGAGCTTTATCGCCACATCGGCCCCAACATGGACGTTCCGGCAGGCGATATGGGCGTCGGCGGACGTGAAATCGGCTATCTGTTCGGTCAATACAAGAAAATCGTCGGCGCATACGAGAACGGCGTTCTCACCGGCAAAGGTCTGAGCTACGGCGGCTCTCTCATCCGTCCCGAAGCAACCGGTTTCGGCGCAACCTACTTTCTCGAAGAAGTGTTCAAACATCAAGGCGAACAACTTGCCGGCAAAACTTTCTGCTTGAGCGGTTTCGGCAACGTCGCATGGGGTGCAACAAAGAAAATCGACGAGCTCGGCGGCAAGGTCGTCACTCTCTCCGGCCCCGACGGATACGTTTACGATCCCGACGGCGTCAGCGGCGAAAAGATCGACTACTTGCTTGAAATGCGCGCTTCCAACCGCAACAGAGTGCAAGATTACTCCGACAAATACGGCTGCGAATTCGTCGCGGGCAAGAAGCCTTGGGGCAACGTCAAAGCAGACGTCTATATGCCCTGCGCAAGACAAAACGAAGTTCTTTTGAACGACGCAATCGCAATGGTCAAACTCGGCGTACCTGTCCTCAACGAAGTTTCCAACATGCCCACCACCAACGAAGCCATCGCCTACTTGCAAGAGCACGGCGTGCTTGTTACCCCGTCCAAAGCGGTCAACGCAGGCGGCGTTGCAACCAGCGGTCTCGAAATGTCCCAAAACAGCGAACGCCTTGCTTGGACAAAAGAAGAAGTTGACGCAAGGCTCAAACAAATCATGAAAGGCATCCACACTCAAATCTGCGACGCACTCAACGCATACGGCCTCGACTACAACCTCGTAAAAGGCGCAAATCTTGCAGGTTTCAAGAAAGTTGCGGACGCAATGATTGCACAAGGCATCAACTAACTGAAAATCATCGCGTTTTTACGAAAAGCACGGAATTTCCCGTGCTTTTCTTTTATTCGCTCGATTTTCAGTTTTCTAATCGCGCAGAAAATCTTTGCTATCAAAACAAAACGGACAAAACTCAAACCGCAATTCCGCAAGATTGTCTGCTTGATGCTCGCCTTCGGCTCGTTTTCCCTTTTCATCGCGTTTTTACGAAAAGCACGGAATTTCCCGTGCTTTTCTTTTATTCGCTCGATTTTCAGTTTTCTAATCGCACAATGATATTGATGCTCCTCAACAGTGATATCTGCGCGTTGCGCAGGTGATATCGCACTACGTGCGTTTGCGGAAGATTTCAGCCTATTCGAAGCGTTCTTATACACGGTATGTGCCCATTCGAAGACGAAATTGGAGTCGCAAGGCGACGACCGTAGCGAACACCGAGCTTGATGGTTAGTACGAGAATGCGTGGCATTC
>ULTJ01039063.1_pt1 | contig 11645 bp, 9 predicted proteins | sample 1957491 | NCBI WGS metagenome assembly ULTJ01 (sample SAMEA4835731, study PRJEB28245) | human gut metagenome | biome: gut microbiome; material: fecal sample | place: Denmark | collected 2008 | reverse complement strand
GATGAATTTATGATTGTATTTAATGGACTTGATGATGACCAGGTACTCCGCGGTATGCTAAGAGCGATAAGAACGCAGATTAAGTGGGAGTTTGCAGAAGATTTCGAGAATCTTTCCATTACATGTTCCATTGGTGCTTCCATATTCCCTGTCAACGGCAGAGACTATGAAGATTTATTTAAAAAAGCGGACTGCTGTCTTTATATAGCAAAAGAAAAGGGCAGAGACAGATATGTATTTTTCAGGGATGAGATGCACAGAGCGTCATATGAGGCTATGCTTAACCAGAACCAGCTTAATGCAATGAAAAATCCAAGAGAGATAAGAGAATTAAAAAATGTCGCCTCATTTATGGAAAATGCAATGACTGACAGCCGTAAGGCAATCCTTGATGCCATGAGACATATGAAAGATACATTTGGAATAGATAATATTAATATTTATTATGGTGAAGGCATGAAAAAAGTATATTCATTTGGCTCCGATATTCCGGAAGCAAAAGATGCAATGTATGTATTTTCAGAAGAATTTCAGAAACTTATGGGCGAGAATGAAAGATTCATGCAGATAGGTTTTGCTGATACATTTTCAGATATAACACCTGATTTTTGCGGACGCATGAAGGCAGAAAGAATTGCATCCACGATACAGTGTTATATCGGAGATAAGAGAAATATAAAGGGGCTTGTTACATTTAATAAATGCAGGGAGGCTTCCCAGTGGGCTAATTACGAGATTGACTGTGCGAGAATATTTGCAGCTGTATTAAGCTCTATGGCATTAAATGATATTGGGACAGATGACTGTGCTATATATTGATAGTATTGTTGACTGTATACCCTATATATTGTATAATTGACCTTGTTCACGAGATAAGATTGAACAAGGTCATTTTGCCGCAATTACAATTATTGCGGCAAAATTTTAGATAGTATAAGATTTAGCTTGATAGTAAGGAATGGGGAAAGTATGAAAATTATTAAAAGAAGCGGAACAGAAGTTACATTTGATATTGATAAGATAATGGCGGCAGTCTCAAAAGCCAATAATGAAGTGGTACACAGCGAAAGATTATCAGATGAACAGATTGAGATGATAAGCAAAAATGTTGAAGACATATGTCAGGAGATGAACCGCTCATTGAGTGTTGAAGAGATTCAGGATCTGGTTGAGAACCAGATAATGAACCTTCGTGCATTTGCAGTAGCGAGAAAGTATATAACATACCGATATAAGAGAGCCCTTGTAAGAAAGTCCAATTCAACAGATGAGCAGATTTTAAGTCTTCTTGAGTGCAATAATGAAGAAGTAAAACAGGAAAATTCAAACAAGAATCCTACAGTCAACAGTGTCCAGCGTGATTATATGGCAGGTGAAGTCAGCAAGGATATAACAAAGAGACTTCTTCTTCCACAGGATATAGTAGATGCACATGAGCAGGGACTTATTCATTTCCATGATGCAGATTATTTTGCACAGCATATGCACAACTGCTGTCTTGTCAACCTTGAAGATATGCTTCAGAACGGAACAGTAATCAGTGAGACAATGCTTGAAAAGCCGCATAGTTTTTCTACTGCATGTAATATTGCTACGCAGGCAATTGCCCAGATTGCAAGTTCACAGTATGGCGGACAGAGCATAAGCCTTGCACATCTTGCACCATTTGTACAGATAAGCCGTGAAAAGTTTATCAGAAAAGTGCGTGAAGAATTTGAAAAGGCAGGAATCGATTATACAGAAGAAAAAGTACGTGAAGTTGCAGAAATGCGTGTGCGTGATGAAATTAAAAATGGTGTCCAGATGATTCAGTATCAGGTCATAACACTTATGACAACAAACGGACAGGCTCCATTTGTAACTGTATTTATGTATCTTGATGAGGTGCCGGAAGGAAGAACAAGAGATGACCTTGCACTTGTCACGGAAGAAGTGTTAAAACAGCGTATCCAGGGCGTTAAAAATGAAAAAGGCGTATGGATAACACCGGCATTCCCGAAGCTTATATATGTTCTTGAGGAAGACAATATAAGAGAAGGTTCAAAATATTGGGAGCTTACAAAACTCGCAGCACAGTGTACTGCAAAACGTATGGTTCCTGACTATATTTCAGAGAAAATTATGAAGAAGTTAAAAGATGGTAACTGTTATCCATGCATGGGCTGCCGTTCATTCCTTACTGTATACAAAGATGAGAATGATAAGCCTAAATTCTACGGAAGATTCAATCAGGGTGTTGTAACATTGAATCTTGTTGATGTTGCATGTTCGTCAGGAAAAGATGTGGATAAATTCTGGAAAATTCTTGATGAGAGACTTGATTTGTGTAAACGTGCCCTTATGTGCAGACATTACCGCTTAAAGGGTACTCCGTCAGATGTTGCACCGATTCTTTGGCAGAATGGTGCACTTGCACGTCTTAAAAAAGGCGAGACAATTGATAAACTTCTTTATGGTGGATATTCAACAATTTCACTCGGATATGCAGGACTTTGTGAATGTACAAGATACATGAAAGGTGTTTCGCATACACAGCCGGGAGGAACGGAATTCGCACTTGAAGTTATGCATTATCTGACAGATACATGCAAAAAGTGGGCTGAAGAGACCAATATTGATTTCAGCCTTTATGGAACACCACTTGAATCAACAACATATAAATTTGCCAAGGCTCTTCAGAAGAGATTTGGTAAGATTCCGGGTGTTACCGACAAGAATTATATCACTAACAGCTATCATGTTCATGTAACAGAAAATATCAGTGCGTTTGATAAATTGAAATTTGAAAGCCAGTTCCAGGAACTTTCACCAGGCGGTGCCATAAGTTATGTTGAAGTACCGGATATGGAAAATAACATTCCTGCTGTAATTTCTGTCATGCAATACATTTATGACAATATCATGTATGCTGAACTTAATACAAAGAGCGACTATTGCCAGGTATGCGGTTATAACGGACAGATACAGATTATAACAGATGATGACGGAAAACTTGTATGGGAATGCCCTAACTGTGGCAACCGTGATCAGGACAAGATGAATGTTGCAAGAAGAACATGCGGCTATATCGGAACACAGTTCTGGAATCAGGGGCGTACCCAGGAAATCAAAGAAAGAGTACTTCATCTGTAAAATAAGTACCAGAAAGCAATTTTTTGGTTGTGAAAAAAAATAAATTGTTATATTATTAACTAAAAATGTGAAAGAAAGGGACATAGATTATGAATTCAGTAAAAAATAAAATTATGATACCGGTTCTTCTGCTTGCGGTTATAGCTTTTGCAACAAGTATTCTTAGTATTATGAATGCAGACAGCATCAGTAAAAAAGGCGATGATATAGCAAATAATTATCTTGTAACCATTGAAAATGTAGGTTATCTGTCAGAGAGTACACAGAAGCTTACAAGATCAGCATACAGCTACATAGTTGCTGAAGGAGATGCAGCCAAAAAGAGTGTTAAAGATAATATAGAAAGTTTAAAGTCAGAGATAGACGGATATATGAAAGATTATGAGCAGACGCTTGATGAAAATGAAGAGACTGCATATTCATCATATAAGAATTATTATTCCCAGTTTCTGACACAGTTTGGGGTACTTGAGAAATATGTAAATACTAATCAGACAGTCAATGCATCAAAACTAGCTAATAATAATCTTGTTGATGTATGTAACAGTCTTGAATCAGCACTTGATGATATGACCAATAGTGAAGTTGAGGCAACGGATCATGCAATGAGACAGATGCATGCGTTAGCGGCATTTGCAAAGACTACTGGCGGTGTATGTTTTGTATTTGCAATTGGTGCACTTATTGTGGCATTCCTGATAAGTACAAGAAAAGTTGTAAATCCAATAGTAAAAACTAATAAAGAGCTTAAAGAAATAAGTGCACTTATCAATGATAATAATGGCGATCTTACTAAGAGAGTTAATGTTAAGTCATCTGATGAAATTGGACAGCTTGCACAGGGAATCAACCAGTTCCTTGATATACTCCAGAATACAATCGGAAAGATTGTAGAAGGTTCTAAGAATCTTGATAATATGATTAACTCTGTAGGTGAGAATGTTACAGTATCTAATGATAATGCACAGGATGTATCATCTGCTATGGAAGAGCTTTCTGCAACAATGCAGGAAATTGCGGCAACAATACAGACAGTGAACGATAATACAGAGTCAGTTGGAAAGAATGTTGTTGATATAGCTGATAAGACAGAACAGATTAACAATTATTCACAGGATATGCGTGAACGTGCGGATTCGCTTGCAAAGTCAGCTGATGAAAATAAACGTACAACCGATGAGATGGTTGGCAATATTGTAGGAACACTTAAAAAAGCAATTGAAGACAGCAAGAGTGTTGAGCGTGTAAATGAACTTACAGGCGAAATCCTTAATATTTCAAGCCAGACTAATCTTTTGGCACTTAATGCTTCAATCGAGGCTGCAAGAGCCGGCGAAGCCGGTAAAGGCTTTGCGGTTGTAGCTGATGAGATAAGACAGCTTGCTGATTCAAGCAGGGATACAGCTAATAACATCCAGGCAATAAATGAGCATGTAACAAGTGCTGTATACCAGCTTATTGATAATTCTAATAAAATTATCAAGTACATAGAAGAGACAATACTTGCAGATTACGATTCATTCGTACAAGCAGGTGCACAATATAATGAAGACGCATGTTACATAAGCGAGACAATGCAGGAATTCGCAGAAAAGACAGAAAAACTTAAAGAACTTATGAAAAATACAGTTGAGTCAATTGAAGGAATTTCAAGCGGTGTAGAGCAGAGTGCTAATGCTGTAACGTCGTCAGCAGTAAGTACATCTCAGCTTGTTGAGCAGATGAACAGCATAGATAAAGAGATGTCAGAAAGCAGGAATACAGTCGGTGAATTAAAAGCACAGACAGACGTATTCAAGAATTTTTAGTTAGGTAATCTTTAAAGATTTCCATATAAAACAAAAAATAAAACGGGGAGCTAAAGTTCGACAGCTGAGAGGGAACATGATTCCGACCCGAAAACCTGATACGGATAATGCCGTCGTAGGAAACTTATTATATGGATTTGTATAAATGATTTTTGCGATTATTTAGTACATTTCCTGCAATGTTTTTGTTTACTGCGTTGCGGTATTATGAGTATCTCGAATTTAACAATAAAGGAGATTAAAGTATGAGTTACACAACACAGATGGACGCAGCACGTCAGGGCATTGTAACAGAAGAAATGAAAGTAGTTGCCGAAAAAGAAAATATTGACGTTAAGGAGCTTATGTCACTTATGGCTAAAGGTCAGGTTATAATTCCTGCAAACAAGAATCATAAGTGCTTAAGCCCTAACGGTATAGGTTCAAAGCTCCGTACAAAAATCAATGTAAATCTTGGAACATCAAGAGACTGCGTTGATTTGAATATGGAGCTTGAAAAAGTTAATAATGCAGTTGCTATGGGAGCGGAAGCAATTATGGATCTCAGCTCATTTGGTGACACACAGAAGTTTAGAAGAAAGCTTACATCTGAATGTCCTGCAATAATAGGAACAGTTCCTATCTATGATGCTGTTGTATATTATCACAAAGCATTAAAGGATATTACAACACAGGAATGGCTTGACATCGTTGAGATGCATGCAAAAGATGGCGTGGACTTTATGACAATCCACTGCGGAATCAATAAGGCTACAGCAAAAAGATTTAAGGATGCAAAACGTCTTACAAATATTGTTTCAAGAGGCGGTTCTATAATATTTGCATGGATGGAAATGACAGGAAATGAAAATCCGTTCTATGAACATTATGACTGGATTCTTGATATCTGCAGAAAGTATGATGTCACAATGAGCTTAGGTGATGCGTGCCGTCCGGGATGTATAGCAGATGCTTCTGACATATCACAGATTGAGGAACTTGTAACACTTGGTGAACTCACAAAGAGAGCATGGGAAAAAGATGTACAGGTAATGGTCGAAGGTCCGGGACATATGCCACTTAACCAGATTAAGGCAAATATGGAAATCCAGCAGACAATCTGCAAGGGAGCTCCTTTCTATGTATTGGGACCTCTCGTTACAGATGTAGCTCCGGGATATGATCATATAACAGCAGCAATCGGTGGTGCAATTGCTGCAACTTATGGTGCTTCATTCCTCTGCTATGTAACACCTGCAGAACATCTTCGTCTTCCGGACCTTGAAGATGTTAAGGAAGGAATTATTGCTTCAAGAATTGCTGCACATGCGGCTGATATAGCAAAGGGTGTTCCAGGTGCGGATGAATGGGATTACAAGATGAGCCTTGCAAGAAAGAAGCTTGACTGGGAGGCGATGTTTGACGTTGCTATTGACCCTGAGAAGGCAAGAAGATACAGAGAATCAGCGAAGCCGGAAAAGGAAGACACATGTTCAATGTGCGGTAACTTCTGTGCAGTTAAGAATATGAACAGAATCCTTGATGGCGAAATCGTAAGCATCTTTGATGAATGATAAATGAGAAAATAAATATCTTTTAGAGAATTCCTGCTATAGTGGACTTTTCCTATGAACGACTGTAACCGTTGTGATTACAACATTTGTTTGCTATCATGCTACTGTAGAAAGAATTATGGAGGTATAAGATAATGCAGATTTCAAGCAGATTTACAATGGCAATTCATATGTTTGCATGTATAGATGCATTTTCAGACCAGAAGATGACAAGTGATTTCATGGCGGCAAGCATAGGAACGAATCCTGTTATCATAAGAAAGCTGCTGCAGCAGTTAAAAGCTGCGGGGATTATTGAAGTCTCAAGAGGTACAGGTGGTGTAACAATAACAAGACCGCTTGACGAGATAACATTTCTGGATATATATAAGGCTGTGGAATGTGCACCAGATGAGCAGCTGTTTCATTTTCATGAGAATCCTAACCAGCAATGTCCTGTAGGAAAGAATATTCACCGTGTGCTTGATGACAGGCTGTTACAGGTTCAGAAGGCAATGGAAGATAAGCTTGCACAGATGACGCTGGCAGATGTAAAGAATGATGTCACTATGTGTATAGAAAAATAAAATAATCATGTTAAGGGCAGTCCGTGAGAGGCTGTCCTTTTTTGCAAGAAATAAAAAATGATGTAACTATTGACGTCACATCAAACGAATGATATATTACGGTTAGTGATGTAATAATGAGTATTACAACAATAAATAAAAGTTCAGGAGACTTATATGACACAGAGTGAGAGAAGAGAATATTTGATTGAATACCTGTTAAAAGAAGAAAGAAAAATATTCAGGCAGAAAATGCCGTCTGACAAAGAGGGACAGGAGAATCTCCTGCGTTCACTTATGAATGTCAGAATGCCAAAGCCGGCACGCGAGGAATTTCTTAGAGTTCAGGATGAATATCTTAAGGAAAGAAATGCAGAATGCGGCATTACAGATATTGCAGGTTTAAAGCCGGTTTCATCGGATGAAAGAATGTACATCTGGCAGGGAGATATTGGAGTAAGGGTATGCAAGAGTCATAGAGAGACATTTTATGGTATTATGGGTGTACAGAACATTACTTCATTATGAAAATAGCGTCTGTAGCTGGCGATTACCTATAAGAATTACATTTAATATACTGCTTATATCTGAAATTATGCAAAATATATTGAACTAAAGTCAGGTTTATATCGTAATATTATTATAGAAACTTACCATGAATTTTAAAGATAGAATGGAGGCATGGGTGCTAAGTATATTGTACAGAATGCACATTATGACTACAACACACCAGACATGATAGTGGTGAGCCCGACAGTATTTACATCGGCTAAATACGATTCAGAGGAAGGATTGTCATTCAAGGTTTTGACATCGCAGTATGACAATTTTATAGATGAGCTTGAAAATGACCTTATGCCAGCGATAGAGAGCTGGTATTCCATAAAAACAGGGCGTGACAATACAGCAATTGCCGGATATTCACTCGGCGGCAGGGAATCATCATATATTGGGTTTAAAGACCCTGACAAATTCGGATACATAGGTGCATTTTCAGCTACAAACGGAATATTTAAAGACGAAGTGTGGGCTGATGCGGCATTGAAAGGTTATGCTTATACAAATCTGAAGAATAATTATAAACTGCTGTTATATCAGGTTGGCACAGAAGACCCATACATTGATGGAGTAAGGGAATTCAAGCAGCTATTTGACAAATATAATGTCCAGTACATGTACTACGAAATGCCGGGAGACCATGAGGCTGCTGTCTGGCAGCATGGATTGTATAATTTTGCAAGACGGATTTTCAGGTGAAGAATTTATAAGATAGTAAATTTACAAGGTGATAAATTTACCCGGATGCGACCAAAGCGGTTTCATCCGGGTAAAATGTTTGTATGGGTGCCTCTGCTTTTTCTGATTGATTGGGTATTGCTTCATACATTATCCACGCTCGTAAGCCATCTGATATATTGCAAGGATGTCATCATAAGCTAAAGGCTTATAGCCTGTAAGAGTACGGGTTTTGTTTCGTGAGCAGTTAAGAGCCAGTTTTGTAAGTGATGCTTCTTCAACGCCGAGGGCTTTAAGACCGATTGGCATGCCTAGTGAAACATAATACTGTTCCTGAAGATTAATGGCTTCTTCAATGGTCTTTTCAGGGTGTTCGTAATCAATATCGAGATTCCATACATTTGCAGAATACTGCAGCCAGCGGCTGATGTTGGCTTTATAGACATATCTTGCCCAGCTGCACCATAGGGCGGCAAGACCGGCACCATGTGCAATCTTTGGATACATACCGGATAATTCATGCTCAAACTGGTGGACAACTAATTGTAATTCTCTGCCACACTGGGTAAGACCATTATGAGCCAGGGATGATGCCCACATCATATTAGCTCTGGCAGTGTAATCATCGGGATTCTTCATGCAGTCAAAAGCAGCTTTTCTTGTGCTTTTAATTACAGCCTCAGCGATTGAGTCTGTGAGGTAAGTGTCTTCGCCAGGGCAGAAATAGCGCTCGATAGTGTGCATTGCAATATCTACGGCACCACAGGCAGTCTGGTAAGGATTTACTGTGTATGTAAGAACAGGATTCTCAATGGCAAAATTCATACGGTTGAAGCTGCTGTTGTAGCCTCGTTTTTCACCAGTTGCTGCATTGGTAATAACACATGAGGAACTCATCTCAGAACCGGCAGCAGCCAGAGTGAGGATGGCACCTTTTGGAAGTGTCCTTGCAGGAGCAGTTTTTCCGAGAGAGAAATCCCACACATCTACATCTGGATTAGCAAGACCATTAGCAATGGCTTTCGATGAGTCCAGTACGGAACCGCCACCGACTGCCAGTACAAAATCAACGCCCTCCCTTTTACCAAGGGCGATACCATCTCTTACTAGAGACAATTCAGGGTTGGCGACCACGCCGCCAAGCTCTACGAAGCTGATATTTTCTTCTTTCAGGCAATTCTCAACACGTTCAAGCAATCCGCTCTTTCTTGCAGAAGCTCCGCCAAAATGTATCAAAACCTTTGATGGGTGATATTCAGATATAATCTTTCCTATCTTCAATTCTTCATCTTTTCCAAAATAAACCTTTGTTGGTGTATCATAAATAAAATTATTCATAATTAGCTGGTCTCCTTTATTGAAAATATTTGAATATTAAAAAGTTTAGCATTTTGATATAAGGAATTCAATGAGATAAAACTGTAATTATGTAAAATTTAATTATTAATACCAAGGATAATAAAGAAAAACAGAAATAATATCGTGCTAAGGGAAAATTGACATTTGACAATTAAAAAAAATATATAATAAACCATGAACGAGTAGCGAACTAGCGTAAATCCAGTTTGCTACTCGTTTTTTTATGCAAAAAAAGGAGGATTATTATGGCGGAAAGTAACAAAATGAAGGATATGCCGGTTAATAAGTTTATGATTCAGATGGGAATACCAATGATATTATCCATGGCTTTGCAGGCAGTTTACAATATTGTGGATAGTGCCTTCGTTGGAAACATGAGACAGGGGAGCGAGGCATACGCACCCGCCGAGATAGCTGGCAAATCCATCTGCATGGATACTGATATCAGCGTGCTGCTTGAGGAAACAAGAAGAGCCAAAGCATTTAATCTTATATAAATTAAATAATTATATTATAAAACTTCCGGGAATTATATAATTTTCGGAAGTTTTCTGTTTCGACAAAAAAACATACAATATGTTGACTAACAAAAATACAGATGATAAACTACTAGATGGTGCATTATGTTTTGTAGTATTGTGTTTTTAAGTACATTTTAAGTGTATGAATACAATGGTAGAAGGATAGATATGATATTTAGTAGAAAAGCTAAGCAGGCAGAGTACATAGTTGATGTGCACTGTCATATTCTTCCGGGAATTGATGATGGTTCAAGAAGCATGGAGGAGACATTGAAGATGCTTCGCATTGCTGCAGATGAGGGAATAACACATGTTATTGCAACACCTCACTACAAGCTTGAACATAATAATGCGACACCCGGACAAGTTGACGAACTTATAGATGCAGTTCAGGCAGAAGCCAGTAAAAATAACATCCCGATAGTTATTTATCAGGGAAATGAAGTTTTATTTTTCAATGAATTTGATGAGTATCTCGAAAATAAGAGCTTTTGCAGAATGAATTATGGAGATTACGTTCTTACAGAATTTCTTCCAACCGACAGATTCAGTTATATCCGCAATGCGGTAGATGATGTGCTGAGTACGGGATGTATTCCGATAGTTGCACACGTTGAGAGATATGAATGCATGGCTTCCAACATTGAAAATGTAAGAACAATCCGCAATATGGGAGCGGATATACAGATTAACGCTTCGAGTGTTACAGGCGGTGGCGGAAAGAATGTCAAGAAGTTTGTTCACAGCCTGCTAAAAGAGCAGCTCGTTGATTATATAGGAACAGATGCACACAGATGTGAAGGCAGCCGCGTTCCCAATATACGTGAATGCAGCAATATTCTTTACAAAAAATATGATGAAAAATATGTTGACTCCATATTATATGGCAATGCAATGGACAGAATTATACAGTAAGCAGCACATTGAAATGCGATTATTTATATATTTAAGAAATGAGGAGAAATACAGAAAATGAATCAGCAGAACAAAGAAAATACTGATGAAATCGAAATTGACTTAGGAGAAATATTCGGTCTGTTACTTCACAGACTCTGGCTCATCCTTTTATGTGGCATTGCATGCGGCATTATAGGATTTATCGTAAGCAGTTTTATCGTTACACCAAAGTATGATTCGACAACAAAGATTTATATACTTAACAGGCAGAATAATAATAATCTTACATTAAGTGATACACAGCTTGCTTCACAGCTTACAAAGGACTACACAGAACTCGTAAAGAGCCGTTATGTATTAGAGACAGTTATAAAGCAGTGCGGACTTAATGAATCATATGGAACACTTCTTAGCCGTGTTACAGTTGCCAATACAACAGATACGCGTATTATTTCTATAACAGTGCGTGATGAAAGTCCACAGGCAGCACAGACAATCGCTAATGCTATAAGAACAGTATCTGCAAGCCACATTAAGTCAGTTATGGATATAGAAGCTGTCAATGTTGTTGATGAGGCTAATCTTCCATTATCA
>ULTJ01070420.1_pt1 | contig 11745 bp, 9 predicted proteins | sample 1957491 | NCBI WGS metagenome assembly ULTJ01 (sample SAMEA4835731, study PRJEB28245) | human gut metagenome | biome: gut microbiome; material: fecal sample | place: Denmark | collected 2008 | reverse complement strand
CCAGCCAGTGGATGTTGTATTGGCCGTCGATATATTCCGCCTGGGAAATAATTTCCTGATGAAGCGGAATGGTTGTTTTGACGCCTTCAATAACAAATTCTTCCAAAGCCCGACGCAAACGCATCAGTGCGGCATTGCGGGTTTTGCCGTGAACAATCAGTTTGGCAATCATGCTGTCGTAGAACGGCGGAATGCTGTAGCCGGAGTAGATTTCCGAATCAACGCGGATACCCAGCCCCCCGGGTGCGTGCCATTCGGTAATTTTACCGGGGCAGGGAACGAAAGTTTCCGGGTCTTCGGCATTGATACGGCATTCAATGGCGTGGCCGTGGAAAGTGATGTCATCCTGCGTGTAGCCGAGGGCGGCACCGCTGGCAATGCGGATTTGTTCGCGGACGATATCTATGCCGGTAATGGCTTCGGTAATCGGATGTTCTACCTGAAGACGGGTATTCATTTCCATGAAATAAAAGCGGCCGTCTTCATAAAGAAATTCCAGTGTTCCCGCGTTGGTATAGCCGATTTTTTCAATCGCTTTACGGACAATTTCGCCGATTTCCTGCCGCTGCTGGCTGTTTAACGCCGGAGAGGGACATTCTTCGATAACCTTTTGATTGCTGCGCTGGATAGAACAATCGCGTTCGCCGAGGTGAACAACGTGTCCGTATTTGTCTGCCAGAATCTGCATTTCGATGTGGCGCGGTTTCTGGAGATATTTCTCCATATAAACGACGTCGCTGGTGAATGCGGCCTTGGCTTCGGCGCGGGCCATGGTGTAGGCTTCTTTCATTTCGTCGTCGTTAAAGGCGATTTTCATGCCCTTGCCGCCGCCGCCGGCAGTTGCTTTGACAATGACCGGATAGCCGATTTTGTTGGCCCATTCAATGGCCATTTCCACGCTTTCCAGCGCCGGAGAGCCGGGAGTTACCGGAATGCCGGCTTCCTGAGCGACTTTGCGGGCGGTAATTTTATCGCCCATCAGGCGCATCTGGTCTGCCGTCGGCCCGATGAAAGTAATGCCGTGCTTTTCGACCATTTCGGCAAAGTCGGCGTTTTCCGACAGAAAACCGAAACCGGGGTGAATGGCATCGGCGCCGCTGATAAGCGCGGCGGAAATAATTGCCGCTTTGTTTAAATAAGAATCGGTCGAACGGGCGGGCCCGATACAGACCGCTTCGTCAGCCAGACGGACGTGCATGGCGTTCGCGTCGGCTTCAGAATGTACGGCAACCGTGCGGATGCCCATTTCGCGACAAGCGCGATGAATACGAAGGGCAACTTCGCCGCGGTTGGCAATCAGTACTTTTTCAAACATTATGATTTCCCTAAAAAGTTATTCAATAATGATTAACGGTTCGCCATATTCAACCGGATCGCCGCCGGAAACCAAAATTTTGGTAACTTTACCGGCCATGTGGGCTTTAACCGGGTTGAAAGTTTTCATGGCTTCAATCAGGCAAACAGTGTCGCCGGCGCTGACAGTGTCGCCGACTTTAACATAATCAGGGGAATTCGGATCGCTGGAGAGGTAAACAACGCCGACCATCGGAGATTTGACCGCGCCGGGAAGTTTGGCATAGTCTTCTTCCGAAACCGGGGCAGCGGGAGCCGGAGCAGCCGGAGCAGCAGGCTGCGGCATGACGGGAGCCGGTGCAAATGCACGCGGTACGGGAGCCGGGTGAACCGGCGGAAGCGGTGCCGGATGCGGCAATTCTCTGGTCAGGCAGATGCGGCAGCCTTCATCTTCATATTCAAGTTCGGTGAGGTTGCTCTTGTCAAGAATTTCAGCAAGTTTGCTGATGACTTTGGTATCCAGGGGATTAGACATATTGTTATTCTCTCTTTCGAAAAATTATTAAAATTTTATCAATCTTAGACCTGAATTATTACCGCCTATTTTGCAAAAAAACAACAAAAATATTACTTTTTTGCTCTTTTTGCATAAAAAACGGGCAAAAATGACTATTTTTGTGTAAAATGTGAATAAGTTGTCCGCACCTTTCAAAATCGATTGCCGGATTATGTTCTTATTCTCGCAAAGATAGAAACCATACGGCACGGATTATGCATTCGGGCTATGCTGTTCAAAGCGAAGGGAGAAAAAATGGAAAATTATTTATGGCTGGTTTATGCCTTGTTGTCGGCGGTTGCGGCAGCAATGGTCAGCGTGTTCGGAAAAATCGGTCTGCAAGGACTGGATGCTCATACGGCAACAGCGGTAAGAGCCGTGATTATGGCAGCTTTTTTGGTGGCCGTGGCCGTTTTTCAGCGCCGCTGGGAGCATCTGCCGGAGCTTTGGGCCGACAAAAGAGCAATGACCTTTATTCTTTTGAGCGGCGTGGCGGGAGCGTTGTCCTGGCTGTTTTATTTTACGGCATTAAAATACGGCAAGGTTTCCCAAGTGGCCCCGGTGGACAAGTTGAGCGTCGTTTTGGCGGCCACGGCGGCGGTTGTTTTTCTGCATGAGACGGTTTCCGCGATGAGTGCGGCGGGGATCGGGCTGATTACGGCAGGGATTATTCTGGTGGCGTTGGGATAAAATAAATGGCACAGATTTTGCATATAGTTTCTCAGATGAATCTTTAAAGGAATTTACAAATGGCTTTAAGCAGTTTTACTCCCTCGGTTACCGGTATGTCGGCACAGGCACATGCGCTGGAGACGGTGAGCACGAACTTTGCCAATATGCGGACAGTCGGTTATAAGCCGAATGAAACCATGTTTAACACTTTGCTGGGCAGCACGCCGAACTTTAACAACACGGTGGATGAGCTCAGCTCCAGCCGGGTGAATATCAACGGTGTCAGCTATTATGACCGGACGCTGGTCAACAAACAGGGAACGATTACCGCCACCGGCAACAGCTATGACGTGGCGATTAACGGTGAAAACGCATTTTTTGAGGTTAAGGATTCCGGCGGCAATATTTATTATACCCGGGCCGGCGATTTTACGACTCTGACCCAGAACGGCCGGACTTATCTGGTGACCGGAAACGGTTATAAGGTTCAGGGCTTTCCGGCCTCCGGCAACGGATTTGGTTCGACACCGACGGATATCGAAATCGTTTATCAGGAAAAAATTCCTTCGGTGCCGACAACCAAGGCCGAAGTGGTGGCCAATGTTCCCGCCGACGGGGTTGACAGCAGCGCATACAGCATTACCGTTTACGGGCCGAATAATGACGGCCGGACGATGAATATGGTCTTTTCTAAAGTTGAGGGAAAGGTCAATACCTGGGAAATAAACTTTAATATTGAAGACGGTACGGTGACGGGCGGTCCGGTTGAGGCTGTCTTTAATGCCGACGGCACATTGCTGAGCCCAAAAAACATTGACGTTTCGGTCGCTTGGGATGACGGCAGCAGCAACAATGTTAATATTGACATTGCAAATATGACGCAGTATGCGGGCGGAACCGGAATTACCAAAGTTGATCAGGACGGTGCGCCGAGCGGAAATTTTGTTAAAAGTTATATTGACGAAAACGGCGTGGTTAAGGCCTCGTACAGCAACGGAAACGAACTGGTTTACGGCAAGCTGGCGCTGGTCGGTTTTGAATCGGCGGATAATCTGATTCCGGTAAACAATACGTTGTTTGAGGCCAGCAATGATACCGGTGCCAGCCATTATGTCAACGGGCCGGACAAAAATATCGCTAACCTGCTGCAGCCGCAGGCGGTTGAATCTTCTGCGGTTAACGTAGAGAGCGAGTTTGCCAAGATGATTGTCGTGCAGCGGGCCTATTCGCTGAATACGCAGTCGTTTACCGCTAATAACGAGATGTTGCAGACGATTGTCAATCTGAAAACATAGTCGGTTTCTGCAGGAAATCTGAGAAAGCAGCCGTTATTTGTGTTGACAAAAACGGCTGCTTTTTTGTATATAATAGGTATCTTTTATTCATTGGACAGGCAGAATTGATGAAAAATTTTCGGAAAAATCCGGCGTCTTTGCGTTTTATGAAGACGTTTTTGACTGCGGCGGAACGGTTGGCGGCCGCAGTTCACCGTGACGAATCGGATAAATCGCCGTTTTTTGTTTACAGCAAGGAGATGTCTGCGGTTTATCCCGCATTGGAAAATCTGGCTTGGGAGCTTAAGGTTCATCACGGGGCGGGTATTGATATTCCGGCGGCAGAAGGGGCGGAGTCTTTTGAATTGAGTGCCGCTTTTCCGGTTCTGCTGGAAAAAACGTCTTCTGAGATGAAACGGATTTATCCGCAGGTATGTCCCTGGTATGACAGTGCGCGGCCGTCCGTGCCGCAGCAGTTGGAAACCGTGTGGAATCATTTGCAGGAAGAGCCGGTGTCGGCATTGGACAAATACTGGCTGCAGAACAGTTTGCGTTTGTCGCTGGAAGAAATCAGAACCAAACAGGAAGTTTTAAAACAGCAGATGTATGACGCGATAGAAAATCGTTCACTGCCGCAGCAGGTGGCCGGTGTTATGGAAAGTGTCGGTTATGTGGTGGATGAGGATCAGGATGATGAGATTGCCGATATTCTGTATGACGTGGGCGATACTTTTCTGAACGGCAACCGCCATGTTGACAGTTCGCAAGTAACGATGAGCGTTTGGGACAAACTGCAGAAAAGCTGGGCAATCAGTGATGTCGAACAGCGGCTGTTATGGCCGTTGGCACGGCCGATGGCCGAATTGGGCAAAGTTATCCGGGCAACGCAAAAGAAAATGGCTGTTCTTAATTATCCGGCGCGTTATTTGTCCGAGCAATTGCGAAATCTGGGAGAAATTCCGTCGCATGAGGCTGCCAATAATATGATTTATCCGTCGGTGTCTTCGGAAGAAAATTCCGGACTTTTTTGGGCGGACGGGGAAGCTCTGCCCGGTTATTTGAGCCCTTATCTTGACGATGCCTCCTTTCAGAAAGTCAATGCCGAAGGCGTTCGCTGGAAGCAGTATGAAAAGCAGGGCGATGTTCTTCAGCTGCCGGAATGGCGTGAGAATTTTAAGGCGGTTCTCGGAGACTGGTGCCAGATGCTGTCAGAAGATGTCGAACAGTTTCAAGGGCAAATCAGACATTATTTTGAGGGGGAACAAAGGCGCAGGGAAGCCGTTGAAGACGGTGACGTTGTTTCGGGCAGAAATGCGGAAGACGAAAAACGCTTTAAAGAGGAAAGCCTGAGTTTTGCCGGAAAGTTGGCGGCCGCTTCGGCGGCGGCGGAAAAATATGCCGGCGTTATTCTTAATGATTCCGGTATCGGTCAAAAGACGCTGGCAAAAATTTCCGCCGACAAAGACTGGAGTGAAGACGACTACCGGCTTTTGTTTCATCTGGCGGAAAATTTTGAAAATAACTATCATGAGCATGAAGGGCAGCTGCCGGTCAGCGCAGAGGAAGGAAACGAGCGGTTTTTTGAGGCTTTTGCAATGCTGCCGCCCAGTCCGGAGAAATATGAGATGATGAAGTTAATGCTGTCAAATTTTGCCGACCGGCAGTTAAGCATTGACGGCGAAATTGAAATGCTGAGCGAGGATTTTATTTCTTTGGCAGAAGAAATGCAGGCGGAAAAATATGATTTGCTGGAAGATTTTGTCGGGAGCGGGATGGAATTGTATCCCGAACTGCGCCGGCTGGGACAGGAAAAGCTGGCCGGGGATATCAGCTATTGGGTCAGCGGCAATTATGTTATTCCGTTTTATATGGAGTTGATGTCGGCTCCCGGTTCCTGTGACGAAATGCTGCGTGAAATTGACGGTTATGAATCGTTTTCGCCGGAAGCGCAGGGATTTCTGCGTTCGTTGATCGGGGCGTATAAAGATATGGTGCTGCCGCTTCATCAGGAAAGCAAGCAAAATCTCGGCCAGGTATGGGCATTGAATGCGGGAGCGATAAATGATGATAATCCGCTGGCGGGAATTGTCCGCGATTATAAGGAAGTGCTGCTGCGGGAGATGGACTTGGGCGAGAATCGCCGACTGTTGGAAAATACTTATGAGAGCGAAGATAAAATTTATCGCGATTATCGGCATTACCGGCAGGAGCGTGAAAAATTCACGGTTTCCGATAAAGTTTTGAAACAGGCTTTAATGCAGCTGTTGTCGGCTCACCGCTAGGTTTTGATAATTTTTTTTTGAATAATATCATTTTTAGCTAGACAAGCCGAAAAATATGTTTTATAAACTCTCTCGTTGACCGATGCTCGGGTAGCTCAGTTGGTAGAGCAGAGGACTGAAAATCCTCGTGTCGGCGGTTCGATCCCGTCCCCGAGCACCATTCAAAAAACCTCCCTTGCGGAGGTTTTTTTGTATTCGGCATTATTGCGGCGTCATTTCTGAGATGTTGCCGTTTTGATTTATCCATATTGTTTTTGTGCGGAACCCGACGGGGAAAAGCGTTTTTACCGATGTCAATGCTTTGGTTTTTCTGTGTTTGCCGGAAATGGGAAATATTTAAAAATTTTTTTTGGAAAGGCGGCGTATTCTTTCAAATATAAATATTTTTTTAACTTATTGATTATATACAGAAAATAATAATTTAACTTGAAAGGAACGACTATGAAAAATTCAAACATCACGTTAAACGAAAATGCAATTCGCGAAGCTGCTTATTTCATTTGGAAGAACAACGGCTGCCCGGCCAATACCAGCTTGCAGGACTGGAATGCCGCAATTAATCAGCTGACTTCTCTGGCAACTTTGAACAGCGCCGCCAAAAGCATTTCTTCCAGCAGCAAGACTTCTTCCAGCAAAACACTGGCCAGCAAAGCTTCTGCTTTGGTTAAAAAGACCTTGGTCAAGACTGCTTCCAAAACAACCAAGAAAAAATCTTCCAAGTAATTTTTCTTTTGGTAAACGAAAGGCTCCGTATGCGGAGCCTTTTTTCATAGAAAATTAAATATTTAGTTGTATGTTGGTTTTATTATGAAAACAGAAGGAAACGACCATGACACAATTTGATGAAAAAACTATTCGCGAAACGGCTTATTATATTTGGAAGAACAACGGCTGTCCGGCTAACAGCAGCGCTCATGACTGGAATGCGGCGATTGAACAGCTGGAACAGAGAGATGCTTTGAGTACGGCCAAGCAGATTTCGTCGGTTTACAAAGCGGCTTATCTGGCTTCCCGGATTAAGGCAGATGCGAAGAAAAAAGACAGTTTGCAACTGATGCGCAAAATTATTTTGAAATAGTTTTGGCAGACGCAGTATTAAACCCGGCATTGTCCGGGTTTTTTATGGAAAAAGTTCAATTGTTGTTTGCAACTTGCCGCAGCTCGGTTATGTTGGCTTATCTTGAAGGAGGTTGTTATGGATATTTTGCTGAACGGAATTTTGTGGGCATTTCTTCGCCGCTGGTATGGCGGGCTGGAATTTAAGATACAATTGCTGAACAAGCGTTTTGTGAAAACGATTGTCATGGTGACGGCAATGACTGCGGTTTTGGTTTATGACTGGTCATCGCCTAAGTTAATAGCGATATCTCTGCTTTATGCTTTATGGATTCAATTTCAGTTTTGGAGCCGCGCGGTGGGAGCTATTTTGGACTGCGGCCGCAATCATACGCAGACGAAAAGAAATTATAACCGCTGGTATGTTCGGCCGCTGAACTGGTTTTATCGGGCAGAGCGCAAAGACAAACGCTATAAGAAGAGTTATGATTTTTGGTTTTCGGAGATGCGTTACGGTTTCCCGATGATTGCGGTGTGGGGTGTGAATGCTTTATTGATCCGTTTCGGCATTATGCCGGAAGAACCGAGCTATGCCGGGCTGATTGTTATCGGTTTGCTGTCCGGTCCGGTTTATTTCGGCAGTTATAAGCTGTTTGATCATCATAATGAAATGTATTGTCTGCCGGCATGGATCGGTCAGTCAAAAAATTTGTCGGAGATTGTTTTCGGTTTTATTTTCGGTGCCGGTTTATGGTTGACCGTTTACGGCTGGTAAATCTGACTTAAGCTGATCAGGCCCCGGTTTTCCGGGGCTTTTTTTGTCTAAAATTTATTTGCTCCGGCTATGAAAGTATGATATAATAAAATTACAGTTTATATTTTGTTGTTTTATTATGATGTTTAACCGGCTGTTGCAAAACGGGGGTTCATCATAAGTTTTAACGTGAATTAAATTAATCGTAATCATAAAAATTTTATCGTATGAAACTCCTTATTCTTTTTGTTTTGCTTATTGCCTTTTCGGTTCTTTGTTCAATGATTTTTACCAACCCCAACAAGCATTCCAAATGTTGTGAAGCTCCGGCAGATCAACCGATTATCGGAATTTTCGGCGTTTGTTTGTATTTGCTGGGAATGGCAATTCTGGCGGCTGCTTTTAATTATGGAGCGTTTGTCGGCTGGACGGCCGTTGTCGTGTGGTTCGGGGTTTATTTTTCCGTCTGGTATTATATTAAGCGGGAACAACGCGAATATAAACGCCGGTTGGAGCTTGAACGAAAAAGGCAGCAACGAGCAGAGCAAATTCGTCGCTGGTTGTAAAAGTAAGAAAAAAAGCTTTCGGATTTCCGAAAGCTTTTTTTATGACTATTTTTTGGCTGCGATAATTTTCAATGCGTCTTCCAAGGTGAGCTCCCTGTCTTTAAACTCACGGGGAATGGCGTAATTGTTTTTGCCGCATTTGATATAGGGGCCGTAACGTCCGCTTAAGACGGTGATGTCGGCTTTGTCTTTGGGATTTTGTCCCAGAATTTTTCCGGCCGGCCGCTCAGCCACGTTTTTCAAAATTTCTTCGGCGCGTTCCAGCGTTATGTTGAAAATGTTGTCATTGCCAGTCAGCGATTTGGATTTGTTGCCTTGTTTCAGATATTGGCCGAATTTGCCGATATTGGCTTCAATGCCGTTGCCGAGCTGGCGGGGGAGGGAAGCCAGAATCAAAGCCTGTTCCGGGGTTACGTCTTCCGGTTTGAGATTGCGGGGCAGCGCAACGCGTTTGGGTTTTTCCGTGGTGGCAGTGGCATCTTCGCCGAGCTGAATGTAAAAACCGTAAGGCCCTTTCTTAAGGTAAACCTTTAAGCCGTTGAGTTCGCCCATTGTTTTGTCTTCCGGATTGGGAGCTTTCGGCGTGTCGCTGCTCATTTCTTCGGTGACGTCGGTCAGCGGTTTGGTATATTTGCACTCCGGATAATTGGAGCAGCCGAGGAAAGCGCCGAATTTGCCGAGTTTGATGCTCAGACGTCCTTTGCCGCATTCCGGGCAGATTCTGGGGTCGGAACCGTCCTCGCGCGGAGGAAAGAGGTGATAAGACAAAACTTCGTCAATCTTTTCAATAACTTCGCTGATTTGCAACGGCTGGACGGCGTCTATGTTTTTGATGAACTTGGTCCAGAAACCGCCGAGCAGTTTTTTCCATTCCATTTCGCCGTTAGAGATATCGTCGAGATATTCTTCCAGCTGGGCGGTGAAGTCGTATTCAACATATTTTTTGAAGAAGTTTTCAAGAAAAACGGTAACGATGCGTCCGCGGTCTTCCGGAATGAAACGCAACTTTTCAACCCGTACATATTTACGGTCCTGCAAAACGGCGATAATCGAAGCATAGGTTGACGGACGGCCAATGCCGAGTTCTTCAAGTTTTTTGACCAGGCTGGCTTCGGTGAAACGCGGCGGCGGCGTGGTGAAATGCTGTTCGGGGCGGATTTCGCCCTTGGTGACGCTTTCGCCGGTTTCAACGTTCGGCAAAATGCGGTTTTCGTCATCTTCGTCGCTGTCGTCTTTGCTTTCGACATATAATTTGAGGAAACCGTCGAAGTTAATGACCTGTCCGTTGGCACGGAGAACAATTTTTCCGTCGGCTGAGGTGGCGTCAACGGTTACCTTGTCCATAATTGCCGGGTTCATCTGGCAGGCGACGGTGCGTTTCCAAATCAGTTCATAGAGCTTGTGAGCGTCGGAATCCAGCTTGGTTTCCAGTTTTTTCGGCGTCTCGTCAACATGGGCGGGACGGATGGCCTCGTGCGCTTCCTGCGCGTTTTTGGATTTGGTTTTATATTCCTTGGCCGTTTTGGGCAGATAAGCTTCACCGAAATATTTCAAAATAGCGGCGCGGCAGGCTTCAATCGCTTCTTTGGAAAGGTTGACCGCGTCAGTACGCATATAGGTAATTAAGCCTTCTTCATAGAGCTTTTGGGCAATCTGCATGGTTTTCTTGGCGCTGAAACGCAGTTTGCGGGCCGCTTCCTGCTGCAGAGTGGAAGTGGTGAACGGCGGTGCCGGATATCGGTTGGTCTTTTTGCGTTCGACGTTGGAGACGGCAAAGTCCTGCGCTTCAATCTTTGCTTTGGCATCAAGGGCTTTGGCCTCTGTATTTAAGTCGAATTTTTCGAGTTTTTTGCCGTCAAGAGTAATCAGGCGGGTTTTTATCAAAGCCTGGGTTTTGGTGATTAAATCGGCATCGACGGTCCAATATTCTTCGGCCTTAAATTTCTCAATTTCGGTTTCGCGGTCGCAAATCAAGCGCAATGCGACAGACTGAACGCGGCCGGCGGATTTGGAACCGGGAAGTTTGCGCCAGAGAACCGGCGACAGAGTAAATCCGACAAGGTAGTCCAAAGCGCGGCGGGCCATGTAGGCCGAAACCAGATTGTTGTCAATCTGCCGCGGATTTTTGATGGCTTCGGTGACGGCGGATTTGGTAATTTCATGAAAAACGACGCGCTCGATTTTTTTGTCTTTGATCTTTTTGCGGGCGGTCAGTTCCTCCAGAATGTGCCAGGCAATGGCTTCTCCTTCTCTATCCGGGTCGGAGGCGAGGACAATCGTGTCGGCATCTTTAACCGCGGCGATAATATCATTCAGGCGTTTTTTGCCGCCGGGGCTGAGTTCCCATGTCATGGCGAAGTCTTCGTCAGGATTGACCGAGCCGTCTTTGCTGGGCAAGTCGCGGATGTGGCCGAAGCTGGCAAGAACTTTGTAATCGCTGCCGAGGTATTTGTTAATGGTTTTGGCTTTGGCGGGTGATTCCACAATAACTAATTTCATAACCTTACTTCCATCTTTACTTAATTAACGCGACTTTGTTGCCGACCTGGCGCTCAATCCGCCCTTCCATTTCCAACTCCAACAGCCGGAGCGAGACGGCGGCCGAATCCAGACCGGAAACCCGGATAAGTTCGTCCACATAAACGCCGGCAGGGGTCAGCAGGCTGAGAATGTCCGTTTCCCGATCCGGCGATGCGGTGTCTGGAATATCGGCAGTTTTTGATTCTTTGTCAAGAGGTTTAACAAATAAATCCGTTTGAACGGGACGGGGTGTCCGAGGAATTTTCCGGCAGGTGTCCGCGCTCAAGACATTAAGAATGTCTTCGGCATTTTCAACCAGAAAGGCGCCGTCTTTTATCAGTTTGTTGGGGCCGGCGGAACGCTCGTCGGTGGGAAAACCGGGAACGGCAAAAACATCACGTCCCTGTTCCAATGCCAGCCGGGCGGTTATCAGCGAACCGGAATGCAGCGAAGCTTCGACGACCAATGTGCCGTCGGTGAGAGCGGAAACAATGCGGTTACGGCGGGGAAAGTTGCCTGCCGACGGTTCGGTTCCGAGCGGAAATTCGGAAATAACGGCACCTTGCCCGGCAATTTGTTCGCAGAGCTTTTGGTTTTCGGCGGGATAGGCGATATCAATGCCGGTTCCGAGGACGGCAACGGTGCTTCCGGTGCGGTTCAGGGCGAACATTGCGCCTTTGTGTGCCGCGGTATCGATGCCGCGCGCCATGCCGGAGACAATCATAACCCCCTGAGAGGTCAGCTCACAGGAAATTTGCGAAGCCAGTTTACG